>Ga0123352_10012440_pt1 | contig 13451 bp, 8 predicted proteins | sample TergutLab28metaG_FD_89700 | JGI IMG/M metagenome (GOLD analysis project Ga0123352, IMG submission 89700) | Labiotermes labralis P1 segment gut microbial communities from Petit-Saut dam, French Guiana - Lab288 P1 | ecosystem: Host-associated > Arthropoda: Insects > Digestive system > Gut ...
TAATTTCTCCCCTTCTAACCACAACAACCGTTTCGTTGGTCAAACGAATGTTCGTAACGCTGTTGCACAATCTTTTAATACTACAGCGGTTTCAGTTCTTAGAGATGTCGGCATAGATACATCTTTTAATTATTTATTAAACTTCGGATTCACTACACTTGTAGACGGAGTAAATGAAAGAGGTCAAACAGATAGAATCCCTTCGACAGCTCTAGGGGGTCTAACTTATGGGGTTGTTCAATTTGAATTAGCTGCAGCTTTTGCAGCAATTGCAAATGGCGGAATGTATATAGAGCCTGCAGTTTTTACAAGAGTTTATGATCAATGGGGAAATCTTGTTTTAGAGTCGAACCAAGAAAGAAGACAAGTTCTTCAGCCAACCACTGCATATCTCTTAACAGAAACTATGATAGATGTTGTAAGAAGCGGGACAGGAACAAATGCAAGACTAGCAAATGGAATGGCTACAGCTGGTAAAACAGGAACCAGTCAATATACAAATGACTTAACATTCACAGGATATAGCCCACACTTCACTGCAAGTGTTTGGCTAGGTCATGATATGCCTAGAACTATAAACACTTCGGGGCATGGTAATCCACATACTAGATTGTGGTCTTACGTTATGAATAGAATTCATGAAGAACTAAATAAACCAATAATTACAGGCTTTAACAGGCCATCTGGTATCGTCTCTTTAGAATTTTGTATTGATACAGGCCTTTTAGCAGGGCCTATGGCTAGAAGAGCGGGACGTACGAGGACAGATCTTTTCGCAGCTCACCAAGCACCTACAGTCTATTCAGCGGCACATGGGTTAGTCCCATTTGATAGATATACGGGAGAACCCGCAACGCTTGAAACTCCAGCATATAGAATTGAAATGAGAGTAGCAAGAGTAGACCAAAGCGGAAGACCAATAGGAGACTATTCTAGACCACTATATCCAGATGAAGATGATGTTCCATACTATTATGACGATTATGGAAATCCTATAATAACTTATGATGACAGTGAATCAGATACAGATGTATATAATTCACAAGACATAGGCAATTTCCAACCACCTTCAGAGCAATTTCCACCTTTAACTACAACTCAACCTCCCCTAGACCCTAGTGCCCCGCAAAATCAAGACCCACCAAGTAACTATGACCCTAACCTTGCAAATCAAGATCCACCACCAATAGTAGAAGATGAACTCAATCTTCCATATATTCCGCAATTTGATGAAGAACAATTTAATATTGTTCCTCCTCCACCCATAATAATAGAATATGATGAGGACTAAAACTTTACAAGTAATAAAACATTGATAATGTGATAAAAACTCCTACTGAAAATTAAATTTATCAGTAGGAGTTTTTAGGTTTCTTTAAGAAGCTAATCTTTCTATCTACTTATCTTTTTCAGACCAACCCATAACTTCTATATCGTATTCTTGGAAGGAGGTTATTATCTTATTAGGTATACTCTTATTTGTGTCATCTATTATCGAGATAAATTGACTTTCATTATCTCGGCTTGATTTTACATCTTCTCAGGAAAATATGAGAACTTTAGCTTTGTCTCCATCTATACTATCAATAGTTTTTATAATTCTCTCAGGTTGTTTTTCTGTCCGTGGTATAGCAAAATCAAAATTATGACTTAATCTACTCTTTCCAGACAACGAAAGTTTAGACATATATCTAATTTTATGCGTAGCAAAAAACTCCAAGTTTCTAATTGTATAACCATCATCTGTTAATTTATAAGAATTGTTACTCTCCAATATAATATATATTTCAGTAAAATCATTACTAGCGTCTAAAAAAGAGGTACTTATCCGTTATATATTATCTTTTATTTGTTTTGTATGATAATTATCTTTCAGAATTATCCCTTAACATAGTTTGCGGGCGAACTGTGTTCGCCCGTTCAACTCAACGATATTTTTGATTTGAACTATAAGAAGGGATAATTCCGTTATCTTTTAACCATGCAAAGTAATCTTCTTTTATATTCCAATCCATTTTGGTGTCAAGAAAAAAGTCCGACATTATAATATACCTCATTTATATAAAATAGGGGCTTGGTGTCTTCCCCAACGAGGGTAAATGGCTTGCCATTTGCGTACCTCGCTATACTATACTAAAATAGGAAAAACTTAAAGAAATATGATTTTCAAGCTTTTTCTTGATTTTTTATAAACTTACAAATTAATCTATTAATATTCATTATTATATATAGGTTTATTAGTGAATATGCGAAAAAGCTTAGTATATCAAGTCTTAATGTATAATTTAGGTCACGAGAAAAAAACTGCTCAAAACTGAATGAATTTCTTATAAAAGAATTAAATAAAACAATATACATTGATAGCTTTAAAATATTTTTATTATCAAGAAATGCTTTATATATAGCATTTCTTATTATAAATTTAAAGAATATCAAAATAAGCATATAATGAGCTACAACCAGAATTATGTGTATAAAAAAGTATTTCAAAAAATGCATTAATGAAAAATCTTCGCCACCTATTATTAAAGCTATATCGTCATTTATTAAAATTGTTATAGGTAAAATAAATACAATTATAGTTATAGATATAGCTATAATTGTATTTATTATTTTTTTTCTACTGAACATACAACTAATTAAGGGCTAACTGAGAGAGTCCAAGTCTCATTTACTGTAGAACCTATTTGAACTCCTCCTACCGCTATTCCAAAAAGCCATGTACCACTAGCACTTACACTCCCCCATCTACCACCTACTCTTGGTTGTGATTGAACATTACCATTTCGATGTGTCCAAGTAGCAGCAATTTGTATCATAGCAGTAGGCCAAGAATCTGTTACACTATTAACTGTCTTAAATCCTGATGCATTCCTACTGTAACTGTAAGATATATGTCTGTTATACACTGTCATAGAGTCCAAGCACCGCCTTCAACCATCCCACTAGCAGTACCAGTTCTATTAATCCTATTCATGAATGACATTAATTCATCAGTATGAGAATCATACGAATCAATATATGTTATGCTCTTTGGATATTCCATAACTCTTGATAATTCTTTAAAAAATTCTATTGCTTCTTCAACTGTATCGAACTCTAATAAATTGCTTCTACTATCAAAACGTCGTAAATTTCTATCTGTTTCTTCAAGTGGGAAAAAATTAAATTCTTTACTTAAATTAGCATTTGATAATGCATCTAAAATATAATCAACATCAACTATTTCACTAATTGGGCTACTTTCATTAGCGAATGTCGGTGTCTCTAAGGTGTTTGCCATTGTTGGAAATGATACTGCTTCTACAGCCATTAAACCTGCTAAAAATGCAACGGCTGTTCTCTTCAATTTGCTTCTTTTAGTTAAGTATTTCATATACTTAAACCTCCTATTTTTGAAATTTTTTTATTGTTATGTTTTTTTATAGCAAGCGACATTCAAAATCGTGATTGCCTTCATTTCCAATTCAGCCTGAAACCGCTGAATTGGAAATTTGCCATTCACGTTTCTCATTGTCGTTTGCTATATTTAATCTCAATAGACTTTTGGCATTTCTTATCACTCCGCTGTTTCGGCTCATCGCTCCTAGCTCTTTCGCTTTTCTTTCCCAATCTTTTGGTAGGTACTCTGTTATCATTTTCATTCTTTTAGTATATCATTTTTTTCGGTTTACGCAAGTGACGGTGTCCCCCTACATAGCTATCACAGTATAGTTCCGTTTATTTTTTAGACTGCTAGCAATTAAATTTAAAGAGTTTTATCACCTTCAAAATATGCTTATTTTTCTTCACTTTTTGAAAGTGAAACAATTGCAAAAGGTTTGTCAGAAGTATAATGCCAATAGTCCCCAATTTTAGTAGGATATTCTATTTTATTTAAAACATCAACTTCTTGTTTAATAACACCTTCACGCATTTTCTTTATTTCTTGCTTTTCTTTTGGATAGATATTGCTATGATAAAATGCTACTTCTTTAAGTGGTAAAATTATTAAAAGCTCTTCTCTATTTAAACTTGTAATAACTGTTCTTGCTTTCTCTGTTGTTTCTTGAAATAGCTTTTTAATTTCTTCCCTGTCTTTAGGAGTAGATTTAACATAATATTTTGAATATAGCAAATTTTCAATAAAGTTTAGATATGCTGATGACAGATTATCTATCTTAAGACTTTCCTTAACTGGATAATCTTCAAAGCTTCTTTCTATTATGTCTAAAATCTTATTTGCTTGTTTATAGTTTTTTGATAAAGCAATAGTCCAAATTAGTAATACTCTATTGTAGTTGCTTTCAAATATTTTTGCTTTTTTTCCAAATTCTAAATTTTCAAGCATAGGGACAATTTTTTGATAAGCTGATTTTCTATTATCATTCAAATTGTAATCTATTGAAGCTTTAAGGATGTAAATTGTATTTTCTATATGTTTATGTTCATTATCTTCATTGCTAGATAAGTACTTTTCACAGTCTATTTGTAAAGATTTCATTTTTTCTAAATCATGATTAGATCCTAAAGTAAGAAAACGACCTCGTAACTCAAATATTAACTCATCATTTGACTTAACTTTCAAAAGTTCATCTTTTTTATATATTATAAATCTCTGATAACTTTCTAATATTTTTCGTACCCCTTCAATAGCTTCAAAATCTTTCAAATCGCTGACATTGATGGAGATTCTTTCTATTAATCCATATTTCGTATCTTGCCTTTTACTATTATTATGAATTTTGATTTTAAATCCATGGCCCCATATAGTTTCTATAAATACTTTACTATTAGCGGCAGCTAGTTTTCGTCTTAACCTTCTTACAGTATCATCAGTTGCTCTAGTTTCTATCTCATTATTGTAACCCCATATATTATTGAGTAACTCATTTCTTGATATTGCTTTTCCCTCATTTTTTAGAAGATAGTGTAATACATCAAATTCATTTCTAGTTAACTTTAATTCCATTTTATCACAACGAACTGTTAGGCTATTAATGCATAGGGTAATATCTCCAAAATCAAATAAATCATCATTTTTTTCTTCATATCTCATTGGATAACCTCCTTTGTTAAATCGTTATTGATATATTATACCTCAATTTGAAACAATTGTAAACATTTAAATTTATTATTCTACAATTATTCTGCAAATTTACATTAATTTTGCTTCAATTTTTGTTACTATATTTCTATGCATTAAAAAACAGACTTTTAAGTAAAAACTTAAAAATCTGTTTTTCATGGTTAGTTGCTATATCTAACTACTTTGCAAAATGATATACAAAATATACATCAAATCACCAAAAGTGAATTGTACATCTGGATTTACTGTATTTCCTCTAATAAATCCTAGACTTTCAGCTTTTAGCAGGTTTCTTTGTAAATTAGTTGGGACATCTTGCATATCAGGGAAGCTTGAATCAGCAAGTGTTGGGAAAAACGAAACTTCCGAACCTGTGCGCACTTCTAAAAGACGAACTAGTGCAGCTATACCTTCTGCCCTTGAAACAGTGTTGCCTGAAACTAGCATGCCTGCTCTTCCTAAGCTTGTGAACTGACTTTGGCTAAGTGGAGTATTCATAGCTACAGCTTGGCTTCTAGTTGCTGCTGCTCCAATTATTTGGTTAAACTGGTTTGGATGGATAGCAGCTAGTTCGTTATAGTTTGTAAGGTCTGTAATATTTAAAATACCTGTAACGACAGTCATATGACCTGCTGTCGCAGCTCCTGCACTCACCTCGGCTGGATTTCTACTGATTACTGCAACTGAACTTGCATGTCTCGTTCTAAAGCTTAAGGATTCTGTGCTTGGTGTAGAATTTTGTCTCGCCCAGCCTCCACTATTTCTGTGATGGATATATCCAGCAACTGCATTATTTGCTTGGTGACCTGCTGGAAGATTCATTTCTAATCTTAATTCACGTAAAAATTGTGGTACATAAACAGTATTATTTCCTTCTGTTACAGAGATTGTTATTGTGTGTGGTGTTGAAATCAAATTAACTGGCTGTGAAAGTGCTGGAATGCCTTGTGTTGCTAAATGAATTTCAACTGTTGAGAAACGATTTAAACCTGGAATTCTTCTTACTTCATCAGTGATAATACTTCTATACGGAATTGTAAGTGTTAAATTACCTGCGTCTATTGTTAAATTGATTTGTCTTTCATCAAAAGCTTCTATAACTCCGAATGGAATTTGGACGCTTCTATTGTGAATTGGTGCTGATCCATGCCAGCCACTCATGTCTACTTCAAAGTTGAACACTCTATTTGTTACTAGCCTTGAAATGAAACGTTCGTTTACTTGGTTATCTCTATTTCCATCCGCTCCGACTTGGTTTCCACGAATTCTATAAGTTAGCGTAAAATTATTGTTGCTATTTGGTCCTACGAAATAGAAGTCTTGGTCTGGAAGAGGGAAAAGATCTGGATTTATATTGCTATCATATTCACTATCATCTTGCCCTGTAAAGAATGGGAAAGTTATACTCCAGTCTGATTCAACTCTTATAACTTGGCCGGGAGTTGGTGTTCCTTCTAAACTCGGCACTGTAATTTCTATAGCATCATAAAAATCTGCATTCGTTGCTATTTGCCATACATAACTATAGTCACGTATAATCTCATCATTTTGCCTACTTACTGTAAGCACTGTTCTCGCTCTTGCGTAGTACCTTCTATTCGCTATAAGCCCTTCAAAGCTTACAGCATAAGTAATTCTGTGACCTGTTCTTGGATGGAAGAACGTTGTATTGTTATTTGCAGTCGCTGTATCTCTTACATCTGCGTTATTTGTGTGTTGATCTGAGAATATTCTACCTAATTCTAGTATCAATCTACTTGCTACATTATGATCAAGCTCTAAACCATGCTCTACATTTATTGCAGCTAATGCAGCGTTAGACGCTCTAATCATTGTAGTCGGTGCTTGAGGACGAGCTAAATCAAGCGTTCTTTCAGAAACTGGGTTGCTCCAAACTGAAGTTTGATTGCCATATCTCGCTCTTATCCAAAAGTGATACCAAGTCCCAGGAAATAAATTAGGAACTGTAATATATATAAATCCATCAGATTCTGTACCATTTTCACGAATAAATTCATTCGTTACTGCTACTCTTCCACTGCCGTCTGGAAAATCTGCAAGTAATTCTGAATAAAACATGTCATATTGTAATGCAAAAGAGCCGTTAAAGCGTAGTCTTATAGAGTGATCTGTCGTATATTGAGGAAGAACTTCTAATATCGGTACTGTTAAATCTGGAACTAACGGTGGCCTTGTTGCTATTGTCGTTCCTGTTGTATATGTCGGATAATGGGCAGGACCTGCATCATTTATCGGTCTAAAGAAAATTACATAAGCTGTATTTGTAGTAAGCCCCGTTACTTCGTGTCTTCTAACAGCAGTCTGACCAACAGCAGTTCCCGCACCTATGTTTTGCCACGCTCCAGGGTTATCAATAATTTGCATTGTGTATGCTTCTGGCCCACCCGCAGCTTGCATATTTGCCTGAGAAATAACGTGGATTTGGTAAGTTCGATTTGGTATATTTCTGAAATCTCTGAGACGAATCGGCATCAAAGCAGGATTTAAGCCTATAGAAATTATCGCATCTCTTATTCTTGCTTCGGCAATAACTATGGAAGGAGCAGAAACAAAATCTTCTTGCCATAAAATAACGTGATTATGTGCAAGTGCAGCTTCTCCAAAAACGGCTGTGCCATTGTTATTCCCTATTATACTATACCAATTGTTATTAGTAGGGTTGTGAATTTCCCACCAAGCTTGATTCCACTCTATCGTTATAGAATTGTGAGTAACATCATGAGTACGAACTGGCACCATTGGAGGAATTGCAGCTAAATCGCCAGCTGGAGGAACGAATATAGCATAATACGAAACTTGACTACGTTCTAAATTACCTCCTACTGTTCTCCTTGCTTGGATTGCTATATAATAAACTCTGTTATCTATAAGTTGATTTAGCTGCCCTTGGCTATTCACATATTGTGCAAAACTATGATCAAAAACATAATTTTGGACTAACGGTCCTGTACTTAAGGTTTCTCTTCGTGCTGGAAGCGGCCCTGCATCTAAAACTTGAACAGGAGGGAGATTAATTAAACTCAGCTCTGAAAGAAGTGCCAACTCATCAGCTATCCAGACTTGGTATTCTAAGTCTCTATCTAAATAAACATCTCCAAATCCCGGTAAATGTGTAGTTAAAGCTTGCTCTGCTGCTGTATAAGGTGCCCTTGTAAAAGCTTCCCAAGTTAAATCTAGTGTAAGTGATGGTGGTGTCCCTTCATGCGAACCATAAAGTATTCTCGGGCTATAAGGTGTAAATCCTACTAACGAAGGATGAAAATGGACAACATTCGTTCTCATAGTCATACCATTTGTAAAATGATAAACTACTACGAACCAAGTTTCTCTGGTAGGAATCGGTGTTCTAACTGCGTGCGTTGTCTGTGCATCTGGAAATGTTAAAATAACCCTTGATGTACCTACAGCTGATGGAGCAAATTCCAAGTGTTCTGGGTCTTCTGCTTGCCAAAGCTCTACCCTTGCAATTGATAAAGGTGGAGTTGGAAGCAAAGGAGACCAATTTGCTAATAAATAATTAGCACCTTCCGGGCGAACACTTAAATATGGTTGCAAGTAAAATTCATTGTTAATGTATTCACGAGTCGGAGTTCTTGCTATACGAAATGATCTTCCATCAATAGAAACTTGTTGAGGAAAAGTAGTCCCAGTAGCTCCTAGTGGCAAAACGCTAACAGAATAACGTGTTCCAACTACTAAGTTGTTTGCAGGTATTGTGAATGCCAATCTATTTCCTGGCAACACTTGCCACATAGTGCTATTTACTAGTAGCGATTGTGCCCCCGCAGTTTGACCATATGGGCTAAATTCTATTAAAAAATTGGGGAATACTTGGTGACCATCAAAGATTGGATTATCCCAAATTACCATCATATTACCGCCTACATTTTCCACATCTACATTAATGTCTGTCATAAATAACGCTTGTTGATGTGTAGGTGCTGGGTTACCCGCAGGAAAAGAAGCACGAACCCAATCATACATAGGAGTTCCTGTGATAGGATGTATCCCAACAAATGTCCAGTGATAATGATAAGGTAAAACTTGAAAAGAATATATGCTACCCGGCGAACCAGGCACTACATTTAAAAGGAACGTCTCACTAAACAGAGTTCGAGTTTCCACTTCTTCTAATGCAACTGCTACATGATTCCAAGGCATAGCAGCATAGTTAAAAGAAGAACCCAATGTTGCATTCCTCATAAAAATTTCATATCCTTGCGGATGACCATTAAAATCTGGTGTTCCCGGTATATTTGGGTAGTGAACATCCATAGCACCACCAGTTGCTCTTGAAGGTCTCGGCCAATCAAGCATTACTCTATGATTAGGAGCAGGAGTGCCTAGATCATGTACACCTTGTATTATTAAACTATCTGGAGGAAGCGGATTTTGCAGATTCGCTATAATTTCTAGCGGCAGACTTACAAATATGAAAATTGTCGCCAGAAAAAATGCTGATATTTTCGTAATTTTTTTTGTAATTTTTCTATTCATTTATTATCAACCCTTTCTTTGATTAAAAGCGGGCAACCGAAGGCGGTCACCCCTACAAAATTACAGTCCTACTAAGCTATCTAACTGTGTTAAAATGTCTAAAAGTTCGCCTATGGTAAGTGCTGCATTTGGTGTTAAGTTGTAGTTTCTATAAATTCCTATTTCGATTGCTGCTCTAAAGCTTTCAGTAAACTGTGGATTTAAGCCTGTTAAGTTAGATGTTAGACCAAAATTAGTAATACGAATGCTTGAAACCTCTGTGTTCGTTCTATTTGCGTATACCGCCATAACTAGCGATAAAGCTTCCTGTGTTGAAATAGGTTGTGTTAAATTACCTGGTGGAATTGTAATTCCTTGTTCACGTATAAAGGTGGACGCATTCCCTCCATTCACAGAATGACCTAGCATTCTTGCGATAGAATCTATAAGCATAGCACGTGTTACTGTACCTGCTATATCTATGTTGTTTCCACCTAAAAAGTCATCTAGCCCATGTCTAGCTACTATACCACGTGTGTTTCCAGATCCAACTACATTTGCAAGACCTTCAATTATAATCTGTCTTCCAGTGAAGACGAAATTTCCAGCTGAAGGAACCTGTATTCCTCTGCCATTTGCAAAAGTTCCTTGTACTCTTTGCCATGCAGCATTTTGCCACCTATACGCATTTACAACAGCTTCTTCATCTACATTTCTAGGTTGAAGTAACATTGCGGAGTCAAAGTTTACAGCTAGCGGTTGTCTCGTTGGAACTGTTCTAAAGTGATTGGCTACGATGCGTATTATCTCACTTTCTGCACGGTCTATAATATCTAACACATGACGTGCCACTACTATATTTGGTTCTTCTCTTCTTAAAGCTTCTAGCACTCTTTCCATCTGTGCAAAATCATCTACCATCTCAAGAAGTTCTTCTAGTAGAGCATCTTCCCAAATATTCAAAGCTTGATTTGAAGCAACTAAATGCAGATTAATATTTGCAGTAGGGGTTATTGCTGGTGTTCCTGATATAGTAGGTCCTTGTTGCCAATTTATACTTAGGCGAACCATCATATCTGAAACGTCTCTTCTTCTAATTCCATCTGCTACCGTTAGAACTGCTGGGTTATTGTTTAAATCTAACACTCTATGTGGTACTGCTAGCTCCACATAATCACTCGCCAAAACAAAAGTCGCCTCTTCTTGTACTAATCTTGCAAAAACTGAAGCTGGGATATAGTAAACAGTTTGGTTTGATTGGTCAAATGGAAGATAAATTCTTCTTCCTTGTGCTGCATTTATCATTTCTCCAAATAGACTTGGGCGTAAATAAGCTGCAAATGTTTGATTATCGTTTCTCATTACCCAGTAAGGTCTTCTTAAAAGACGATATAATTCATCACGAACGTGATTTCTCCAATCTTCTTCTATTCTTTCATCATCGTCAGCCTCTGAATCTGGCACTGCTAACCACTGTGCAGGTAAAGTCCAAATTGAGTAGCTCCTTCTTCCTTGCTGATCAACTTGAACCATACGCACTTGGATTTGGTGCATTTTACCTGGTTCTATACCAGTAGTAATGTGATATAAAAACCAACGCCAATTTTGCGGTCGAATTTCTGTATTCGCAGTTAAAAAAGGAATGTTCATATTAACTGGATCACCCCAAGGCTCATCATCAACTTGTATTCTGTATTGAAGGAAAATGTTATTTAAATTTAAATTAGCTAGATTAGCTAAAAGAGCCTCAAAACTTATTACAACTTCACGCATACCATCAAATTCTCTATTTGGATTTCCATTTGATAAATATTCTCCTGATTCCACAATCAAGTTTCTAGGGCTATCTACTATAGTAGTAGTTACAGTAATATGGTTGAAAACTGAATATCTTCTAATTACTTGACCATTCGCACGAGTAATCTCACGAACAGTTCTAACGTAGTAGAAATAAATTGTGTTTGCTTCTAGTGTATCATCCGTAACAGCAACAGCTGATGCTGTAAACTCACCAGAAATTCCAGAAGCATTTGCCCAGCTTGAGCCGTTAAAGCTTTGCATAGCAGAATTTGCTCCTTGCGAATTATAAGTTCTAAAAGCAGTAAGACCAGAAGGAGTTGGACCATGCTCAGGGAGTAAATCTTGCCATAAAGCAGCCATCCCTCTTCTATCATTTAACATCCCCGAATCCATTTGATTACCACGAATTCTTATAAATTCATACTCTATAGTTTCAGTATAGTCGTCTGGAAGCTCTCCAGGCATTATTACCCTGTCAAAATAGATTGTAGCACTATCTAAAAACACATCTCTTGAATTTAAAGGAGATGGAGCATGCGGATCTTGGTCTATCCCTATAGGAATTTCAATAGGTGAAGGCGTAGTAACCGCAATAACTGGTGCAAAATGTGAAACTGCTTTTAGTGCAAAATCATCCTCATCAAATTGATGAACTTCTATATCCGCAGTTAAAAAATATTGCGTGTTAAAATCTAAACCGTCTAATCTATATCTAAACAAAATTGTATTTGTTGAAGTTCCCGAAACAATAGAAAGCAATTGGTCTGCATATAGAGGAATTCTTCTAATTGCTACTAAATTTTCATCTCTCAAAGCATTTAAAGGAGTACCTGGCATGGCAGGATAACCACGCAAGCTGCTAAAGAAAAGCGTTTCAACATCTTCATCAGGTGTAGGTTGGATTAGTGGGTTTGATAGTGCATTCAGTACTTGTGTAAATCTATTAACTTGATGCCTATTAAAAATAGCACTTTGACTATTTTGCGTTTCTTCTGAATCCGAAGCCACAAAAGTTTCTCTCATAAAAACTTCGTCAACTGTAACATAAAGATTTATATAAATGCTAGCCTCTATCGGATCAAGTCCATAAGAAGATTGTAAATATTCTAATATACTAGCAGCCGGAAGCACAAATTCAATATCAAATGAAGATTGCTCTTCTCCTGGAGTATCATTAGATACATGACTACCTGGAGTTACCCTAAAAGCTTGTGGCGGCGGAACCATCGTTCTGTCGAATTCATCTAATGTAATAGAAGCAAAAATCGAAGGGCTTACAGGCACTCCATCATAAACTGGAGTTATATTTAAAAAGTATATGTTCGGAAAATTAAAAGGATAGTCTGGACTGGTAGGCGATAATCTGTGAATTGTATCTATCTCTAGGTTAAATGATACGGTATAACGTGTAACTCCTTCAAAGTTTACTACTCCTAAAGCTTGTATATTACCTTCATTAATTAAAGTTACAGTATCATCACTGGTTGACATAAGCTCAAAAACTACATATTCAGGTGCGACATTGTCATCTGAGAAAAAAGTAGCGCGAAGGGTTGCAAAATGTGTTAAAGACTCCCCAGGATACGGGCTTAACGCATTTCTCATTTCATAGTAAACTACTATTTCGTAGCGATTATCAACTGAATTGTATACCGCATCTTGTGCAAAGAGAGCATCCATTATAAAAGTGCTACCTGCATCTAAAAGCATACTCATTTCTAAAAGACCCCTATCACGCTCAAGGTTAGCTGGTGTGTGAATATAATCAACCACATTTATAAACCCAGGAGGTCGAACGTTAATATCTATTGGTGGTGTTATATACAATAATTTTTGGCTATAAACATAGCCTAAGCTAGGCAAAATAGGCTCCCCATCTGAGTTAACTGGAAAATTTCCAGGAGCAGGAGCAAAGAAAACTTGTAAAAACATACCGTCTACAGCAGTTAAAATTGCATTTGAAATTGGCAAAAGCACAATATTTGCTCCTACAGGGGAAAATACTAAAGAGCTTAGCCCGCTACCTGCACCAGACTCCCCAGCATGATCTCTAGGATTTTGATTCTCATGCCAAATGGATCCTGGA
>Ga0123352_10012441_pt1 | contig 13451 bp, 10 predicted proteins | sample TergutLab28metaG_FD_89700 | JGI IMG/M metagenome (GOLD analysis project Ga0123352, IMG submission 89700) | Labiotermes labralis P1 segment gut microbial communities from Petit-Saut dam, French Guiana - Lab288 P1 | ecosystem: Host-associated > Arthropoda: Insects > Digestive system > Gut ...
ATATGGTAATTCAAGAGAATAGTCGCAAGCTCCTGATGATGGATATATTAATGTCCGAAACATGTTGAGCACATAAGAAGTTAAATAAAATAGCAAGTGACATCAAGTTGGTCTCTTATTCTTCAGCTATCACAATGATGCACGGTCCAATAAACATAAGATATCTAATAAGACTTTGAGAAGAGCGGCAAAGTTCAAATATTTGCGAACGACCCTAAAAAATCGAAGTTGCATTCATGAAGAAATTAACAGCAGACTGAACTCTGGGAATGCCTGCTACCTTTCGGTCCAGAATCTCTGCTGTACAAAAATATAAAAATCAAAATATGCAGAACTCTAATCTTGCATGTTGTATTGTGCAGGTGTGAAACTTGAAGGCAGAAGGCTTTTGAAAATATGAGGGAAAAGGTGACAGGGGACTGGTGGAGACTGTATAATGGGGAGCTTTATGGTCACCGTCTGTTATTCGGGTGATTAAATCAAGAAGGACGAGACGCGCGGGACATGCGGCGCCACGCGAATGGCGTAGAATAAAGTTTCTTAAAACGTTTGGTGAGGAAACCTGAAGGCAGACGATCGCGTGGAAGTTGGACAATTAAATGGGAGGACAATATTAGAGTGGATCTTAGGAAAACTGCTTGGGAGGGTGCAAACTGAATTGGTCTGGCTAAGGATAGGGACAAGGAGCTTCTATTTGTGGGCATGGTAATGGAATTTTGGATTCCATACAACGCGGGGAGTTTCTTTACTAGTTGAGGTAGAAAGGAACTTCTGAAGTAGGACCCTATTTCTTGTAGTTAGATAATTAATTAGTCAGTCGGTCTGTCAGTTAATTAGTTAGAAAATCACGGACTGAAATTGCTTCATCACATTTGTTTGAAATGAAGTGAGTGCAGGACATTATCTACAGAAAACTAAAGCCTAAGTAACTGTGTGAATAAATATGAAAAATGGTAGATACTGGAATTTTGGGAAGACGATAAACTATGCATTTTAAAAATAATTATAGCATCAACACAGGGAAAAAATGAAAACCCAAGTCCTGCTATTGTGAACCCTACATACTTGCTTGGTTCTCTTTACCTGGCCAAATGATTTTCCTCATGCACTCGCAAATGATCTTCGCGTCTCCACTGTTGCAGATTTAACAAATAAGTTCGGATTCCCTAAACAAGCGGGCCGGGTAGCTCAGTCGGTACAGCGACTGAGCTACGGGCTGGACGGTCCGGGGATCGAATCCCGGTGGGGGGCGAGATTTTCCGCACCTGTCCAGACCGGCCCTGGAGCCCACCCAGCCTCCTGCAAAATGGGTACCGAGTCTTTCCCGGGGGGATAGAGCGGCCGGGGCGTGACACTGACCCCTCACCCCCTTCTAGTGCTGTGGTCAAGAAAGAGTAGAGCTATACCTCTACTCCCTCTATGGGCCGTACAGCCTGTACAGAGCCTCAATGCCTGTAAAAAGGTGCAATTTACCTTTTTTTAACCCTAAACAAGCGATCGGCTTTATCACTTTACCAATAAGTGCAACAGAAGAGGAAGTTTCATCCGTTTAACAAATCTCAGTAGCTTCCAAATATTTGTATTTCGGAGTAATTTAATATTCTAGCCTAAGATCTAACGTACATCAGTCATTATGACAAATCCCTGCAAGCTTTCAAGAGAAAAGTTCATCCGAATTCTACATAACAATTCCTCACATTCATCGACGGTTACTTAAAGTCATGAATTGTCTTTTCATCTTTCAATTAATCCCATAATCCTTCCGTTTAAAAAAATTATGGAAGGAAATCACTAGCCTAAATAGAGGAACGTATGTAGATAGTAAACGACATACTAAGGAGCACGTGTCCTGCTGTGGTCTTACTACCAAACCCATATCAAAATTGATATACATCTTACTACTGATTCAGTGCAGTAAATAACACTGCGCTGTTGTTCAGATATACAAACGGTCCGTGTAACAGGTGTATGCGTGGTCGTCCTCTCATATGACGACCCTTACTGCATGTATAAACAATCTGAAATGTGCCCCGGCTGTAAAAACTAGGCATTTGTAAGCTGGAACAGCAGAAAGATACATGGATATGGTGTCCGCAATGTTCCCCTACGCTACGTCTAACGCATATAAAGATACCACGTTGCAGTAATAAACTATTACATCCGCTGCTAGCTAAATAGCTGCGTGAAATATGATCGGTTTGTTATCTGAGCCCCTGAACGTTGTAAAATGAAATATATTTACTGCTTAGATGTGGTAACGAAATCGACAAACGCATACAAACGTTTAAGAGTGGTACAGGAAGGAACCAGCAATTAAAATTGATAGGAAATATGACCCAGAGCTTTTGTTGCGCAATATAAGTGCGGAAGGTGTGTGGCCTGTTTTATTGAGCCTCTTAACATGTAAGAGGTGAAGCAATGCCTGTACCGGCCATAAGGATTTCAAGACAGTCGGCAGGTGAAGGTGGTAAGGTTGTCAGCTCTACTGTACTTATTTCTGTTGGAGGCTGATTCGACCCAAGAGCCATAGTGCGACCGGATGAAAAATTTCAATGACATCATCGGGATTTTTTTTTTAAATGTAATGTGCGTTTATTCAAAGAATCTTTTATAATTCTGTGGTGTCCATAGTAATCTCATACATGTCCAGTCTGTTGGTTTTTTTAAAGACATAAGGCATGTTATACGTCTGTGCAATATCACCAGGAAGGCATAGCTCACGGTTGTCCATCCGCTTGGGTTTGCAAAGTATAGGGCTTCATGTGCGTCCGTCTATGTATCATCATTGGGGTGGATGGCACTCATGTCCACTCCTTGGTTCGCAACAGAGAATTGAACCTGCGACCTTCCGGCTTGTAGCGCAGTGCCACAACACAACTGCGCCACTGCGTATTTCCTCTTAACGTGTGCGCATACCAAACAACATTAAAAAAATCAGCTTTTCTCCAATGAACTGACACTGCAAAATGCTCTGTAAGAAAACATTACGTAGTTTTTTTGAATCATAAAAAAGACAAATATGCTGAATTACATCAACATTCGCAAAGACTTTTCCGTTGTCACCAATGTTCAAAACAAAACACTACGGTATGGAAGTTACCTGCTTCCGTCCTCAGGTGAAACCATATAATCCAAAGAAACAATTGGTTAGTTGGTTTCGCCTGAGGGTGGAAAGAGATAGATTCCGAACCGCAGTGTTTCTTTTGAATACTGGGACAATGGAAAAAGACCTTGTGAATGCTGGAAGTATTACTAAAAAAAAAACCATTGTCAAAAATTTGTACGTCACAATTAAACAAGTATACTGTTTCGGCACAATGCGAGGTTTCTGATTGGTATAGATGGTGCTATATAGACACCACTACTATTCTGAGGCTTAATTAGGTTGAGTTCAGTTTTATGACACAGGGAAGGAGACAAAACCCTAGATACATGTATTGGGATAATATTAAAATGAAATGTGAAAAAAGAGTATGAGCTCAATTCACGTCTCTAGTTCAGGACAAAAACCTGTATGAACATCCAGTTACCGTAGAAGTCGGAGAGTTTGTCGAGTGGCTACGCAAGAAAAACTCTTTTTCATTATGTCATTATACCTGTTGCATCAATGATTATCTGGCTGGGCGTTTTATCCGATACTGATAAAATGTGGCGGACGGAAGGAGCCTTTGAGTGTAATTGGAAATAAATGCACTTTAGCTCCCCACACGAAACCCATTACTGGAATTCGTGGTTCTGGTCGTAGTAGTATGAATAGTAATGTAGTCTGGGAAGCGACGTCCTATAGGCCCAGTGTGATAAGCCTACAGACGTTTCAGAGAAACCTGATATCATCGTTAAAACATTTCCATGGATGAGAGCTTTTCTTCAAAAGTTAAGAGGTCCTCAGTCAAGGAATTCCCCTATGATTTACGGAAACCAAAGGTTCATTACCGCTTTCACAACAGCCGGCCACTGATCTCTATCCCTAGCCAGAAGAATACATTTCAGATCCTCCAGTCCCATGTCCAAAAAGTCCTGTTCCTCCTCCGTCATCATTCCTAACGATGATATTAACAATGTCATCTCTGATGAAAAGGGAAACGGGTGAAACTGAAATATCGGAAAATGTCTACCAGACTGAACTTTAATGAAGGCAGAAAGAGGGAAATACTTCAAATTTTGTAGCAGGATGTTACAAAGTCTATCCTAGAGGCGTTAGAATAGGAGATAAATGGTCAAGACAGACGCGACATTTAATCCCGCAGAACTACAGATATTTGGCAGAGTGTGTCCCACTTCAGGATTTTCCAGACGATTTCGAGGGTTCTTCGAAATGAAATGAAATGAAATAGTCCAGTAAATTGAATCTATTCACCTCCGAGGTCTCTTATTGATTCTAATATTGCTGCCCATATGGCGTCACACGTCCTTTAACGTAAAGTTCTTATCCTGCTGAACGCCGTGACAGATAAAAATGTTCGCGGTTATAAGCTTACAGTAAACACTCAGCCGAATATTCGTATGTCGTGCATAACGATCTGGTGCTCGAATCCTGGCAGGGGCAAGAGAGTTTTCTTTTCTCCAAATTGTCAAGACCAGCTATGGGGCCCGTCCAGCCTCCTGTTCCATGGGGTACCAGGGTTCATCCGCGGGGGCAAAGTGGCCGGGACGTGAAGCTGACCACTGATCTCCATCTGATGCCTATGTTAAGAATGATGTAAGCTATACTTTGCTCCCGCTGTATGTCTACGTGGTGTCGACAAGGACAACTATACCTTTTGCCATCAATCATGAGTAGCAGCATATAGGCCTACCAAAGAAGGGGACAGAATTAAATTTACCTGCCCGGACTTGTCAGTGGTTTGCTTCTTCTGCAATTTTAATGAGGTGTGTTTAGAGGCTAGCTTATAAACGAACATTTTGAAAACCTGTAAGAATACATATTATGGATTAATTTGAATATTACGGTTTTCGTGGACGTGATGCCGTATATTCTGGTACACTCAGCCTTGTTTTACGCCCTAGTACCGTTGTTGAAACGGTGTGATTATTAAAAAAGACGTAAAACACAATGGCACTTCCATTAGAAATAAGGGATTAGCGTAATAGCATTCAGCCAGCCAAAGGGCGTTAGACCGAAAATTAGAGCACAAATTAAGAAATGAAGTAAACTGGCAAAGGACTTGAAAGCAGAAAGGCGTAAAACAAATGGATGTAAAACATGTGCTGTGAGTATATACAAATGACGTTTCGGGAACACCCTAAGTCCCAATCTTCACAGTTTGAAGTGAAGGCTGAGGCGTAGTTACCCCGAAATGTCTGTACGTGCATACCAGAATACACGTCGTCAGTTATCTGATATGGTACGTCATCAGTCACCAACGCAACAATCTCCATACTGACTCTGTTCAAAATACTTTAGGGATTTTTACAGAATTCAATCACAGTCATAACAAATGATCAGCTGTAAAAATATTGATAACGATATATTGTGTATTACCTCCCGCGTTTAATCCCCTCCGGAAAAAACCAAACACGCAGAACATTCCCGTGTGTTTTCTCAGAACCTCAGTTGAAAGCAGTGCCCAACTGCTGTTCCAACATATCTCTGACTGCGGTATGCCGTGTGTGAAGTAGCAGACACTACAGGCAAGCCAGGACAGAAATTAAAAGGCAAGGTACTCTTGTGTTTAATAAGTACGTGCAACAGATTTGCGGTGTATTTTCACGTATTGTTTGCGTCGGAACTAGACAGAGATGATGAACATACTACTAGCTGGACGGCCAAGTAATCGGGGTTCGATTCTCAACAAGGGTTTAACGTTTTACTCTTCTTTATAGCGTCTAGGCCGGCTCTAGGTCCACCCAGCCTCCAATACGACGAGTATTGAGTGGCATTTTTTGGTGTTACTGCGGCCAGGGTAAGAAGATAACCACTCATTTCCATCAATTTCCGAGGTTAGAAATGCACTCAGCCGTAGTTTCTGTCTACTGCATTCCTTTCATGGAGTGATGCATAACTACACACAGAACTGTCTGAGGTACCCATTTACCCTTTATTCATGTCAAATTGTAAAGGGTCTGTTCTCAGTTTTAACAATTTTTAGGAATTTTTGTAAAACTGTGGAAAGCTTCGTCATGTCTGTCTCTCCGTTCATCCGTCTGTCCGTCCATGTGGAACAATTCGGCTCCCACTGTATAGATTTTCGTGAAATTTGAATATTTTTCTAAAATCTGTAGAGAAAATTAAAGTTTTATTACGATCTGAAAAACATAATGTGTACTTTACGTGAAGACCTAGGTACTGTGATAACATCTCTCGTAATTAGTCTTGGAATGAGAAATATTCCAGGAAAAAGTTGTAGAGAAAATCAAAACACGCATTTTAATTTCAAAATTTTTTTTCCTGAATATCTCGCCGCTTGTGCGATATTGTTGGAAAATATGATAGAGTCAGACAGACCACAGATGACAACATAATTAGACGCATGCGCCTTTCATGCTGGGTAATTAAAGCTACAGACAAACACACAGAATATATAATACTTATTGCTCTTTCACGGCAACTTTGGTTACGCGAACGCGCTACGGTGTTACATTATACGTATACAGTCTGTCTTGCTAATGTCAAATTTTGCTGAAAACGATTTTTTTTTAAAGTCGTGTTTCACTTTACATCTACGAGTAAATAAAATTTGAGGCCCATAATCATACGGAGGAATTATTATCGCTCCTTCTTACCCCCAGTAGAACTGTCATTTTCTTTTAATGATGACAGGTAATTATAAACGTGGCTGTCTGATGGCTCTAAATGGAGTGACGTTCATATTAACTTACTCCATGCAGCAGAGCGCTGTACTTCCTAAGTAACCAAAAATCTCTCGGCTACTCGAAGGAAATCCCCACATTTCATGAAACTAGCGTCAGTAATTGTTTAAATTCAGTCGTCGTGCCTGAACAGAGTAGGGATGGCTTAGAATGTCAATATTTGTTCTCGCTAGTAACATCAGAAACATTGCAAGAAGAAGCTTTCAGTGGCGTGCGGCAACTAACAACATAGAGTAATAAATATCGGTATGTTGTGTATGGGTGTGAAACTTGGTCGGTGACATTGGGGGAGGAAAGGAAGCTGAAGGTGTTTGAGAACATGGTGTTGAGGAGAATATTTGGACCTAGGAGGGACGAGGTAACGGGGGAATGGAGAAAATTGCATAACGAGGAGCTAAATGATTTATACTCCTCACCCAATATTGTGCGGGTGATAAAATCGAGAAGAATGAGATGGGCTGGGCATGTGGCGCGTATGGGTGAGGAGAGGTGGGTGTATAGGGTCTTGGTTGGGAAGCCGGAAGGAAAGAGACCACTGGGGAGGCCTAGGCGCAGATGGGTGGATAATATTAGGATGGATCTCCAGGAGGTGGGATGTGAGTATATGGGCTGGATTGGGCTGGCTCAGGATAGAGATAGGTGGCGGACGCTTGTGAGTGCGGTAATGAACCTTCGGGTTTCGTGAAATGCGGGGAATTTCTTGACTAGCTGCAAACCAATTAGCTTCTCAAGAAGGACTCTGCACCATGGAGTAAGTAAGTAAGTAAGTAGGTAAGTATGATTGAACATGGTAATATAAATTTTTGCCTCACGATTTATTTTTGTCAGTCCGCACAGGGGTAATTTCCGTCTTTGTAGAATTTTATTGATATAACAGCCTACACATTTTCACACTAGGATATGTACTTTGCACAGTGCTTTGGTAATTACTGACCACTTTTGACGTAACACACTCACATGCCTGTACAGGTTTATTTGAGTTTGGCAGTAAATGCCGAAATATGTAGCGGAATAAAATGCACATTCTAAAAGAACTCTACACCAGCAAGTTGTAAGAGAGGACAAACACAATGATATTGATGGTACCAAAATAAATTTATATTTTGACTACTTGAAATACAGTGATTTCTGTGTTTAACAACTGTACTAAACCTTTGGGCTTCTGCAGTTATACCGGAATATTATTTTACGTGACAACTCATATCGCACCTCACTCCGATCCTTCGCGTAAAGCCAGGCAGCTGGTCGCCATTCCACCCTTCCTTGAGTCGGTATTCAACAGTTGAACAGTTAGGATGCACAAGTCACGCGCGTCTGTATCTTCACTGTGAACATTTGTACAGAGTCACATATATCCATAGGTGGGATGCTATGAATATACCATGTACGTAATTACACTACATGTTTACACTATTCAAACATACGTCAGTTATTCCAACCGTGTTCATATGTGGTATGTGTTGTTGCATCACAGACGGCACAGAACAGTATTGTGATGAATCATCAATCGAGTAAAAATTCTCGTTAGGTTACTGTAAAATGGCGAGACATTCGCTGCGGGGAGGCAGGTAAATCACAAAATTTGAGGTGGAAATATGAAAGACGGTGACAATACCGGCCATTTCATATGAATATGCATACATTGGTGTATATATAGATAGACAGATAGATAGATAGATAGATAGATAGATAGATAGATAGATAGATAGATAGATAGATAGATAGATAGATAGATAGATAGATAGATAGATGGATGGATGGATGGATGGATAGATGGATGGATAGATAGATGGATGGATGGATGGATAGATAGATAGATAGATAGATAGATAGATAGATAGTATTAAGCTATATGACGTTTACTGATGAAAAATACGGAACTTGATATCTATGCAGTTGGAAAAATTATTCCTGCACTTGAACTTATAAATTGTCGAAATATGTTGGACAGAAAGTAAATTATTCTTAATTCTGCAATTTATATGTACATGGTTTTTGCTTTATGATGTACTAACGCAGCGGCACTTATTGGCCTCTTGTGGATTAACACGTGATTTTCTGCAGAACAGTACCTGTGTTCTGAGACTTCACGTACCCACCGACATGAAAACAATCTCCACCGTTAAACAGAACTAGAGTGAGATCTAGTTCTCCAGTATCAACCCCTTGTAGGTACCAGTTCACTAAATTAAGTCTTGCTTTACGATCCTTATCGTAGATTTTGTAAGCCACAGTTCTTGAAGAACAGTCGAAGCCAATTTTTTTCACCTCGTGCTACTGACGTAGACTGGCCCTTTTGCTATGCACGTCGAGCTGCAAATTTTCTTGATCATTACTCCCGTTTCGCACCAATTCCATCTATTTACTACGCAAATAACATGTGTTTTCTCCATGTTCTCTTGCTATCTGGACCAATACACTTTTGCTCGAAACATTTTCACATACTGGTAAGTTTTCTTCTTAATTGGATCAGGCGCATCACGCAAATTTCATCCGAATTTACGTCGACATTCCTTGTAGGAACTGCCTTTAGTATATGCATCACATAACAGCGTAGCTCAAATGGAATTTACATAGCGATTGCAGGTGACTCATAAACAATTGACAGACTCTGCGATACGCAGGGTGGAAACTAGCAGGTGGGCGAGCCTTCTTGTGTAAGATGGGTGCAGTAACCGATGTGAAGTAACTAGCGACAATTATCTGAATAAATGATGTCCCTGTATATAAATGTACACACCACCTACTCTAAGATTCTAATACTCTCAACTAGCCGACAGAATGCTTTTGTACTAAGTGAAATTCAAATAGCGACTCTTTGTCAAGCATTACTTTATTTTTTTTATGATGCAGTGTGTTTACAGTGAAATATAATCTGATTTTCTCAGTAATATTTGTAGCAATATGAAACTTCAGAACTTTAAGTTTAAATACAGGCTGCATACTGTCTAATGAGCTTCGTAGCGGGATTAAATTCCTGTCCCAAAAAGAACACACGGCTTATTAATTATGAAGACCAGCCTGTTGTAATGTTTATGGAAACAACCGATGTTTGTTCTATGGAACACACGAAACCCAAAAATAAAATGAGTGGGAACAATTCAGAGTTCTTTAATGTTTAAGCATATATCACACACACATACACACACACACACATACACACATATATAATATATATATGTAAATTATTGAACTTTAAATGATTAAAATGCCAATGGATAAAAATCCATAGAAATATAAACACACACTCCCACATATAGCAGTTTGAGTGTATGTATATGTTTGATGCCGTCGTATCGCCTAATTCCTGCAATTGTTCGAAAATACTGAGAGTTCCTCACGCCACTGATCGTTTAATTCAGGCTAACGTCCAAGTGGAACAGAAGGACAATTATCTAGCCCCAGGCCACACATAATTAAGGGAGATCAGTGCTTCGTAGCTGTAAAAGCTGTAGATTGCTTCCATTCTGACAGCTGAGCTGGATTAGGAACACAACCTAACCCTCGTGCCAGCAGACTTCCGTATCTTTACCTCTCATGTCACTACTGTCGCAATTTTAAGCTTCTTCATCCCCGTCAGATGCAACGTGACGTAGTCAAAAGACTATGGGAAGAAAATCACTTTAATCCTTTAAAGCTAGAAATTCACATAAAACAATTAATATTTACTTCGTACGTCACAAGAAACTTTATGCGTCTCTATATACGAGGATTATTCAGAAAGTAAGTACCGTTTCGCTGTAAAAAAAATTCGAGCAAGATTTCATATAAAATTTTATTGCTATCAGATTCAACATTCTTCAAACTATTTTTCCACATATTTGCCGCCATTATTGAGGCACTTACCGTAGTGGGGCACAAGTTTTTGTATATCCTCCTCATAGAATGCGGCCGCCTGCGATGTTAAGCACTACTGACAATGTCATAGAGTGGAGTCCTTGAAATCTGAGGAAAGTGCAGGGACAAATCAGAAATTGTGAAACTTCTGTCGTCACGCACTCTTTCGTTGACCTTACGCACCAAATCATCATTCACCAAAGATGGACGCCCACTTCGCACCTCATCGTGCACGTTCTCTCGTCCTTCATTGAACGTCCGAAACCATTTCCTAACCATGCCATCACTCATCGCATTGTCACCATACACTTGACAGATCTGGCGATGAATCCCACTTTGTAGCACATTCCTAGCGTTCAAAAAACGAATTACAGACCGTATTTCACAGTCGGTGGCCCCTTCAATTGTCTTAAACATGTTTAAAGCACAGGAACAAACATAAACATAAATCGAATTTCACGAAATGGCGTCTGTGGCTTCTCAACTGATAGAGGAAGTCACTGCAGATGCGCAAAGTGACAGTCTCGAGGATGCGCGAGAGATATGCGCAGACGGTACTTACTTTCCGATTAACCTACGTAAAAATCTCTGGTTAATTATGTTTATTGTGAGGAAAATAAGGACGACATAAATGTGCTGTTTTTACTATTAAGGAAGATTGTGTATGGAGTAACCACTCTACCTAACCATTTGAAATGCCAATTTTAAACAAAGTTTTTTTTAAAATTGTACTCCTATCTCACATAAAACATTCCACGTGTCCAGTGCACATACCAATCGCTTCATGCTAATTAGCGAAATCTCAAGAGTCGTACGAAATACGCAAATTTACAGCAAGTGTACACAATACAATGGCTTGATATTAAATATGGCAGTACATATAACAATCACTGTGTCCTAAAGCTTCTTGTATTACTGCATCGTACTTCTCTTGAAATATGACGTTATACATGCTAGATGGACTGCCCATTCAGGGTATTACATGCAATGTGTCTGTAAAATTAGTAACCAATAAACGCACGCTACATGGTTTTAGTTTGTTAGCTCAACCTCAGTTTAATTGCTCCAGTAAGGGTACAATATAAATTACAAATTCCGACACGACATACATTCCCACTTGACGGTAAGAAAACTTAAAAAGGGTGGCAAATTTTCGGTGCTGTGTAACAACAGAAGACGTCGCCCGCTCTGCAGTACTCGTTCCCACATTGACGCTGGACTGCGCACCATAGAGCGGACGACATCAGCTACTGCATTGCGACAGACGACGGCCCCTGCTTTGCCATAATCAGTTATTCGTCACATAAACCCTCTGTAGAAAATGAATTATAAACAGTTGCTTTTCGTTTGTGTACGGTAGATTCAAGAATTTCAGCTACTGACTATAAGCAAGATATCGGACACTAAATTGTGCATAGGTCTATATATATTTATAAATCGGAAATAATGTCTTGAATTCATACAATAATTTCCCGGCGTGTCGCACAGTGTTGTATTGTAGATGGCGCGTAACTAGCTACGCGGAGTAATCTGCAACTTGTTCCTTCGGTGTCATATCAACTGCCTACAGTCTACAGAGCGTCTGACCTCACAAGACGGCTACCTACATTTCCAGCGCCTTAAAAAGTCTCAAATTCAACACCCGAATTTTCAATTTTTAATTCCGTAAAATATGTCAATTTAGTTTCTTAAAAATATTTAAGATTTCATGTACAGCCTTAGTTCATGCCATCCAATGAAGTTTATAGGGCTAATGGCATAAATTGTTTACTGTTGTAGAGACTGAAAAATTCTCAACGGGAACCATGTTTCATTCACTTTGTTGGTTTGCTAGTTAGTTAGTCAGTATATAAAATCTAATTCAAACTGCCAACAATTCTGTGGTTGCAACAGAACTTCAGGAAAACAAGTGCTAAAATCAGTTTCCCCTTTGAAAGCTTTAATATTCAACGTCATACCCCCTGACTAGACGTCAATAAATTGACAGTGTGCTGGTAAACTGTGCGTGTAGCATGTAGTACGGACAGAGTGACATGAAAACAGCGAGAAAAGTATGAATAAAAGGTAACTGTATACTTAACAGATAAAAACATATATGTAATGTTTTATTCATATACTAATCTAATCCACAAACACACCGCTGGCTTCTATAACAAAATTTCTCCTCGGCGTAGTCTTTCAAAATCCTCCAATGCATATTGCATATCGCAGTGTGGCAAACACAAAAAAGCAGTATGATGGCACGTTGTTCCAGAATTGAGACGCCATCTGTGACCAAGCTCTTGAGTTCACGTTTCCGGGTAGGCGGAGAGGGAGGATTGACGTTACGCCAACAAACGCACTTGTACCGAGGTCATTTAAGGTGTATCCTATTGTATCTGACCACCCGAACTGATATAATATTAAAGTCTTTGCTCATCTTGGTCGTGGAGATGCGTTACTTGTTTCGAGAAAACGACGTGGTCTCGTCTTCAAAGGTCGAAAAGTCGAAGACGAACGGAAACTTCAAATCTACTGTTACTAAATCCTAAAAACTGCTGTGATATTCACTGTCATAACAGCATAACTTTGAAATTCACCGACGGAATTTAGAAAAATGTACCACATCATAAAGATGAACGCATGGTTTCTGTCATAAAGGAAATGACTGTATTTACTGTATGTTTCAAATACATAATGCCTTACTTACTTACTCCATGGTGCAGAGTCCTTCTTGAGAAGCTAACTGGTTTGCAGCTAGTCAAGAAATTCCTCGCATTTCACGGAACCCGAATGTTCATTACCGCACTCACAAGTGTCCGCCA
>Ga0123352_10012443_pt1 | contig 13451 bp, 14 predicted proteins | sample TergutLab28metaG_FD_89700 | JGI IMG/M metagenome (GOLD analysis project Ga0123352, IMG submission 89700) | Labiotermes labralis P1 segment gut microbial communities from Petit-Saut dam, French Guiana - Lab288 P1 | ecosystem: Host-associated > Arthropoda: Insects > Digestive system > Gut ...
CGAGAAAAAGCTATGGAAGTCATCCGCAGGTTTTTCAACTCCTCTTTAGATTTAGAATTCCCATTGTCGCGGCTGTTTTTTGATAAAATAATTGATTTATCAAGGGATAGGGATTTCATTATCGAGCTGATGACCTCAGAAGGAGGCAAGAGAATTTGGTATCATTTTATAAGCTATTTGGATGAAGAGGCAAGCAAAATTAGCGAATATCAAGATTTTGTGCTTGATGCGTGTACGAATCTGATTGAAAATACCACAAAATCAGAAGATGTGTGGCTAATGTCAAAAGAAATCATAACTTTGCTTGCAAAAGTTTATGATGAACACTCGGACAAATCTTTGGTCGAAGCCAGCCCGATTTCACAAAAGTGCCTTGATTTAATGGACATTATGTATGAAAAAGGTGTCGGTAGCAATAAGGAATATATCCGCAAAATTATTGAGGAGTAGATGTAAATGTTGTTTAATAACTTGCTTTCGTTGATATTTTGGATATAATTTTGAGCGAAAATTACCCTGTTAAAACTACTAAAATTTTTGTGTTTTTTTGACAGGGTAGCCGGATGATATGGCCTTTCCTTAAAACAAAGGCTTTTAATATGGTTTAATTTGTTCAAGAAAGACCATACTTTTGAGTATATACGGTTCAAAACGTCAAAAAAATGGCTAAATTCTGGACCTTATCAAAATCCTCACAGTCGAAAATAGAGGTTATGGATTTTGAAATGTAATAAAATGGTAACTTGAAAATATTACCATTTTATGGTATAATGCATTATAGATAAAATTCCAGATTATATTTTATTCCAGATTGTATATTTGCCCGTTTTGTACGGAGAATTGAATAGCTGTTTATCAGCATAATCACGCAGAAGGATTGAATGTTAGCTATTGGCTTGCTTCGGTTCTTTTTGTGTTTTGGGCATATGGAACTGATGTTTAGAATATTATGGAAGTGAGGGGTGAGATTATGAATTTGGACAAGTTAGTTGTAAGTGAGGAAGCTGCACTGGCAGCGATTATTGAGATAAAGCTGTCTATAAATCGGCGATTGCGGGAAAAAGGTGCGATAACCGAGGAAATGTATAATCGTGCCAAAGAATTGATTTTGAAAGACGAGAGGCGGGTTGCTTGAAAAATTCAAGCTACTCGCTTTTCGTTGTTGACAATAATATTTGTGTTTGATATAATGATATGAATCATACAGAAATGTTTTGGAGGTACGAAAGGTGGATATATATAAAATTCGAAATGAGATGAAAGCGGGACGGAGTATTTTTGACTTACCCTTGCGGGTTACGTTTTACGCAAGGGTTTCCACGGATACAACAGAGCAAGCCCATTCTTTGCGAAATCAAGTGCAATATTATGTGAGTTTTATCGAGGGCAACCCTAGCTGGGAATATGTTGAGGGGTATATTGACGAGGGTTTGAGTGGGACAAGCGTTACAAAGAGAGAGTCTTTTTTGCGTATGGTCGAAGATGGCAAACTGGATAAATTTGATTTTATTATAACCAAAGAATTATCCCGCTTTAGCCGCAATACACTGGACAGCATCAAATACACACAGGAGCTATTATCGTCGGGAGTTGGGGTTTTGTTCCAATCTGATAACATTAACACACTTGAGCCTGACGCAGAGTTAAGGCTGACGATAATGGCGAGCATTGCACAGGATGAAGTTCGCAAGACATCTGAGCGGGTTAAATTTGGATTTAGGCGGGCAGTTGAAAAAGGTGTGGTGCTTGGTAGCAGTAATATTTGGGGATATGTTAAGGACAATGGCAAGTTGGTTATAGACGAAAAAGAAGCAGAAATTGTACGTATGATTTTTAATATGTACGCTACGCAAAACCTTGGCATTAGAAGCATTGCGGGTCAGTTAAATGAGATGGGATTGAAGAACCGCAAAGGCAATGATTTCTCGTTTTCGACTATCAAAGGCATTCTTGTCAATCCAAAATATAAGGGTTATTATTGCGGCAACAAGACCCATAAATATGATTATAGGCTAGCTAATGTGAAATATTTGGATGAAAATGAGTGGGTGATGTATAAAGATGAGGAAAATGTGCCGCCTATTGTTTCGGAGGAAATTTGGGAGAAGGCGAATTATATTTTGAAAAAGAGGAGCGAGAAACAATCGGCAGAGGACAGATCCTCATATACAAACAAATACGCATATAGCGGTAAGATTTTTTGCACAGAGCATAATGTGTTGTTTTATCGTGCGTCTTTCCGCTATAAATCAGGCGTTAAAGAGGCTTGGGTCTGCAAAAAATATTCTGAAAAAGGCAAGGCAGGTTGTGATTCGCCTACAATTTACACAACAGAAATTGACGAGATTATGCGAGATGCCTATAATGCAATTATTAAGGATAAAGCAAACATTATCAACGACTTGGTGAAAATTTACTCATCCATTGGCAGTGGCTCGAAAATCAAAGAAGACATTGCCAAGACCAAAACACAGATTAACGAGATTTTGAAACGCAAGGACAAGTTGCTCGACCATAGTATCGAGGGGCGTATTTCTGATGACGAATTTGCGAAGCGTAACCGTCAATTTAATTTAGAAATTGACGGGCTTGAAGTGCGTCTTGCCAACTTAAATGAAGAAGAGCAAAAAAATAAAGATGTTGCAAATACAGTTGAAATCCTACGGCAGATGATAGCAAATGAACTAGATTTTGCAGACGGATTTGATAATGCAATAATTGATAGCCTGCTAGACAAAATCGAAGTCCACAAAACAGACGACAAGAAAAAAATAAACCTAAAGGTCTATTTCAAAGTTATAAATGAGGAAGTCGGATATCAAATTAACAGACGAAACAAAACTTCTGTTTGTTCCAAAGAATATGTAAACTAGGAGCGGCAGCTTTAATTTTCACACCAAAGCGGCTGCCGTGGCGCACTACTTCTGGTTGCTCTATCGTCATTTCGTCGATGGCCGGGGTTACGATTCCGTATCCTTTGAAGTTCACTTCGTCAAGGGCGGCGGATATTTTGTCGTATTCTCGTTTTGCAGTGGCTAGGACTTTTATGGTAGAGATTAGTTTGTAGTCGCTGGTTATGTCCATGCCTGTTGCTTCAGAAAGCACTTGATAAAACAAGCCTTGGTCAACTGTGATTTCTACATCTGCAGCACCTTCACCAAGAGAAACGCTTTCTAAAAAGGCTTTTTTGATAAATTCATTTTCTTCTAATGTTGGAGCAACATGGGCTTTTATGTCGCGTATTTTGTTTATACCGCCCGCCATTTCTTTCATTGTTGTGATGATAGAGCGTTTTACCCAATGGTCGACGGGAAGTGGCTCTATCCATTTTGGAAGACTTATCCGCATTTGTTTTATAGGGAATTCGTAAAGGACTTTTTCCATAATTTGGTTTATATCTTCAGCTTTTAATTGGGCGCAATTTAGCGGCAAAACAGGAATGCCGTATCTTGCACTCAAATTATCACGCAACGCCTCTGTTTCTTGTGCGTACGGGCGTGCTGAGTTTAGTATCATTATAAAAGGCTTGTTTATTGCCATTAGCTCTGCCACAACCCTCCCTTCGGCCTCTTCATAATCTTCACGGGCAATGTCGGTTATGCTGCCATCGGTAGTGATAACGATGCCAATGGTACTATGCTCGTTTATAACCTTTTTTGTGCCAAGCTCTGCCGCTTGTGCAAAAGGCATTTTTTGCTCATCCCACGGGGTGTTTACCATTCTTGGCTCGTTATTTTCCATATGCCCAGATGCGCTAGGCACAAGGTATCCAACGCAGTCAATAAGCCGCACCCTAAAATTGACTAAACCTTCGTCTAGCGAAATAGCAATACCTTCGTTTGGCACAAACTTTGGCTCGGTGGTCATTATTGTGTTGCCTGCGGCGGACTGGGGCAGCTCATCCCTTGCCCGCTCTTTGCTATACGCATTTTCGATATTAGGTATAACAAGCAAGTCCATAAACCGCTTTATAAACGTAGACTTGCCCGTGCGAACGGGCCCAACCACACCAATATAAATGTCGCCGCCCGTCCTATCTGCAATATCACGATAAATATCAAAATTTTCCATATTTTGCATTTCCTCCTTATTGGACAATACTTTACACTACAAAAGTGTATGATGGTCCAATAAGGATTAGAACACGGCTATGTATGAGTTTTTGCTATATCTTCAGTCTTTTTAAGTTGGATTTTGGATTTGGTCGCTATCTTGTCTGAATTTAAGATATTTAAAAATTCTGTTTAGCTCCTTGAGTGCCTGTTGAGTCTAGACTTATTCACTCCTAGATGCCTTAATTGCTATCTATATAAAGCACTTTATCGTTGCGGCAATGCCCAAAATCCATTTGCAAAGTGAGTTGTTGTTCCTCTGCTTTGATGCCCCAATGGTGAAAGCATATTAAAGTTATTATTGGCTTCTTCTGCTCCAAAGCCAAAATTTGTTGCTGTGCTAAATCTAAATAGATAATCTGCCATAAAAGTCTTATAATCTGCCATATCAAAGAGGTCATTATTACGACCTGCATTTTCGTTTGCAAAAAGTTCATCTCTGCTTGCAAAAGCATCCCGCAGACTTGGCAAATCAAAGAAATTGCCGTCAGAGTCGGTTAAAACCAGCCTAAATGTAGGGTCAAGCATTATCCATTGCCCCAAATTGTGAGAGTAAGCGTGGGTTACAACATGAACAAAAAAATCCTCCTCTTTCGCATAGGCTGTGATATGCTTTGCTTCTATGCCGTAAAGCCGCAAAAGCTCTGCAAGCAAAATTGCAAGTACACGGCAATTTCCGCCTGCTGGGTTTTCGTCCAAAAATTCTACCAAAGCATTTGCGTTTCGTAAACTAGGCATACCAGAGTTGCCATCGTGCAAAAAATTATCGCAAACCCAATTTAACAAAACCATCATAAGTTCTACATCTTCATATCCCTCCACAACATTGTCTAAATTAAAACGCTCTATCAAATCTTCATATAAAATACGCCTGTTAAGGTCATATGTAAAGGCAATTTCTTCCCCTTCGTCGGCAAAATCGGGGAAATCCCGCAAATGTCGCAATCGTTCTTCAAAAGACACAAAAGCCCTTCCATTTACAGTAAACACACCTTTTAACGGGAAATACGATTTGCGTCTAAAGCTAATTTCGTGCTCCTCGCCGTATTGGGTAAAATTCCCATTTAAAAAACCATCTTCTTCCTGCAAGGTCATAATTATTCTATGTTCCTCTGTGTTCATTGCAATTATCAAAACATCATCGCTAATACCCACATCAACTGGGGCAAAATTTACCCTAGCATTGTTTGATGAAAAAGTTGCAGTACTTTCAGCAGCATCAACATTTAGCGACCAAATATCGTCCATATTTTGGGTTACAATATTACCTTGCCAACTGCCGTGGAAATTTCCCGATGAGTAAACATCTTGGTCATTCTCCTCATAGCTGTCATAATATTCGGTATTATTGCTGCCTCCGCAAGCAGCAAGGAATAAGGCAACGCACAACAAAAGCAACTTCCTCATGATAGCCTCTCCTTCAATAGTTTTTATGTTGAAAGCCCTCGCTCGCAACGATTGCCCCAAATATCAAGCACCTCATCATCACGATAAACATAAATAATTTCACAGTTATTAGAGCATTTTTCACATTCCTTGCCTTTGGTAACAAAGGCAACGTCTTGGATGTTAAAGTCAAAGGCTTGCTCTTTGCCGCTGTTTTTGGCAAGCACCGCAGCACCTAGGCAGCCCATAAGGTGTCCGTATTCGTCGACATAAACTTCCGCGCCGAGGATTCTTTCAAAGGCTTTTACCACGCCTACATTTTTGGAAACGCCACCTTGAAATACGATGGGGGCGAGAATACGCTTGCCTTTGCCCACATTGTTTAGGTAGTTGTTTACAACGGCGGTGCAAATTCCTGCGACGATGTCTTCTTTTTTGTGTCCGATTTGGGCTTTGTGTACAAGGTCGCTTTCCGCAAAAACCGTGCAGCGGGCGGCAATTCGGGTTGGGTTTTGGGCTTTTAGTGCAAGCTCGCCCAGCTCCTCAATAGCAAGCCCAAGACGCTTTGCTTGCGACATTAAAAACGAACCCGTGCCGGCGGCGCAAATTGTGTTCATTGCGTAGTCTGTAACGATGCCGTTATTTAGCAGGATTATTTTTGAGTCTTGCCCGCCGATTTCTAAAATGGTGCGGACATCGGGTACACGGGACATTGTTCCGATGGCGTGAGCCGTTATTTCATTTTTAACAATTTGGGCATTAAGCACCACGCCAATTAGCTTGCGGGCAGAGCCCGTTGTGCCAACGGCAACCACTTGAACGCTCGGCGGCAACTGCTTTTGCAACCCCTCCAACACACGCTTAATTGCGCCAATAGGGTCGCCTTCTGTCCACAAATATTCGTTTGCAATTATTTGGTCATTTTGGTCAATAATAACGCCTTTGGTCGATATACTTCCAATGTCAACCCCTAAATACGCCTTTATCATATCGCTTTCCCTCTTTTCTTCATAAGTAGCATGTCATAAAACGCCTCCAAGCGTGTTTTTACGCCTGTTTCCGATGTTTGTGAGTCAAAACTAAAATACAGTATAGGTATGCCGTAGTCTTCACTAACACGGTTACATATAGGGATTGAGTTTATTTCAGGAGTGCAGCCAAAAGGCTTTAAATGCAAAATGCCGTCATATCCCTCTTTTGCGAAAACAACGCTTTTTGCAACGCTATCTGTGCCGTCTGCACCAATTTCATAACTGCAGTATCCCTCAGATTGCTCTAAAATCTTTTTAACATTGTGCTGGGGCGAAAATATTAGGTAGGACGCTGTAATAAAGCGGGTTACTTCAACCCCAAATTTTGCCAGTTCTTTTTCTATAAAGTAATTTGAAAAAGGCTCCATTAAGACGTAAAGTTCGCCAACCACACCTATTTTCATGCGGTCTGCTGGTTTGTTAAGAGGCACTTTTTTAAGCTGGCGCAGATATTTTTTGTAAATTCTTCCCGCCGAAAGCATGGACTTGGCTTTTTCTATTTCGACTAAAAAGCGTTTTTCAATAGCCTCTAAAGAGCCTTCCTGTACCTCAAAGCCAATATTTTGGCGGATGTATTTTTCTATGCCATCCATAGCGTAAATTGTACGCACACAAAGAGCCAAAGCCTTTACGGCTTTCGCCATGGTTAGCTTTGGATTCATTTTTTTGAAAATTTCGTAAACACCTTTGGCATTGCCTCCAGTAATTTTTAGCGTATGAAAATCAAATTCATATCCCAAATCTTTTAAAATTTCATCTTGCACTTCGCTGTAAAAGCCTAGTCGGCAGTCGCCCCCAATTTGAAAAAGTACATTTGCCCCTTGCTCCAAGCTCTCAATAAAATTACCCATGGTGTATTTAAAAGGAACACAAACAAATTCTGGACTGTTTTTTGCCCCAAGCTCAATAGTTCGCTTTGTTATAGGGGGAGCGGCAAAAACTTCGCCATTGTCGCCAAGCAGGGTCTGCATTATTTTTTTAACAGGAATGTGGCATTTTCCAATATGTGGGAAAGAAATTTTATATTTCTTTTGCATTTTGCACCGCCTTTTTTCTTGCTTCCAAAATGTCGATGAAGCTCTCTATTCGAGTCTGTATGCCTGCTTCGCCAAAATTGCTGTCAGCGATAAGCGTTGTCATAGGGATGTCTTTAAGCCTGCGGGTCAAAAGCTCTATGGCAAGAGAATCCGGACCGCAAGGGAATGTTGCCAAAAATATAATTCCGTCAATGTCATTTTTATAATAATCCACAGCTCCGATAAGCTCTTTGTTATAACGCCAATATACTGTGGCAGAGAGTGTTTCCGCACGCTTACACATTGCGCTTGATTCAGGTATGTCAGCGAAAATCACATCACAATTTAGCTCGTGCAATGCTTTTAAAATGGGCTCGCCTATTAGCTTGTCGTAAATATTGTAAGGATGGGCAACCATTAACACTTTCAAACTGTCTTTTTTTGCCACTTTTTCCTGTTTGGTTTCTAGTTCCTTCTCATAAAGCCGCAATCCCTCAAGGGCTTTTTCGTAAGCCGTTTGACTTTCTGCGGGTTTTGCGCCAAGGGTCGCGCCGAGAGCTTTGTATGCCCCTAATTCCGTATGCCCGTGGTCGTAGTCAATATTATGGTGTAAAAATTTTGCATCAGGGTATGTTGCACGGCAAATGTCGTAAAGTCCGTGGAATTTTGTGCAGGTTATGTCGCCGTCTTCATAACTGACCACTCTTGGTATAAAAATTGTGTCAACCTCGCCGTGTTTTATCAACCATTCCACATGACCCATAAAAATTTTGGCAGATGTGCAACTTTCGTCAATACTGCTGTTTACGCCCATGTCCAAAATAGTCTTGTTGGTGTCTGGGCTTGCTATTACTTCATGCCCTAAACTCTCAAAAAAACTACGCCACATAATGCGATATTTGAAATATAATAATGCCTTTGGTATGCCAATCCTCATCTTTTGCAAAGCAAACACCCCTTTTGTTAATCGTTTAACCCACCTATTCTATCACGGATGTACAAAACTGTCAATACTGTCAATATTTTTTACATCGAAAATGGGTATATCGGTAATAGCTGTGCGCATTTGCTGCAAAAATTGCTTGGCATCAAAACCTGCTTCTTTTGGTGATGTAGGATTAATGCAGATTGCTACAAGATTTATTGGGTGCTTGACAGCAAGAGAGCCGCCTTTTGTACGCAATTTTTCATGGGTTTCTTTGGAGATTAAAATTTTGCTGGCATCATTTGCAACGATAACCTTATCACGCAGATTTTCGCTGGACGTGATGAGTTTTAACAAAAATCTGTCGGTTAAAGCTCCGTTTATGTGAAAATGGCTACATGGCGAGGTTTGCAACAACAAAATATTCGCTACATGTCTGGTTTGAATAATAACTTCGTTTATATTTTGAGAAAGAGCAGCCCCCGTACAAAGTACCACAGCATCAGCAATTTGCGGCGAAGCGGGGCTTTTCCGGCTTATAGCTCCGTCTACAATAACTTTATCTGCGCCAAAACCTTGTAGCAATGGCAAAAGCTGCGCCATTTGGGCCACCATCGAAGGGCCGCCAAGCTGGACAAAGCCTGCCGACATTGCACGTACAATTACAACCTGCCCAAGAGGTGTGGAAAATTCTGTTTCAGACAAGGTTTTTGCTGAAATATCACAAAACTTCAAAAGACCTTCTGCAGTAGCCAATATCGTGCCCGCTTGCACAAAAATTTTTGGCTTTGGGGTAAATGTTACAACATCCACATCCTCCCCGTCACGCCCTATGCTGGTTAGCCCAAGTCTTATGCTATTTTTGGCGTATTCTTCTATCAGGTAGTTGAGTACAGTAGTCTTGCCCGCATTTTTTGTCATACCTATTAGTGAGATGGTTTTATGCTGGGCGAGTAAGTCGATTAAACTCATATTTATCACCACATAAAGAATAGCAGTAAAAATCAATATTGTCTAGACAAAATTTTGACAATTTGGTATAATGGATAAAAATGCCTTTAAGGGGGACAAAAGATGCGGGATGTTGTTATAGTTTCGGCGGTGCGTACGCCAATAGGTAGTTTTGGCGGTGTTTTTAAAGATGTTTCAGCAGTAGAGCTTGGGGTAGTTGCCTCAAGGGCAGCCATTGAACGGGCAAAAATTGCTCCCGAACTTATAGAAGAGGTAATTTTTGGAAATGTACTGCAGGCGGGATTAGGGCAAAATATCGCTAGGCAAATTTCAGTTTATGCCGATATTCCCGAAGCAGTACCATCTTATACAATAAACAAAGTTTGCGGTAGTGGACTAAAAGCTGTGCAACTGGCAGCATCAAGCATTGCAACGGGCGAAGCGGATGTGGTTTTATGCGGTGGTACGGAAAATATGTCAGCAGCTCCGTATTTACAAAAAAACTTGCGCTGGGGCAGTAAAATGGGCGATGCGGCACTTGTTGACACCATTGTCCATGATGGACTAACAGATGTGTTTAATAATTACCACATGGGCGTAACAGCAGAAAATTTGGCACAAAAATTCAATATAACACGTGAACAGCAAGACGAATATGCGGCACAAAGCCAGCAAAAAGCACAGGCAGCTATTGAAAGCGGCCGCTTTGCAGCAGAAATTGCCAGCGTAGAAATTGCACAGCGCAAAGGCGACCCTATCATTATTGACAAAGACGAATACCCCCGTGCTAACACAACAACCGAAGGATTGGGTAAATTGCGCCCTGCATTTGCAAAAGACGGCACGGTTACGGCGGGCAATGCCAGCGGCATAAATGATGGAGCGGCGGTATTAGTCCTTATGAGTGCCAAAAAAGCGGCAGAATTGGGCATTGTACCACTTGTGACCATTGTTTCCTGCGCAAATGTGGGGGTAAACCCTGCAGAAATGGGGCTTGGCCCCGTGCCAGCCAGTCAAAAAGCCTTGCAAAAAGCGGGTTTAACTGTATCTGACTTGGACTTGATAGAAGCCAATGAAGCCTTTGCGGCACAGGCACTTTCTGTTTCACAAGAATTAGGGTTAGACCCCGCAAAGGTTAATGTAAATGGAGGCGCAATAGCCCTTGGGCATCCAATAGGCGCAAGTGGTGCTAGAGTTTTGGTAACGCTAATACATCAAATGATGGAGCAAAAAGCTACATACGGTTTAGCGACCTTGTGCGTTGGCGGCGGGCAAGGCACATCAATGGTGGTGAGAAGATGATAACTGTCGGACAATATATAGATGACCCATGCAAAACTTGTGCAACTGCTTTTTGGAAAGAGGCGTATTTTCCAAAGCCGGATAATATTGAGATTTTGCACGAGCAAAGTGTAGATAAAAATAGGGCGGCAAAATACACACAGTATTTTCGTTTAATTCATCATTTGTCCGAAAATCAGCACAGTTACCCATCGGTAGGTTTTGCGGTTAAAAATGTGAACCTGTTACAAGAAGCCAACTTTGTATCGGATTTTATCAATCGCTGCTATGTCGGATACAGTCAAAGTAAAGAAACTGTTTTGCGGTGGGCTCAATACCCTGTATATGACGAAGATTTGTGGATTTGGATATGGGATGAAACAACAAATGCTCCAGTTGCCCTCGGCATTGCAGATTTTGACATCAGCATTGGTGAAGGTTCGCTTGAATGGATACAAGTGCTACCTGAATATAGAGGCCGCGGTTTCGGACAATTAGTTGTAAATGAGTTGTTGGCGAGGTTAAAAACCAAAGCAAAATTTGTAACAGTAAGCGGCGAGGTAAATAGTGATGCCAAGCCAGAAGAACTATATAGAAAATGCGGATTTGTCGGCAATGATATATGGTATGTAAAATCGTAGGGGATGCCGCCCTCGGTGTTCCGTTAGCTGGGAGGGATGATACATTGAGTAAAGTAGTATCTATCGAAAAGGCAATCGAAAATATTAAAGACGGGTCAACCATCATGTTTGGCGGCTTTATGGCAAATGGCACAGCAGAGAGCGTTGTTGACGCTCTTGTTGCCAAAGGCGTGCAGAATTTAACGATAATCTGCAACGACTCTGGCTATATTGACAAAGGCGTTGGCAAGCTAATTACAAACAAACAGTGCAAAAAAATTATTACAAGTCATATAGGACTAAACAAAGAAACGGGACGGCAGATGAACGAAGGAGAACTTGAGGTTGTCCTTGTGCCGCAGGGTACATTGGTTGAGCAAATACGCTCTGGCGGATACGGCTTGGGCGGCGTGCTTACCAAAACGGGGCTTGGCACATTGGTGGCAGAAGGCAAACAAACCGTTGACGTGGACGGAGAAACATACCTGCTAGAAAAGCCGCTTCGTGCCGATTTTGCTATTTTGCGTGGCTCTGTGGTAGATAAAGGCGGAAATATCGTGTACCACGGTAGTACCAACAATTTTAACAATGTGATGGCATCTGCCGCAGACACTGTTATTGTTGAAGCTGAAACTCTTGTGGAAATAGGTGAAATTGACCAAAACCACGTTATTACTTCGGGAATTTTTGTTGATTATATTTTGCAATCATAACAATCATTACGGGCGACTCACCATAATCTCTTAATTAAGGAGGAATGTTTATGGATAGCAAAACACTCAAAGACAAGTTTGATAACGATATACAGATTGTCTTTCAAAAAGCGAAAAAATTAGGATATAACCCTAACTATGCGCAGCAAATGGTTTCAGAATATGGCGTTATCCAAGCTGTAAAAAAACTAATTAATTCCGATAAGCCTTCTAGTGGTTTTGCGAAATTATGGGAGTTAAAGCGGCTTGAGCTGTCTTTTGAAGCCCACGTGTTGAGAGATGAATACAGCACACTATTTACTGATGAGGAAAGAAAAAAGTGCCGCCAACGCCTTGAGGAAAATGGCTATGAATTAGATGGAGGTCAATGAATTATGGATAAGGATATGATACAAGATTTCATAGCAAGGCGTGTGGCAAAGGAGTTATGCGACGGGTCTGTGGTGAATTTGGGCATTGGCTTACCAACACGTGTGGCTAATTTTGTGCCTGACGGCATGGTGGTGCATTTTCAAAGCGAAAATGGCTTTGTGGGATTGGGGCCAACCCCTGCTCCTGAAGATGTAAACCCAAACATACAAAATGCTGGCGGGCAGCCTGTTACGATTTTGGCTGGCGGTGCGTTTTTTGACTCTGCTACATCCTTTGGCATTATTCGTGGCGGACACGTGGATTTGACGGTGCTTGGGGCATTGCAGGTGGACGAAAAGGGTAATATAGCAAACTACATGATACCCGGCAAACTTGTTCCCGGAATGGGTGGGGCTATGGATTTGTTAAGCGGGGCAAAAAAAGTTATTGTTGCTATGGAGCATACCGCAAAAGGAAATGCGAAAATTTTACCTTTGTGTGATTTGCCTCTAACCGCCGCTGGTTGTGTGGATTTGATTATAACCGAAATGGGAGTTATTAAAGTTGAGGCAGATGGGCTTCATCTTATAGAAATCAATCCCGAATATACTGTGGAGCAGGTGCAGGCGGCAACGACGGCAAAGCTAATAATTTGTGAAAATTTGGGGGAAATGAAATGATACGATTGCGAATGAGCGGGACCGATGCCCATTATGCGGGAGGGCTGGTAGACGGAGCAAGGATGTTAACACTTTTTGGAGATGTGGCAACAGAGCTTTTAATACGCAATGACGGCGATGAGGGGCTTTTTGTGGCATACGACAATGTGGAGTTTTTAGCTCCTGTTTATGCTGGGGACTATATTGAAGCCACGGGCGAAATCGTTCATATAGGTAACACGTCCCGCAAAATGAGCTTTACAGCGTATAAAGTTATTGCCCAAGCACCCGAAGTGGGCGTAACAGCGGCTGATTTGCTTGCCGAGCCTATTTTGGTGTGCCGTGCCAGCGGCACTTGTGTTGTACCCAAGGATAGACAAAGGGGTGTTTGATATGGAAAGACAGC
>Ga0123352_10012447_pt1 | contig 13448 bp, 10 predicted proteins | sample TergutLab28metaG_FD_89700 | JGI IMG/M metagenome (GOLD analysis project Ga0123352, IMG submission 89700) | Labiotermes labralis P1 segment gut microbial communities from Petit-Saut dam, French Guiana - Lab288 P1 | ecosystem: Host-associated > Arthropoda: Insects > Digestive system > Gut ...
CTAATCTCGACACCTTCATTCGCCTATCTGCCAAAATCAAACTTTCCAATTTCTGGCACATTTCTTCAGAAGTCGCATCCACAGGACGCCCAGTGTGAGGGTCATTTCTATCGAGTCTCTTCCGCACTTAAATTGTTTACTCCAAAATTTCACTTTGTAGTAAGAAGGGGCAGACTTCCCATAAACTTCCACCATCCGTTCAAGTATCTCCTTTGGCTTCTTACCTACTTTAGTAAGAAATTTTTTAACTGATCTTTGCTCCATATCGAGCAGTTTCTTAGAAACCTCACACACATGTTCACTTGACATGCTGTCACTCTGACAGTTAGAATCGCACTGAGCTGAGGCTGCATATGTGACACCTCAAGACATGTCCCAACATGCAGAGACGTGTTTCAATCCGCTCATTGCCTTCTTTCCTGCTTAGGTAGATAAATTATTGAACACCCTCGTAACTAAATATACACTCTGTGTGTACAAAGTAATATTTTTTGTTTTAAGTTAAATTTTCCTCCTATAACTCAGTTGATACTATGATTGTTAATTCATTTTTTCGTGATTTGAATCTTTACCGCCGTGATTGTGAGGATACAAGTCTTCTAGGTTGTTATATCGTGTCACCTATTAAAGTTGCCAATATTCGGAATGATCCTGATGTCAGTTACTACTGACGATTCAACAGAGCGTTAACATCTCAGAAGAAAGTAATTCTGTGATTAATGTCAGTTACATGTTCAGTCATTGTCAGGAAACTTTCAGATAATTCTCATTTGCATTCTCATTCTTTTTGTTACATCACTGTAGTCTGTTATAGCCAGAACAACGACGTGCCTCGAAGTGCATTCACGACACAAGCCTAGGTCAATGTTTAATGCACACATTTACAGACATTCATAAAATTACATCTGTCTGTAGTAAATGCTTCTGTAAAAGTTATATTTTAAGTACTGTAATTTTTAATTAACTTTAGTTTAACGCACGAATTAAAAAAACGGACATTTTCGTATATCGTGTAATTTGTGTATCTTCAAAGTCCATGCTAAAAAATCTTATTAAACATTGCACATTTATTAAGCTCAATTGTAAGAAGTAAAGTTGTATAAATAAATTATAAATCCGGATTTATCTTCGTTTTGAAAGACTGATGTATAAAGAACCCTGTCAAAAACTTTAGAATTGAAAAATATTGAATACTGTTCCAGGTATTCCCTGTTAAAACTCATAGCTTGCCGTTACGCATTGGAGCAGTTTACATGGTAAAAACCACATTTAAACTTCTACTTTGGCCAATAGTGAGGTGTCTCATATAGGATACCATGTCGTATAGGGCTCCTTTTCACTACTGTTCTAAACCCGAAAGTTAATAACGATTCCTTCTCCTTCGTATTATCACAACCCCGAAGAAGTTTAGATTAGTTTGACTGTTTGATCCAACATAATTTCCTCAAGATAAATTTTTATATTCTTTTCTCACACCATTTTGCGTGTCTTGTTTCTCTTTAGGACCTAAATTACACAAAACGCTTTTCTTTCCTCAGATACTCCTGTAAACTCAACCATGTCATAGTTTTACCTTCAGCCTTTCTAACAGTTTCCAGTTACATAATTTCCTATAAATGTACATTTCTTAATCCTGCATTTATATCAAAGAGAGTGGCTGCCTGTGAATTTCAAGGATATAAAATTTCTAGATTGTATTATTAAAATATTCTGTTTAATAATGCAATTTCCGAGTACTCAAAACTGGCCACATTTTGGTACCATAACCATGGAAGATAAACGGAACATTCAAGGTTTTGATGGAAAAATCTTTATCAATAATATGTTCTGGGAAGCCTGGATGTAGATCGGAGCACTGAATTGTAATAGGTCATAAATTTTATAGCATGGAAGATCATGGACTCGATTTATCTACCTCGAGATAGGGTCAAGCGGCGGGTTCTTGTAAATACGGTAATTGGGTCTCACAAAGCCCGGGAATTTATTGACTAATTAAAACACCTGCAAGCACTTCAAACTGGACTCTGCTTTTTGTAGTGATCTGTGGTAAAGGAAACTGGATACAATACAAGATATGGTAATTAGGTATTCTACAACGTTTTATACACAGACTGTCTCCTTTGAATTTCTGTCTTGAATTGGTAGAGAGAGACAAAACTTAGGTAAAAGCAAAGCAGGGCATTCTTGTATTTCTTTAGTTGCTGTTTCTTCCATGTTTCCTTCACATATGGGACAGGATGGACTTCAGAGATTTGAGCCAGATCAGTCTCCATCCAGGTCAAATTATTCTGCAAGACAAACTTGCAGTCTAAACAGTAAAGTTCAAGAAATAGTCCGGACCTCATTCTGAACTATTGTATGAGAGAGATAACTGTAAATGTATGAGATTGTTCCGTAGGCGATATGGAAGCACATCACAAACACGAGAAATTTAAAAGTTCAATGTTATGTAAAAATGAGATTTGTGGTGAAATCAGAGAATTATTATTTCTGAAAATACTTACATTTATCCAGGTGAAAGCAAATATAAAAATTCAATTCATGGAACATATTTTGTTTTCCTTAAATTTACTTACTTACTTACTTACCTTACTTACTTTAATTACCTTACTTAATTACTTACCTTACTTACTTACTTATTTACCTACTTACTTGCCTTACTTACCTTACTTACCTACTTATTTACCTACCTACCTACTTACTTACTTACTTACCTTACTTACTTACTTACTTACTCACCTTACTTACATTACATACCTACCTACCTACCTACTTACTTACCTACCAACTTACTTACTTACCTACCTACATACCTAACTACCTACCTACCTACATACCTAACTACCTACCTACCTACCTACTTACTTTACTTACTTTACTTGCCTTACTTACCTTACTTACTTACTTACTTACTTACTTACTTACTCACTTACCTACCTACTAACTACTTACCTACCTACCTACCTACTTACCTACCTACTACTTACGTACCTACCTACTTACTTACCTACCTACTTACGTACCTACCTACTTACCTACCTACCTACGTTCTTACCTACTTACGTACTTACTTACTTACTTATTTACTTACTTACTTACCTACCTACCTACCTACTTACTTACCTATCTACCTACCTATTTACCTATCTACCTACCTACACACCATCCAACCTACCTACCTACCTACTTACCTACGTACCTACCTACCTACCTACCTACGTACCTCCTACCTACTTACTTAATTACTTACTTACTTATTTACGTACTTACCTACCTACCTAATTACTTACCTGCCTACTTACTTACCTACTACCTACTTACCTACCTACCTACCTACTTACCTACCTACTTAATTCCTTGTCTGCCTGCTCGCTTGCTTGCTTGCTTACTTCATGGAGCAGAGTCTTTCTTTAGAAGCTAACCAGTTTTCAGCTACTCAACAAATTCCTCGCATTTTGTGGAACCCGAATGTTCATTAACGCAATCACAAGTACCCGCCACCTGTCCTACCCTGAGACGTGTTTCTACCCATGAGGGTCATAAACAGGAGTAGATTTATAAAAGCATAATGGTTAAACCTTTAGAATCCTCATTCTTACAAAACAGGAAACTTTCTTAAAATTTTCATAGGCTACAATTACATAAGTTTACTAAATATTCACCTAACCCTGCCTCAGTCATAGAAAAAGTAAGACTTTTTATTCCACATGTGGTTGTGTTACTATAATATTAAATATATTTCACTATTAATTGTAAGCCTATATTCAAAGATGTTATATTCTTATATTAAAATATTGTTATAAAACCAACAAAGTCTCTTTTTAATTAGGATAAATTATTTTAATTAAATCAATTGTTTCCCTTCTGATTGAATTTTTATCACCATTATACTTTACAATTAAGTCTTTTTTACATAAAATTGGACGCATTGACCTTGCATGAGTATCGGTATTTCTGCTATTGATAGTAACAATGAACATATTAAGCGTGAAATTTATGGAATTAAATTACATTCACATATATTTTCTGCGGGTTATTCCTTATTTTTGTCTTTTTTTAGTGTATTATTTTGGCCTTGCTTGACCCTGTTTCCGTTTGTATCCCACGGTTTTCTTAAAGAAATATAGACTGAGTCTAGAAATTACGGTGTCTGTTTTAACGACAGATACATAATTTAATGCGACCGTATTAAAATTGTGCTTATAATTTTCTGTTTTGAACTAAGCATGTGTGTTGCGAAGTAGGTGAAATAAGGTAACTTGGCATTATATTCACCCTTGCACAAATCGTAAGCCAGGTTTACAATGGAAAATTGTAGGTAAAATCTTAATATCACTGCAATAGTGTTAGATTTCATTATAACCAAATTAGTAATTTCCATATATATATATACGTGTGTGTGTGTGTGGAAATTATATATTATATATTAAATTATATATATCTGAAGATTTTATTCCTGCAATATATATACATACATAATTCGTGTTTTATATATATATATATATATATATTGCACGAATAAAATCTTCAGATACCAAATAGTAACAAAACCCAAGAAGGCCAATCCGCGAAAAGGAGAAGGAGAGGGAAAATAACATTAATATGGGTCTCAGATGTTATAGGTTGTATGGATGCGATGTGGACGGAGATACTGACTACGTTTTTTGTCCACTGATGGGAATTTTTATTAGCACTTTTGTTCTCAGGTTGAACTTACTTCCGTTGCGTTCGTCTTGGATCCCCCATTCAAAAATAAATATTTTTTTATTACTTCCTCCCTCTTACTTCAACGTTAAGTAAAGTTACTTATTACCCTGTTACAGAGCTTCGGCTTTCATATGACAATAAGTATACTAATCAATACGAGTATGTGTACGGTAGGTTTCCTTATGTACATTTAACTATAAAAGTCCTACGCGAAGAAACACAAAACGGCGTATCTTCTAAACCTATAAATTTCAGTTTCATTTAGGTATAAGAAAACTGGCTCAAAGCCCATCCAGTCTTCTATTCAATGGGTACTGCACTCCACCCCGCAGAGCACCCAAGTAAAAAGGAGTGGAACCGTCGTGACGTGGACTAGCAAAATTTACCTTTCATCTTATCGGAACATGAGGATTATAATCCATACTTAACGTTGGTATTTGACACTTAACTTAAATTTGTTCATTAAAATAAAGGAGAATACAATTCTTACATAAGTTTATTGAAAAACAAATGTTGTTTCACATTTTAAGTTTTGGTGACAATTTGTGTGAAGATGTAAAGAAGCACGGTTTGGTATAAATGTAGTAGCGTTTCGGAGGATAATATTTCCTCTATTTTCTGAATTTTGCACCAGGCTAAATTAATGTTTATGCACATAATATTAACAATAAATTATTATATAAATATTTGCAAAGATCGCAACTTGTCCGAGCATGAGTCATTCGAATTAAACACATCGTTTCTACTTATTGCTTGTGCACAATTTTAATTACTCTACAGTCCCAACAATATAAAAGTATGCAAATTAATCTTTGAATCTTTAAACCATAACTGTTTGTGCGTGACATAGATTCCGCAAATTAGTTTTTATTGATTTATTTTCACTAACACTATTACTTGAGGTACAAAATCATTCAGGTTCCTTTTGTGACGTTCTATCAAAACATCTGCACTTCAGTTGCCTTCAACCAGCAAGAGGTTCTTCAGATTTACGACACCACGTAGTCCAAACGGTTTGCACGGTTTTGTAGCTGAGAAGAGCACAATATGAATTTTCACAAATGCAAATATCGCAAAACTTAAATCGTCATATTTTCAAATCTTGTTCTCTTTTCTGACTAATGGATTTAAAACAAACTTCAAAATTTATCTTATTTGGATTCGAATTTTTCCTTTCTTCTCTGAGAAAAAGTGGACAGAGTTCACACATTAGTGGAATAAAGATCCTTTCTAAATGAAAGAAAATAATACTAATAATAATAATTATTATTATTATTATTATAACATAAAAGGTCTTCACAATATAAGGGGACTAAAAATAGAATAGCCCAAGAAATATTTACTTACAAATTCAACAAAAGGAAATGAATTCTCATTAACACATTTGTTATACTGTTTTATTGGAGTGCAGGTTATGGAAGTTATTTAGGACTCCTCTGAAGAGAATACATTTGTCCTCTTTCTGGTGAAAGAGGAAAAATCTTTTTTTTTTTTTGAGGAAGGAAGAATTACTTTAAAGAAACATGTAACAGATTTCTTCAGTGTGAATAATAACAGATTTCCAGAACCCAGATTAAAATAGGGGAAAAAAGTTTATATGGAGTTATAAATACGAAAATATGTCTATGGTGCCGAAATAGGTTTCAGTCTGACTAACTGAGATCAGAAGGATGGATGTTGGCCGTTCCCAAAACCCGAGACGGCGCTAGGAACTTTCTGACTCTCCTCTGACAGGAAGCCATAACACAAGAGTGGGTGTTTTAAAAGCGACAACGCGAAAGTCGAAATACTTCATTTTACCGTTGTCCAAAAGTGGAGAATTTTGTACATTATAGCTACAAGTAAACCAAGGAAAGAATCGACACAGACTTTCCGCCTCACGTCTGCCTAGCTGCCACCACCACCCCCTTACTTTAACTTGCCCTCTGTCATCAAGTGTCGCGGTGTACGAGCCGTCTCTCTGTCTCCTTCTTTGTGTTTTCTTTGTTAAAGAGCCTGAAAAGTACAATGTATTTAGGTTTGGGGAGAAGAAGACCGACCCCCTGTTACTTGTGACGATTTTTTCACTGACACAAACTTAGCTTTAAAATGTTAAAGTACCCAATTCAGATAAATTTTACAGCTGGTCCTAAGGACTCTATGGAACAATATGTTTCGGCAGTGGTAGAGCCCCACACTAGGTGGACAAAAGTGGTGACCTTCACGTCAAGACCACTATATATCAGCCGCAGCTTCCTCCTGTATTCATGACATTGGAGACATTTTGTTCCCCAGAGCCAGTCTGAATTCTCTAACCCAAAGAAACATTTCTTGCCCCGAAAATGAGTCGTGATTTCTTGGTCATCCATCCCGCAGCCTAGTTTCTAAACTGACTAGGTTATCCTGGCTCGCTTTTCGTTTCTCTGAAGATAAAAAGGTATTTTCATTTCTACTAAAGTTAGTATGTATTCACTCGGTGTAATTACAAATCAATAGAACGGTTAGAATTTAAGGAAATATCACGCAAATAATCAGACATGAATGTTGACAGCACGTTTGGTTTCGTATTTGTAACGATACTCACCACCACACACCACCCTACTTTAGAGGTGTTGTCGTTCTGCATGTAACACATGGCCACAGAATGATTGCAAACCTAAAGGAGAGTGACTGGCTTCAAATGAATTTTCACAACGTACAATCTCACAACTCCGCAGAGAAATATTAATATTGACTCTCTTCCGAAAATCTGGTCTATGTAACTAATATTTCGATATGGACGTAAGAGCTACCTCTTTTGCTAGAAATATAAAGAAAACTATAACAAATTTTTTAATTAAATTGTACTTAACGCCATAGGTTTGTAAAATACGTATTTGAAGACACTTAATGAAGAGCAGGCACACTACAATTGTCGTAAGATAACGGCAGAAATTAAAGGTATGTTGGCCTTGAAAGTATTTCGAAGAAATGTTTTGTTAAGTAGTGAAGGAGACAATTTATTCTGGCGCGTAACTAACGGGCGTAGAATATTTGACACCGTGATATTAACTTCTTCCAAGACAGTGTTAAAAGTTTAGGATAATTTGTCCTCTAGAGCAGATATCTGGCTTTGTTCGACCTAGACATACTCATAGATTATTACAGGACGTTTTGAGTAAAATACGCGGGCTTTATGGTGTGTTTATGTAGATTGCTGGAAAACGTGGACCAATTTTCTATGATAAGGCCTGATGTGTTATACAAGCTACACAAAGCGTGCTTTCAATACATATTCATCAGCGCTGGAATAACTTCACACCCCACTGTGATGCGGTCGATAAAGCTGAGCTCTTGGTGGTCTCTTATGGTTTCAGATACAAATCCGAGCCGACGAGATTGTGATAGGTTACCCGGGGCGTACAAGACAGCTGGCTGTATCCCGCTCTTCAATATGTCATCGTGAGAGAGAGGCAGAGAGAAGAAGGTATATCAAGGATGGAATGTTAAATCCAACAATGTGGAAGTTAGGTGAATTACACTCAGTAAGTAAAATGACCATATGAAGGATGAGAACTAGTGGTTAATTCCGGGCAATCAAAACGGAATCTTTTCTTGCCCTGAAAAATTCCATGACCTAACACACTCTCTTTAAAAAATACTAATAAATAAATAAATAATTATTAAATAAATGTACGGGTGTGTGTATTATTTGGCGCGACGTTATCTATTGAGTAAGCTATTTTTAAAATAGGGGAATATTTCAACCTTTCGTGAAACATCGTTGGGTTAATAATATTCTAGGCCTACAGAAATTCCTCAGTCCTAGTCTTTCCGGGACAAGCGACGTTGTTGAAGACAACATTGGCTAATGCATATTTCCATAAAGGCAATATTAAAATGGAAAAACATTTTCCAGAAAATCTATTTTGACCAAAAATATTTTAATATTTAGGAAACATTTACAATAAATAAGATATCAAAAACAAATAATAATATATCTGTCATAGAGTTTGGCCACTTTTTGACCTGTTCCAGAAGTCTCTTTAAAGATCTACCATGATTCCTTCTGCCAGCTGGCGAGTAGTGTTTCGTTACTCTGGGTAATCTATTTCGAGGCATTCTATTTACATATACAAATAATAATTTAGGTAAGAAACACTTCCTCTTTAACTGCAGGTCTTTCATCTCCTTCATCACGCCAGTGTTTAGCAATAAAAGTGGCGATGCAAGAGTCCCTGATGATGACTTGAAGAAAATCAGAATTGAAGCCTGACGGGCTGAAGACGTCTTTTCTGCTGTTGAATCTTCTCATAGCAAGCAAGCGTCCTCATAAAACCTTGTCCAGATGTTGCTCACTCCCTGTTTCAATCAATATCTTCAAACCCCTTTATGCCAGCTTTAATTAGTCCAAGCCTCTCAGTAAAATCGTAAACCATCACGGCCTTTGCTCATTACAACTGATGACAGTCTTTCTATAGTGATTTGGGAAGCCGTTTCCGCACACACTAACTCTGTTTTACAGAAGAAAAGCGCTTACTGATCCAGGAATATGAAAGATACTGCTCTGAAAGGTCGACCAATTTCCCCAACTATGATGTGTTATACTCTTTCCGCTGTTGCTACTCATGTAGAATATGAACATTCACCTAAAATTCTGCACAGAAACAATCAGCGGAATTCTATGTTTGGCCACATGGAGAAGGACCTGGAAATGAAACAATTTCGGCAAATAATTTTAAACGAACTCAGCGGTGCTGTTATGAGGCGACGTCACGGAGCAGTTGCTTTCTTGATGGAACGATTTCCGGCAGCCTTGCCTGGTAGGAAATTTCTCTTCTCAGACGAAGGTGTCGTTAACCTTATTTCCTCATCATAGAATGTTATTTTCTGGCCAAACGGAATTCTCATTACGCCTCTTATATGGAAGACCACACACCACACGTCATAATATGAAGTGTAATTGCCATTCGTGTTACTAGCCTATATTTCTTTGACGGAAATGTCAAAGGTGTTTCATATTTTGAAACGTGGGAAAATTATGTTATACCTGAACTTACGAGCGGAGGGATCATGTAACAAGTGAGGCTTCAACAAAATTGTGCTCCACTTAATTTTAAACTAATTGTGCTTTTAAATTCCTTAGGAAACTTTCCCAGGATTGGACGTGTTGCTTTATCATCCTCTCCACCAATGTGGAGCACACCTGATGACAACTTGTGAGAAATAAGGAAAGGCAAATTGGCAGTGCTTCTTTATAACACAAACACTGAATTACGAGCTGGCAATATAGATGCCTTCGGCTCTTTAACACTATAAATGCTATGTAAAATGACACAAAGAATGTGGCCATGCGTGAAGCTCCATGCCGATTAGAGGGTGAACAAGCTAATCCGCTCGGTACATAAAATATCGTTATGATAAAATAAATAATTTTAATGCAGAATTACGGTATGGGGGCGACATCTCGGACAATCTGTAGAAGTAATTTTATATTTAATTTGGAGGTAGCGTTTGTAGCATCACGCAATAGTCAGGTGCCGTTCGTAGAATATCTTGATGTGAATTGGAAAAGACACTTTAAATTTTGTCCCAAGGAGACATCCTTTGTGTGATTCGGCTTTTAAGGACAAAAAAGATTTGTTCCATAGAAATCTACCGCCCGTTGCTACGGCTTTGTGCTGATGACGTCATGAGAGTGCAGCATGTTAGAAAATACAGAGAACAGTAAGCATGTTATTATGTCTCGTCACCAGAACGAAAAGCAATATTTTAAATACACAGAGCTAAAACACTTCATGAGAATTCAACTATTTGACACAATTGTAACAAATTTAATTTCATTCACAAAAGAAATTATAAACAGTTTAAATTGGGGCGTATTGCTGCCTTTCGGCTCACTATCATTTTTTATCTTATCTGCTATCTAAAATTACTCAAGTATCGAAATATAAAAAGCTGTGTATTGGAATCATACTCTCTATGCTCCTTAAATTTATCCTGTACTTTCGAGGGAAGAACTTACGCTTACGTTGTTTGAGGAAACTTAAGGTAGTATTTAGTACTCAGAAATAAAAAGTAAAAGGATGCTGAAAAATGTTTCACAATGATGAGCATTATATTTTTTAATTCTTATGAAGAATTAAGAGGGAGATGAAGTGAAGGTAGATGAGCTAGGTGGGGCATGTGAATCGAACGGAGAGAGAAGAGAAATGGACGGAAGGTTTGTTAGAAAACTTGTAGTAAATCCTCCATTTGAAGAACTAGACATGATGGGAAGATAATATTATATAGGTCTTAAAGAAACAAGAAGAAGTGGTGTTGGAAAGTTTCTGACTGCGAATTTATTAGCTTTTCAAGAGTGACTCTGTTTGATGAAGTTAATAGGCCTATTCATTAAAAACCACTTTAAAGTAATCCTAATGTTAATTATCGTTTCATTCGGTGGGTGGAAACACATTTCATAGGGACAAATTTTAATCTATCCCGCAGGTAGTCGCAATGGGTTTTGTGCCAGAATATAGCGTGTCACATTTCATTACGAACAGAATGAGAAACATATACCATGTTGCAGGTTCAGTGCCATAATGAAATAATACAAATGTCGATGGAATTCCATTAGTTACGCACAATTGTAACTGCTTGTTCCGTGGAGAATACCCTGTATGCTACATAAAGCTCATTAGGACCATGATCACCACATGTGTTCCGCACTTGATGTCACAAAGGGGCTAGTTATTGCTTCCCAAAAGAATTTTAAATTCTTCTGACGTACTTCGACCTACATAGTGCACTTCAACAGAAATATAATTTTAAATGTAACAAAAGGTTTTTCTGATTCAAGCTCATAAATTAGTATAATTTGAGTTTTATATGTAAAATGTAAACCTAAAGGAAAATTTTAACTGTGTAATCTGTGATGTTGCATAGGGTGGTTAGAAATACAAATCCATTCATTAATAATGTCGGCGTTATATGGATGCGAGTGCTGAACTTTGCGTCCCGACGGCTTCACCTCCGGAGAAGTTCTCCGGCTTCCATTGAATTAAAGTCTGGATGTGAAACAGATATGGTCTAGACCATTCGGAGAATATAAAATACTTTATCCGTGCCGGGATACGAAACCACGTGGCTCATCCCGTAGCTGGCCTCTGTACGGACTCCAGACCTTTTATGTAGCATATGGATTGTGCGGCATTCAGAAAGTAAGTACCGTTTCCCTGTAAAAAAATCGAATAAGATTTCGTATAAAGTTTTATTGTTATCAGATTCTACATTCTTCAAACTATTTTTCCACATATTCGCCGCCATTATTGAGGCACTTATCTTAGTGGGGCACACGTTTTTGTATACCCTCCTCATAGAATGCGGCCACCTGTGATGTTAGCCAACCCAAATGACTACTGACAATTTCATAGAGTAGAGTTCTTGAAATCTGAGGAAAGTGCAGGGACAGATCAGAAATTGTGAAACGTCTGTCGTCACGCACTCTTTCGTTGTCCTTACGCACCAAATCATAATTCACTAAAGATGGACGCCCACTTTGTGCCTCGTCGTGCACATTCTCTCGTCCTTCATTGAACATCCGAGTCCATTTCCTAACAATGCCATCACTCATCGCATTGTCACCATATACTTGACAGATCTGATGATTAATCTCACTTGGTAGCACATTCCTAGACTTGAAAAAAAGAATTACAGTCCGACTTTCACAGTCGGCGGCCCATTCAATTGTCTTAAACATGTTTAACTCACAGGAACAAACATAAACATGAGACGAATTTCACGAAATGGCATCTGTGACTTCTCAATAGATAGAGAAATTCACTGCACATGCGCAAAGTGAGTCTCGAGGATGCGCGAGAGATATGCGCAGGCGGTACTTACTTTCCGAATAACCAATGTAATTACAAATTATAAAGGAATTACTCTCAACATTGAATTTATTTGATTACACAATATTTATGGACATGAAAGGGCTAAAATTATAAGTCGTGATTTATATTTTTATAAACAGTAAGTGTTAATTATTCACGAGGAACATATCACTAGTGAGTTTAAATTCTTAAGTTGGTTCATTAATGCGTGATTAATTTCTACTAAATCCGGAAGACTGAGAACAGAAGGACGGTCAAAACTGTTACAAAATCAGTTGTTTTGTTACATTATATTATTTTCATTTTTACGCGAAACTATGAAATTAAAAAATTCTACGCAGTTTCAAAATAATAAATTTATTTAAAGGAGGAAACATTTTAATTCACTAACAAATATATTCACACATTATAGGACCAATAATATGAAAGCACATAAACAAAAATTCCGTATTAAGCTACGTAATATACGAGGGTCGTACCGAAAGCCATGAGCAACAATTGTTTGTAAAGTAACACGCTTTATTATTGACAAACCAAATACACCATCTTAATCTACAGACCTTTCTTTATTTTTCCACATAATCACCACTTCTTTATACACATTTCTCCCAGCGTTCTGGGAGTTTGAAAATTCCCCTTTTGTAAAATTCCGTTCCAGCCATCCGAAGACACTGAAGCACTGCTTTCTGAATTGCCTCCGTTGTCTCATAACGTTGTCCGCGCAGCTGATCCTTCACAAATCCGAAAAGAAGGTAGTCTGTGTCCACAGTCACAAGCCTGTCGTCTTGAATGATCTCATCCACTCTCTCCTTGTTGCGTTCAGTTGAGGCTGTTCGAGGGCGACTGCTCCGAGGCTGATCTTGGATGCTCGTGTTCCCATCTTTAAAATGTTTCACCCATCTTCGA
>Ga0123352_10012454_pt1 | contig 13445 bp, 6 predicted proteins | sample TergutLab28metaG_FD_89700 | JGI IMG/M metagenome (GOLD analysis project Ga0123352, IMG submission 89700) | Labiotermes labralis P1 segment gut microbial communities from Petit-Saut dam, French Guiana - Lab288 P1 | ecosystem: Host-associated > Arthropoda: Insects > Digestive system > Gut ...
GACAAGGATTTCGAAAAAAAAGTTGTTGAACATAAAATGTGTTTTGATTTTCCCTACAACTTTTGTCTTAACATTTCTCATTCTAAGAAGAACTGAACGAGATATGATTAAAAAAAATGTACATCGGTCTTCATGTAAAATACTTTATTCTTGTCATATTTTAATGAAACTTGAATTTTCTCAACTGGTTTTGGAAAAATAATCAAATAACATATTAAATGAAAATTCTCCTAGTGGGAGCCGAGTTGTTTCATGTGGGCGGACGGACAGACGGATAGACCTGATGAAGCTGGTAGTCGTTTGTCGCAATTTTGTGAAAGCGCCTAAAAAACCGCAGCTTTTTAAAAATATTGTTGTAGTCGCAAATATCCCCTGCTTGAACACTAACATCTTGTCCACGTGTGTGTTGGTGGCTTACATACGATTCTCAGCATTGACACAGATTATTTCACCAGACGGTATAAGCCAGTTGGTCGTTTTAATTGACATATGGTGTTTTCTGTGCTCTGTAAATCAATTTATATAAATTATTTGGTCAAATGTTATGACTCAAAGAGTGTCTTTTAGTTATTTTTCGACACTATTATTTTCTGAGATACACAACCTCGATAATAGGTGAATAAATAAACGGATAAGTGTAACAAATTGGTTGACTTTTACTAACAGGACAAAACCGAAGTTCTCGGAGGAAAACCTGTCCCAGTGCCACTTTGTTTACCATAAATCCCACATGGACAGGCCTCATACTAAACCTGGGCACTTGCTATCGAAGATTAACAAAAGGGTTCCTTTGTCGAATTTAATCGTTTATGATGTATGACGCCATTTGCACTAGTGGCTATATGACAATGTTTCGGAAGAACCAAGCAAAGATGGAGACAGTAGTGTCTCCGAAACTTCATTACCTGCCTGCCAGATTTCCCGGTGTCGCAGCACAGAGTACAGTAATGAACTGTATGCAGTCAATGCCGTAAGAGAGCCACATAAACGGATTTTAAATTTGGTTCATACTGCTCCTTGAAATGTACGAGTAATTTCTCTAGTCCTTCTCCAAAAGCAGATCATTTTGTACTTACCTTGTGTCAGTTAACTTGGTGACACGTCTGCATGTTCGATTTGTGGCAAGTTGAGATATTGCATAACGTCTAAAGAGCGCAATATTTCTGTGTATATCATCCTACATTTGTAGATATTGAACTTATGACCGTTTCGTAATTGGGAGTTTCTGGTTTCGCGTCTCGGCCTTTAGACCGACCATATTTTTGTGGGGGGGGGGCGTTCATTCCTTCCAGGCAAAAGCTGGGACCGTACCTGCTTCATAGACAATCACAACCGCTTGGTTTTACAATTTCCCATTAAGTATCTATTAATAGTCCTATCAATGGCAGATAACGTAAATTAAACGAATGAAACCTCACGAAGTGTTTGTTTTCTAATTCGTACTGCACTCCACATCAGCCCTCAAGAATACAGCTTTTAGGATATTTATATCAATTTCTTTGATTGCAGTAACTACTTTAGACTACGTAACAGCTTCTTAGTACACTTACTGAAGCTTTATCAATGGGACATTTTGTACAGCTGCTATATAAGCAAAGCAGCAAGCTTGGGCCCATATAAGATGGATTCAAAATAATGGCTCTTAATAGCTAGCTTATTCCACGGTATTGTAGGCTGTAAATGTTGAGGGCAGAGAGCTTTGAGTTCTACATCTGGGGTGAATATAAATGGTGCATCAGAAAAAATGTGAAAGAAATCAGCGTTGCTTATTTTGAAGTACTATTCTGACGTTACATCGGGGTGACTAAAGGAAGCTACAGTTCTCTCATTTAAGTTATTGTGGCCAGTATCCAATCGGGATTCAAACCAAATACCTCTTTAATGTTAGCACGTCTTATTGACGTTGTACTTTCCCGATTTGTTTCGGGACAGAGATTGTTCATGACGTTTTTAAAGTTCTGGGGTAAGTGAATAGAATTTGCGACAAATCTAATTCTGTCAGAGTAGCTGCATGTTATTCGAGTGGGTGTCCCGTCAGTACACGTTGTACTGTACCGCAGTACCAAGTTTAGTTGGTGACATTACAGGGCGTCTCTTTCATCACGTCTCTGAACAAGATAAGTTTATCGCATTATTTAAAAAGCCTTCATCCGACAGGACATGCTCGACAAGTGCCGCGCTCGGGAGCAGGATAAAAGAAACGTCTTGTTTAACGGGTCTTCAAACACAAGAAAAAGATATTACGAATCTTTAAGCCGAGGAAATATTTATTTCCAGGAAGAAGCTTTCATTGGTGCGGCGGTCAGGATTGTAGGCCTCTCAAAAAACATCTCAGATACTTGTTACCAGCTTCTGTCCACAACAATCTACAAGTTACAGTACGACATGTTTTTCGTGTCATATCTTGAGGGAGCTTGTTGTCCTTCTTATAGTGCCGTAATGCATAGGAGCTGTTGAGTGGACTACGATTTCTCAGGTTAGGTTTCATGCCAACTTCTGTGAGCACTTTGTTAAACCACCCGGTTGCTTATGAATGCATAACATTTTGTGACCAATCGAATAATTCTTAACTGTTCAAATACAATGCGCTCACGGCGTTATGTTCCCGAAGACTGGCGGCTAGAACCTCTGTTGCGCGCCAGTAATATGTCGGAAATATTCACATTGTGTTGGACTGCATGTTATTGGCTTTATTAATTTTCTGTCTTTAACCTAATTCAAATCGATTGAAGAATGAGATGTCCATATTTCTTCTCATTGCGGATCTAGGAATATCTACAACGGTACAGTACTTGCATTAAGTGTAGATTAATCTATGAAATTGTAGTACAAATTCCTCTTCTACTGTACTCAGTAATATACTCAATTTTTTTTTTATTTTTCTGACTGAGGAACTGGAAAACACAGTACATGATTTCATGGAGAAACTGGGAAAAATCAAAGGAGCAGCAGGAAGGCGGTGTATATTGAAACTGAAGCAGAATAAATTTATTTTTATGGTAGTATATATATATATAATTAATAATGAGGACTTCAAAATACTATGTGTGTAAATAATTTTAGGACATTTGATTCTACCACCATAAGAACTAACATTGTAACATATTGTTGGCTAAGACTATTTTAAGTTCTACACGTTTGATTGAGGCGTGGCAGTTCAGTCACTATAGCGACTGGTCTTCGGGTTCAACGACCAAGCTTCTGTTCGAACAGTGTCCAGAGCAGCTGCAGGACCCATCTAGTCTCCTGTCCTGTGAGTACCGGAATTTATTTCTCGGGTACAAGTATCTGGGGATGTTTATTTGACCTTTTCTATATACCTAGTATTACGGTAAAAAATGTATGTGTGGAGCCACACCCCCACTCGAACTTCGGGCTAAACACACTAGATTGAAGGGCACCAATAGCACTTTTTTATCCTTCTTGTATACAAATTTTTGCATGTGGCAACTGGATGAAGGTAATTTCTTTATTTTTTAAATTTTTAATTAAAGAAGTGATGTAGTCCCCGTGTTTAATTGCTGCGCCACGACGCCGTACAGGAATGTGGGTACAGTACTTCATGTTAACTTCAACAGGAGATTAAAATGAGTAATTGGCTTTACCCTCCTCCACTTTTGCATCGGAGGAAGACCTTACTCGGTGCTTTGTATAAAAGTTTACAGAGCTTGAGCAGAAATTACCATGAACTTGGTAAATTAATAGAAAAGCGCATAATTATTATTAGTATATGTATGAAACACAGACGATAATTATAATGATTATGAGTCTCACACAACTGTTAATAGTTTGCGGGCCACACAATTATTACAACCCTCAATAATATTCCGTGCTTTTGAGTTGGGAATTATATTATAGTCGCTGAAATATTTCGCTTTTAGTCGCGGTCGCAAAAGTGCGGAAAGTGACTATTAGCTTCGTCATGTCTGTCTGTCCTTCCGTCCGCATGGAATATGGAGCGCCACCACTGGACGGATTTCAATGAAACTTGATAATTGAGTACTTTTCGCAAGTCTGTCCAGACAATCAATATTGGTCAAATTCTTACAAGAACAGCAGGTAATTTACAGAAGACCTGTTTACATTTATGGTAATATCTTGTTGAATTCTTCGCAGAATAAGAAATTTTTTGGACAAATTTGTGAACAAAATCAAAACACATATTTTTTTATCCTATACATATTTTTCAGAAAATGGTGCTGTTGTATCTGTTGCGGACCCGATGAGGAACGTATCTTGGATGTTGTTCCCAGGAGGGACGGAGCTCGGAACTCAGGTTAAGACGGGGAGTCGGGCAGGTCGCACACACTCTCAATAATCCCCAAGTAGAGTGTACTGGAGTTTTATTGTGCGTGAGTAGGGAATAATTACAGTTACAACTGAACTGTATTGGTGACAAATCTCGCCAGGGGGCTCTTCATTACCGTTAACACTCACTGACCGTCCACTTTCATTCTCTATCGTTCAGTCACTGTTGGAGACACACAGCAGACTGCTACTGCAGAACAAAGCAGCTACTGTTACATGCGTTACTCCACACACTGCTTGCGCAATAAACACTTAGCGCTTCCAGTTATAAACAAAAAGAAATAGGAGGAAATTATATTCCTCCCATGTCTGATCTTAAGAGAGGCGAGAACTAAGCATGATAAAATTAAGCTTATGACTAACATACAGCACATACAAGAAAGCTAGAAAGAAAAGAAAGAAAGCCACGAAAAAAACGAATGTGTGTCAACTACACAACAGTGCCACTTTTGATATAATGTGGAAAAACATGGTCGAGCCAGAAAATATATAGGTGACAATACAGTACGGAGCGTGAGTTTTGCATTTCGGATGAATAAGGCTACAGATACACCAGAGTCTGTAATGCCTTATTGCTTTTCCACGGCAGCAATGGTTACGCGAAGGTCTTTTTTACTAAGAATGATAGAAAGCACAAAAATAAATGTGTGTTCAGAATGTAGATTTTGTGAATACGAAGCCTTTCAGTACATGGCCTAGCCGTCAGGCTTTAAAAGTACACCAGCTTCTAGGTTCCGGTGCCCATTGTTCGTTTTGTTTAATTCCTATTACAGTCGATGTTATCTCGTTCCACGCTTCACGATACGTTACATTTATGTTGCAGGCATACGCCTTTGTATTATATAACCATAGAATAACGACGGATAGTTGGGTTGTAGAATTATCAGGGGTTTCCTCTTGTATGCTGTTAGTTATTTTTACGAAGTAACTGACAGCTTACGACCAGCGTCTTCGGAAGCAGTGACTCTTGAACATGTGTCACTGCAGTGGAATGAAGGGGACACACACAGACACACAAACACTACAGTGAACCAACCAGCTTACAACATTTTTTTCCTTATAGGAAGGAATTAGGCTAATAAAGGATAAATACTTTCTGCTAAGAATTTATTCAGAGAATCTTGGTTCAAGTTTTATAGGGTATGTGACTTGTGTTTAGAGGGTACATGATTCGAATCGCAGTCACAGTACAGTCTAATCTAACACAGATTTGCGTAATGTTACTCAGTGACTCCAGAACAGTTTCAGAATATTGCCACGACTGCTTTCGCCCCACTTCTTCAAAATTAGCTTGACTTGATCACTCTATCTTATTATTCGGCTCTAGACGATTTGTGAAGTTGATACAGCATTTGCGTTTACTCATGATAGTTACAGTGGGACTAATCCTAGGCCTGCCATTATTGGCCCATAACATAAGAGGTTCCAACAAATAGTGATTCGTATGAGTAAGAAACCTAATATCTTAGTTGAAGAATAAAGACCAACTTGATGTCACGTGTTGCAGGCTGAAGCCTGCAACACGGACACTACTCAAACCCAACCACACCAAATCTCCAACATACAACGAACCCAGAACAAAAGACCAATGTGGTAATTCATCAGCACATAAGAAGTGAAATAAAATAGCAAGTGACATCAAGTTGGTCTTTTATTCTTCAACTATTACAATGATGCACGGTCCAATAAACATAAGATTCACCTAGTATCTTAGTTCAGAAATTGTCAACAAAAAACGTCTGCAGAGGGCAGCAGAAAGATTACAAAATGCAGCAAAAAGAACAGGAATGCGGGAGATGTAGAATGCGCTGCAGAAAGGGACGGTAAGCATTATTACTGGAATAAACACACCCAAAAATTTTATGACATTCACATAAAATAATTTGAAGGGTTGTGCATTGCTGAATGAATTCTACTTTCGAATGAATAGACAGTAATTTTTCTGTTGGTATGTAATGTATTGTTCGGATATGTACAGTAACACTTCGTAATGAGTCGAAATTTTACAGCTGATTCTAAACGAACATTCGAGGGTTTTGGAAGACAAAATGGAAAGTCTGGAGAATTCTTTATGAGTTCCAGAAAATTTCGATAAAAGTCTAACAAAATGTACCGCACATTTCCTGCAATGTGAAAGTTAAGAGCAGCAGAAAAGGATATGTTCAGAACATCCATTAAACCTTGTGGTAAAAATGCTGTTAGGGCAGCGATGGTCCTGTATTATTTAATTACTCACAATAAAATGTTAAGCATGATAATGCATTGCGTGAAATATTAAGGTGTTCCGGATTGAGTTGTTTACAAAGCGTACTTTGCTAATGCACAGACTTTCATTCCTGCAAATTTTGCTGTGCTGTTGTTATGTTTAGATAAAGTAATTTTATAGTTACAAAATCTAAATATTTAGGTTTCATTGTTAGTACGCTGGACTTACAGGCAGCCAATCAAAAGTTAGAATCCTAGCCGAGCCAGTGGCTTTCTACTTGCAGTCGTGAACATATTATGAACTTTTATTATGTACACAATTATTTGTTAGTGTTAGTATCAGCAGTAAAGTAGTGGTAACAGGCATAATAGTAGTAGTATCAGACATAGTATTAGTGATAGATGTGATAATAAAAATAATGACATTTTTCTTCCGTAATTAACTTGTTACTGAAGTACAGAATATGTATGCGCGTTAAATCTTTTGTGCTTGACCTCAAATACTTTAATTATTTGCTATATATCTGAGCCTGTTTACATACAAACAGCACTCCGTACAGAACGTGCAGGGGAGCCTAATATTCGTGCCGTTATCCATGACATATATCAGTTACCTATCGCTCACGTTTCGTTAAATGACGCTACCCTACTAAAAGCTGAGTACAAAAATTGTGCAATATTTATTTTGTTGTTTTGCAATTTACAAAAATGGCTTTAATCAGAGCTGCTCTCAAAATTCCAACGCGACCTACAGGTTGAGAGCAGATGGTCTTAACACGGCCAACTAAATATGTGTTTTCCTGATCCTTTTTGCTTGAAAGAGAGCAAACCATTTTCCAGAAAACTCTACTTGAATTTTAATTTTAACATTTGACGATGTACCGAGACTAAAGATTGAATAATTTCAAAGGTCATAGTCCATAGGTCCATAGTCAGATTCATATAGCACTCCATTATCATAATTAGTTATACGAAAAATTGTGTGGCGAGTAATCAGTTGTCGTGCGCAATGGAATTAAAACAGCATTCAATTTTGAAGTACCCGCTGGTTGCCGATACTGACTTGTGGCGCCATCCGAAGCACCGTCCTTGCCCGGAGGCCTTGGGCGAGGTAGGAAAGGACCACAGCCCGTCGTTGACAGGGCATGGTAGAGAGAAAACAAAAGACTGTGGCCACAGCGTGGCAAGTAGATTACTATGGATGGAACATTCCTTTTCATATTTGATGGCGTGTGTATTTGTAATCCTCACGGGGGCACCCTGCTGGTTGTCTCCTCTAAATTCAAAGACTTTACCCACCAGGGGAGCCGAAGTGGCTGGGGGATGCAGACACAAGGGCCAGCCGACCGACGATCTGGCCACTGCGTTGCCACAGTTACCCTACTGACTGACCGTACTACAGGCGACACCTTGATTGGGTGGCTAATTGCTGTTCGGATTTCGCAAGGTTCTGAGTTCGTATCTGGAGGCCGGATTTCGTGCCCGCAGATTTTCACCGTTTTCCTAAATTTCCCCACAACCAAGAATATGCTGCAATAGAACCCAAACAAAAAGCACGACTCCTTTATTTCGCAACACACCGAAATCACTGTCACTCGTTTCCCATAAGTCGTTATACTCGTATTGAAATCTGAATTGAGAAATCGTCTTTAAAATATACAAAAAAAAATGGTTTACTATCAGTCGAACACAACTACTTTTATTTAGAAACAGCTACATATTTATATCGTTTACGACCATCTTCTGGCCGTCAGCAGCTACAATATTTTAAAATAAGGAAAAATGCAATACATTGATTAATCCAACAAAAGTCCAACAAAGAAAAACAATAAAGACAATTTATTAATTCCATGACCGAGAACCCTATTGGCAACGTATGTCACTCGATCAAATAATTCTTCGTTTGTTGTGGTACAGGAATGTTCATTACCGTTTACACATATGTAGCAAACCAACAAATGCACAATAATAAAATATGCTTTATTATATATTAATATTTACGGACATGTTTCGGTCCCTTCTGCAACAATCGTGAAGGTGTTTTACAAGAATGTAGATAATATACAACAATAACAGTTTTGTATAGTATCAGTATTATGCGTCGATTTACATAAGGAGCCTACACTGAGCATCTATGATTAGGTGTGGGAAACTTTGGACATTAAGAGGTCACTTGGATGTAAATTTTGTGTTTCTGCGTATGCTGGAAGAAACTTGAACATTGGAAGAACGTTTTGTAGAAAATGTTTGGTAATGTTATGTGTCCTTAGCAACAGACCGCTGTCGCATCAATTCGTCTACTAATCTGTACGCACTGACGGTGTAAAATAAGTACGAGATCTTGGTTTTCTTCAGTATTATAGTCATTCACGCACTTCGAATATATTGTAATATATTTGGTGCTTTTAACGTATACGGATCTGAAGATGACCTGATAGAAAAGGTCGAAAGATATCGTTATAATTCTTTATGTAATACGAATAGGAAACTGTTGGCCGTAGAAAAGAGGTTTCTATTTCATTTTAGACGCAACGATATTTGGTTTGAATATTTTCACAATTCTAAATACAAAATTTTAAAGTTGTCGTACGTCATTCATAGGAGCAAAACATTGTTGCTTTGCATGTGGTAATGATAGAGTAGCCGGCTCGTAACTGTGTGTTAATGTGTTCATTACTGCTGTCAAACTTGCCTGGGTCGAATTAAAATATTGAGATACTGCCTAATGTTTCTCAGGCGAAACCTATGGCTGTGAATGACAACAGATCGTCATGTAATTCTTCAACATTCTGTCTGCAAACCTTCAATGCAACATTATAAACTGCCTAATTTTACATAGCCGGTCCCAGTATCCACGTGGTCTGAGGCGCAAGTCTGTGGTCGCTCTCCTCCTGAGATTGTGGTTTCGAATCCCGCCGAGGCATGGATGTTTGTCGTGAGTGTTGTATGATGTCAGGTAGAGGTCTCTGCGACGAGCTGATCACTCGTCTAGAGGAGTCCTACGAAATGCGGTGCGTCGTTTTGTGTGATCTAGAAACCTCGAGAATGAGGAGGCGGTGGCCCGCGTTAGGCCACAGCGCCACAAGGGAAAGAAATTTTACATAACATGTGGCACTATTGTAACTGATTAACTATATGAAAAAGGAATACCAGTTAAATACTGTTTGGATACAGAGCTTGGTTATAATTCATTGTAGACATTACAAGTGACTAAGATGAATCAACATCAGGCTGAAAAGTTGCAAGTTCAATTGTTCACAAATTTCTTAAGATTCTTCCTTGTATTATGCGAAGAACTTACAAATTATTGAGTCAATATACATAATTAAATGCCACCATGACGCAACTTATAAAAGTGTGAGGCTATGTAAAAGGCAAAGTATTCACTTTAAGGTCTTCTGTGTAGTGTGTAATTGTTCGCGGTTTCAATCTCGGAGAGTGTCATTGGAATTTTTCATCGACATAAACCTTCCATCCGCGCTATGGCACTGGGATCGACTCAGCGTCTAACAGAAATGGGTACCAGGAATATTTTCTGAGGGGTAAAGATGGCCGGTGCATAGGGTTAACAACCTTACCACCTTCATGTGCGAATTGTCTAGAAATTCTGGGAGCCTCAACCACTTAGAGCCTACGTGCAACTCCAAGCCTGTGCAGGGATTGTTTTACGTTTACCTGTTGTGTAGAATATAGCATAGGTAACTGGTAAATTATCGTTTTCTTTCTTTGTGCAAGGACAGCAGTCCAACTGTATAGCTGATAGATTTTTAAATTTGCGCGCTACTAAGGACAGGCCGGTAAGTACACCTGTATGTTCCTTTCTTTTCACTTTGTGTTCTCGACTTACCATTAGGATGACACAATGGACGAAATTATCCAAAGCATTACTGTTGTATTCGAACGCGTGACATGAGGGACTTTAGATGCCCACAGCCTATAATTAATTAAAGAGGTGACCAAAGGCATACCGAGTTTAAGACCTTAATTGCATTTAAAAGTGCCTTAAAGTCGTGACTAGTACCAGTAGAGAAGTCGATGAATTATTACATAGCCCTAAACTTTCTATTAATTATTTTTCTTTACCTCTTATTATTCCCCCTTTTATCTTGTGTTCCTTTTGGCAGAACTTGACTCTTTTGTTCCGTAACTTCCTGTAGTGTGTTGCTGTTTCATTACTTTCAATACAAACTTTATTCCATATATCTGTAGAGTGCTCGGAGTGTACTTTTAACTTATGAACTGTTTTGATTTTGTTGTTGTTGCTGTTGTTGTTGTTGTTGCTTTTCTTGCTGTCTGGAGACCATCAGACAAGTGCTGGTGACCACCCAAAGCGCTCTCTTTCATTCGGACCATCATCAATCTGCAATCATTCCTGACAGCTCAAGTTCGCTCTGATGGACCCAGTGAAAGGCTGGACATCGTATGAAATAGAATTAGGGTACCGGTCCATTCATAATGAAAAGCACTGAATCTGGGACTTGAAAAATAAAAACAGACGATGTCATGGTCAGTGCTCAGGAAAGTATGCCTAATCAGAACTGCCAACTGAATTTACAGAAACCGAGAATCGTTCAAACGTTCAAGTGCCGGTCTGTGGTTATGACTGATATCAGACTGATATTGGTGGCTGGAAACGCAAACATTAGAGTATTTTACACTGGTATTTGCAGCTTGCAATAAATAATTGGAATTACGGCAAACAATGTGTCAAATCTACAGAATTTCTCCAAAAAATTTTAATTGGGAATATCATGTCGAGTGGCGCAAAGAAGTAAGAAATTAAGCACACACTGACTGTAAGGAGTAATAGTATAAGGCATGCAAAACCTTAAATTCTAATAGATTCTTGTGTCTGCTTAAGTGTCTTTTGTAAAACCTTAGCTCTTCTTGATTTGTCTAAGTAATACTGATCCTATCATTGTTGTAAAGTTCAGACACCTTCCACATATTCTGTAATCTAGACCTGGTAAAATGTGTCGATGGCATAAGAGATATTCTGAATATATTTAAGATAAATATCTCCCTTGTTGACGTAAGAGATAAAGTTTATGTTGTGATATTGTTCGACTTGTGTAACAATAGTAAAATTAAAAATGGCCACCGAACATCCACAATAATCTAATATTCAAGCATATTGTATGAGTGCGAAACTCAGTCTTTCACTAAATACTGGATTATGGAATGAGGTTTACTGGAAATGGTGAGCTGAGGAGATAGGAGTGTTTGGACCTGATAAAGAAGAAGTAACAGGAGAATGGAGAATACTGGTTGGCGTTAAAGGAATAAACTCCGAGCACTTGAACAGGATTAATCCCGTTCAGAGTATCGTCTGTTGTCGGTCTGGAGAGTGTTAAAACCTTCTGTTTCCATAAGAAACACAGGGAACTTCTTGCATAAGAGACGGCTTTGTTCATAAGGAGGTATGTAATCCATACGTTTATAAAACAGTAAGTTGTGTGGGAATCCATTGTAATCAAGTATATCAACTGGAGCGATAGGTGTAACGTGTTTTATTCAAGCAGCGCAATTACAAAATCTCTTCAGGGGCAACTTCATTAACGAAGATAAAATACAATAGATTTTACATATTTACAAGAATGATGGGAATATATTCCGTCTAGACACAACTTTGTCGTGACAAATTTAAAATGAAGAGAAGCAGATTAAGAAGCTAGTCAACTTGAAGAATTTAAAAAGTAAAATACACAGTTGCAACGCAGAATACTCGGATTGTGTGGCGGAAATGTAAAAATTACTGTAGCCATGTCTTGGCTAAATTTTGTAGCTATGACGGTCGTCAGTTGCTCTATAATTTCTTTGCAGCTGCATATGTCATACTGTCGATTCTTAGTTCATAGAAAAGGGAAGGTCGCCACAGGAATTTCCTGAAGTATCACGCAAAATAGAGAGAAAAGTTATTGGTAATTCCTGCATAGAAACGAGACGTGGAATTGATGCTCGTCAGCTGTTGTCCCGTAAGGTAACTCTGTCATGCATATGAGGTACATTTAGGCACATTACTAGAGGAACTGCTGTCGTCATCTCTCTGTGCAGGGGATTGCTTTTTAAAAGTTCTATATTATAATCCTCTACAAGACTACTGCTGATAATCCGTCTACTACTACTACTACTACCACCACCACCAGTACTACAAATAATATTACAATGATGATAATTTTAAGAACAATAACAATAATTAATCCAGTCTTTTTTATTATTTTCATGATCTGAAAGTTTTAATTAATAGGTAAGAAGTCCAAAACGTGTAGCAGCCGATTACAATTGCTCGCAGGTACATACCCATTGTAAGACATGTCACTGATAAATATCATCATAATTACTCTGCTTTTGTCTCGTGAATCTTCAGTGTCAAATTCTGGGTTTCACACGCAGCAATTGACGAGTGTAATTTAATTTTAATTACTAAATAACTGATATGTTTTGTGGGTTCTTGTCATCACTTTTTGAGTGACCTGTATGTTTATGGCCATTTTTAAGCCCACTATTTGAGCGTCCTGTTCCTCAGGCCACTACCATAATTCCAACAACGTTACACAATATCCAGCCGAAAGGGAAATCTTGTGCTCCCACCAGCAGTACTCTACTTCGGTAGGCTCTCACAGCTCTTTACCTGCTGCTACCGAGAAGACACGTCCGCTTGGTGGACCAATGTCCTGTCTCGAGCGTGTCAATGAGCACGAAACAATGAGAGTGTGAGAAGGAAACAGAGACAATCGAATGCGGGATGGAGTTGCATTATTTTTGCATACAATGTAGTAATCATCTGTACACAGAGGAGATGGAAGAGTGCAGGTTTCCTGTTTGGAAGGGATAGCGAGTACAAGGGGGGGGGGGGAATGGTTACGCCCGGTCAAAAACCCAAAAAAAAAAAGCTTTTTTGTTCCTTAAACTAATACCAAAGTTTAAATAAA
>Ga0123352_10012455_pt1 | contig 13444 bp, 8 predicted proteins | sample TergutLab28metaG_FD_89700 | JGI IMG/M metagenome (GOLD analysis project Ga0123352, IMG submission 89700) | Labiotermes labralis P1 segment gut microbial communities from Petit-Saut dam, French Guiana - Lab288 P1 | ecosystem: Host-associated > Arthropoda: Insects > Digestive system > Gut ...
GTAATTAAACAACTCGATGCACAAAATTTTTGTTTTACAATAAGTTTATTTCATGCCTCTGCATGATTCGAGCACAAGTGCTCTCCATCAGGAGGTCAAAATTGCATTACACAGCTTCTGGTATCATCACACTTATAGGTGTGATGATACCAGTAAATTCTTTTTTCATAAGACGAGGGCCCTGTCCCAACAAATTTACTCGTAAATACCCTTCTATTTTTTTAATTTCATATATTAAACTAACATAATTATTAATAATTAATTATGGCATAATCATAAAGAGTATTAGTACGCTTATGTAGACTTTGTGTCATGGTGACAAATATAAAATTACATTTAAATTATTTATCAATCACTGGACTAATGATATCTTGTAGCATATTGTAGTTTCCTCAGGCCAACGTCTGGGTCTGAGTTTTTCGACACATTCACGAATATTATTATCCTCAGAATATTTCCACTATAAAACATCTATTCATGAAAATTGTTTAGAAAACTAAAATAAACAAATTCCAGGAGAACCTCTCTCGGCCCGTTATAATTGATGCCAGGTTCCGTTGCCGGGCCGCGGCCCGACGGTTGAGAAACACTGGGTTAGAATATTTGGCAGTATGTTTAGATATACAGTTGAGAAAACCTAAAATCTCCCCCATTAAAATGTGCCACAATAAAATCCACGGAACAGTGGCCTTTTTTGGTTAGTTACTAAGCCCCCATCCTCCCCCGTTTTAATTTTTTAAATGCGAATGTTCGTAACCGCATTCACAAAATGTGCCAATAGTTCCTATAATACGCCAGATGAATTCGTCTGCACCATCACTCTTACTGCTCAGACCGAGCAACGGAACCGTAGACTGCACAGAGGCGGACAAAACGCGACCGTGCCAAACATAGTTACTTTAATCCACACATAATTAAACATTTCCGTTGTCAATGTTAACACGAAAACAAGTTAGGAAAAAACATCCAAGTATTCTCGGATCGGTATAAATAGTTAACGAAGCTCCGGAAATGTGTACTGCCGCCATCAAAAATTTATTGCAGCACATTCTAACAAGTTAGGACATGTACACATAGATGAACAATTCCCTTGCGCTTTTTGTTGTTTAATTATATCACAAACCGTAAGGGAAAAGTGCGTCGGAAAGGAAACGTGTTCTATTTTCATCTGTAACATTTGTCCCCCAAATGATTCGCTATAATATTCCGGCAACTCAGCTCACGATTTCCAGCAGAAAAGCGTGTTTAAGCCCAATACTCTTTATGGAGTCACTGCACATTTGTTCAGCTCTCCGATGGAAAGTTTCATGAAAATCCGTTCTGTCGGTTTTCGAGTTGCTTCATGGGCAGAGAGGAGTGGCAGGGCGGACCGACGAACAAACTCTCGTCGGTGCTCCGTCCGCGCCGTAAAGATGCGTGAAGGGGATCCATTTTCACGTGAAACTGAACACGGCAGCTTTATAGTACAATAACCCTGCAGCACACACCCTCCCCCCCCCCCCCCCCGAAATTTCGAGCACTTCGACGGGGGGGGAAAAATGTAAATTGAAGTGCACGGTAAAAAAAACTCTGAACTCCCGGCCCATACCTGCTTCTTATGCGGTAAATGTCACATGATATATGCCATGCAAGGTCACGATACGGTGAACAGCCTATATAACGACACTGGCCCATGTATTCATGGCACGGATTCGTCTACATTTTGTTATCATCGAAAAAGCGTCACTAGAGCAAAGCATTATTTTGTTCGTTTATTGGACTTGCAGGGTACTGAAATGTATGGTGAATACACTTCAGAAGATAAGGAGGAAAATAGTTTTAAAATGTGGTCTAAACCCACCCCCCAAAAAAAATAAGTTACAGGTCGATAAAAAGAAGAAATGAGATTGTTACTGAAGTTCTGTCATCTCACGTAACTGTATATTACGTCTGAATCATCCATACAATTTTGCGTTCAGACTTCTACACACTACTCCCACATGTACCCATGATAATGTTATGTGAAAGTAGTCCCTGTGTTGTCTTGCCTTAAGGAGGAAATTCGCGTGGGTCGGACTAGGTCAGTACATGTTACGATCCCATAAACCGTCTGCTATATAACTACTGAGAAGTTTAAACCTTGACCCAATAGCCTGCTTTTCTGTTGAAGGCTAGTAACCAGCATACTGAGAAGCAGTTACTATCTAGATCGACATCTTAATCCTCAAAAACCCTTCATCTTCTGGATATTTTGTACATATTTCTTACATTTTACAGCACAACGGTATACAACGTCCAGCACTCAGCTTACTATGAACACATAAAAATTCCAGCTAAGTGCATAGCAGCTGAGGAGCTGCTATGCACTTAGCACCGAAACACTAATTTTACAAATATGACTATGTACGTATATATATATATATATATATATATTAAGTGTACTTGCAAACTTCATAACACATCTTACACACATCATATGGAATATTTTGAAATTATTAATAATTTTAGATTATAAGTTTGTCATCATCATCAACAACATCAAGGATTGGACCCTTTGATCCGTTCCGTCTCCAAATTTACAACTGCCAACTCCAACTTTTTTTGTCTTCCAATTGTTCTCCTTCCTTGTGGTCTGTAATGGTATGATTTCAAAAGGATTCGGTTTTTGCGACATTCTTTGCAAGTGTAGAAGCCAGTTCCGTCTGTATTCATCTATCTTATCTAGTATGCCTGTAATCCGTAGTTCGCGGCGTATGTAGTCATTTGTTTTGTGGTCATAAAGGGTGTAGCCTGCCAGAGGTCAATCAAGAAAATTTTGGAAATATATCCACAATATAAAATCTCAACACGACAGACAGCACATCTAAAGGCCGGTAATTATTATAAAGACTGTTAATTAATACAAATGGGATCCCATAAATTTGAGGTTTTTGTACTAAATGCACCAGAATTTTACGTTTTTTGTAAATATTGACCTGATGATGGCCTTTTGAGGCCGAAACTTGTAGCCAATAATAGAATAACAATCAAATAAACATATGGTTGTGTCGGACGGAGTACATATTTAATTTAATTTTCGACGTATTTCATACATACTGTACATACATTTCGCTGTCCACTCATGTCTCAACTCTTTAATAGAAATTGCATTGCCCCTGTGCCTAAGCAACATGCTTTCGTGGCGTGAGAGTACGTGGAAGCTACGCATTCTGTATTGTAGAAACATATTCTCCATAGTGAGGTTTCACCCCCAAGGGAAAGATTTTTCGTCACCCACCGTAAGGTAGGCCCCTCCACAGACCCGATCTGAACATAGTGCTAAAGGTAAAGTACAAGTTCACCCTAGAACAGGCCACGAAGGCCCAGAGGTGGTGTAGAGGTACAGCTCTACTTTTTCTTTAACCTGGGCTCTAGATGGGGTGGGTGGCCAACGCCAGGCCCCGGCCGCTTTACCCCCGGGACAGACACGGTACCCATTGTACAGGAGGCTGGGTGGGCCCCAGAGCCGGTCTGGACAAGTGCGGAAAGTCTCGCCCCCCACCGGGATTCGATCTCCGGACCGTACAGCCAGTAGCGAGTCGCTATACTGACTGAGCTACCCCAGCCCACTCTTAACACGGTGCTACAACGAATAATTTTGACCTTGTCGGAAACAGAACTCCAGTCGTCCGTTCCATAAACAGACACTTGACTGAACCACCCTGACTTTTGTTCACACCTTGACCAGACTATAACAAGACAGGCAATGTACATATAAAGTAACACCTACGTTCGTTCGCGTGACGATTGTTATCGTGGAAAACCAACAACTATTACATATTCTGAGTGTGTATTTGCAACCTTAATTGTCCAGCATAGAATGCGCATGCGCCGTGTTTTACCGTCATCTGTAGACTGTCCCACTCTACAATATTTTCCACATTATCTCACAAGCGTCATGACTTTCGCCAGAATTACTGAACACACAATGTCAGGTATGATTTTCTCTACAACATTTTGTCTGAAACATTTATCTTTCTAAGAAGAATTTAGCGAGATACCGGGTGCTGATAGTCCTTAGCCCGACCAGGAAGGAAGCAAGCTCCGAAGCACGTCACGGACGCGCGCGGTTCCAACAACATCGAGACGAGAGCTGTCAAGTTTCTTTTTTTCCTGCAAGGCAAAGCGCCGAAGGAAATTCACTCCATTCTGACAGAAACATTAGTTTGTTTCCTTCCTGGTCGGGCAAAGGACTTATCAGCATAGTTTTAGTGTGGAATACCAGTCATTCTTGTCAAAATTTAATTAAACCTGAATTTTCTCGATAGAGCTTCAAAAAATATCCATATACCAAATTTCACGAAAATCCGTCCAATGGGAGCCGAGTTTTTCCATGCGATGGACGGAGAGATGTGACGAAGCTCACAGTCGACTTTCTCAAATCCGTGAACAAGCCTATCAAAGAAATCTGTTTTACAGTATACTGCACTGATTGGACAATAACACACAGGTCCTTTGAACAGGAGTATGTTTATATTATGTAGGGTCACGATATAGTGTGGCCTACTGGCTACTCCAGTTCCTCATGTAGATTTTCACCCTTTTTATAGACCACGAAGGCCCTTGGGGTGAGTAGAGGTATAGCTCTACCTTTCTAGGACCTTCGGCACTAGATAGGGGTGGAGGTCTGCCCCACGTCCCGGCCGCCTCTACCTCCGGGAAAGACAAGGTACCAATTGTACAGGAAACTGGTTGTGCCCCATGGACGGTCTGGACGGGCGGAAAATTTCGTCCCCACCAGGATTCGATCCCGCACCGTCCAGCCCGTAGTCAGTCGCTATACCGACTGAGCTACCGGGTCCACCATTTCGTCATGTGTTCTCCATATCTGAAAAGGGCAGGTGAAAAAAAAATCTCTGGTATGAACACTTTTCGAGACAACCCAATAAAATTGTATTTGATCTTCATAGCACAACGTACCTATACAAATCTAGACAAAATTTTCTGAGAAATCTACAGTACAGAGAAGCCAGAATTTAATACAAATGTGTTTCGGTCATGAAGTACGCGGATCGGAAGGACAGACGAAACGACATCACCTACTCAGTTTGAATTCGTTGCATATAGCGCAGCGACTCACGATGTGGCCTTCCAGGTTGTGGTATGGTGTAGCCTTGCAGCTGGATACCGACGTTTCCGATAAAAATAATTTTTCTATTTTACAAGTTTCTCCTCCGGCACAACCCTCAAAGACCCTTAGGGCTTCCAGCGACACCTTAACTGCCATAAAGCAGCTCCGGTTTTCCAGATACCGTCTGTACGAAGAATGGCTGTAGACTCCAGTTGAAATGTGATGGTACACGGTGACGCACGGGAGTTGAAGTGAAGGGGAAACTTGCGAATGGAGTGGGTAGCCAGTACTATTCCCACTACCTCGAAACATGGTGTATCCAGCATTACTACCGCTGATGCGCACACCTCGGCTGCCAGTAGTCGACTGAACTGACTCCCCCCTGCCGATTGAAATGGACTCGTCCGTTTCACCGAAAGACGAAATCTGGTTCGTGCGCGTGTGCCATCATATTTCAACTGGCCTCTACAATATAATGTTTTCTCCCATTTGCAATAAATGTCGTACAAGCCTGATGCTAACAGTTGATAAAATGACGTCAAATGTACGGTAATCGCACCACCATCTTCTTTGTTACCGATAAGATCTATACGGACAATACATTCATACATAAATCTAACTTCCTTGAAGAAATGCAAATTGTGATTGGCCTATGATGAAGGGAAAAGTGAATTCTACTTCCTGCTTGCATTATACTAAAGGTTAAGAACATAATAAGTAGTGGGCCCGGTAGCTCAGTCGGTATAGCGACTGACTACGGGCTGGACGGTACGGTATCGAGTCCCGGTGGTGATGTGATTTTCCGCTGGGGCCCACCCAGCCTTCTGTAAAATGGGTACCGGGCCTTTCCCGGGGGTAAAGTGCGGCCGGTGCGTTCTGCTGACAACTCACCCCCTTCTAGTGCCGCGATCATAGAAGAGTAGAGTTATACCTTAACCCACCCTCTGGGCCACACCGGGCCTGTAACGGGATCACTTTACCTTTACATAATGAAAGAGGTATAGAATAATTTGAGTGGAAGCGCAAAATTACTTGATGAATTAATAAGCTTCTGTTACAAATTTAAACTTTTATTTCAACAGATATAAACCAAAGTGACAAAAGGATTTGTAAAATCTGAAGGAGATCGCGAGCTCACATTTCTGTGAAGTGGCAACGCAAGTGATCTGATGGAACTCACAGTGTTGTGTGGTGCAACACTTGCACTTTGACGAATTCAATACCGGCATACGAAATGAAATAAAATGTCTACATTCACTTCGCAGATGCACGCCAAGAGATTTTGGGCGTAAGTCAGGCATGAAAGAAGTGGTAAATATATTACTTCGAGCAAAAATTTTTAAATTTTCGAGATATGAGATCAAGCCGTTAGCATTCCTGTTTTTTTAGAGATCAAGGTATCAAACCTCAGCACGGAGTTCTGTATCCTGAATTAGGATTTTGTAGATTTTTTTAAATCGCTCACACCTAGTTCCACGTCCCTTCAAAATCCTGATTTACCGTCATCCTAAAATTCTACACTGCATAAACAAAACATTCTAAACAGCGCCTTTGAACAATCCAAAAATCTATCACCCAATGTGATATGAGTGTTTGCTCCTGACGTTATACCATTGATGATGGATATCGCTCACTGTCATGCAAGGTTTTATGAAAATTCTGCCATAAGTAAGTCAAGTAAACCTGTCCTTGATCTTCTCTAAACACTAAGACGTGACTTATGTACATACCTACATGCACAATTAAATTCGGGGCATGAGGAACCCACCCTGCCCCCTCTGAAATAGACACCGAACTTTTTGAAACAGGAAACCAAGTGAGCAATGAGAGACGACGACAAGGAGGGAAATACCGACCCTCACCGGTCGTCGATCCAGGCAGTCACGTCCGTGTCGCAGTCACTATACTCAATATATCATCCCACCTCAAACAGTACGAGTTGTTGGTGCGCTCGGTCAAACAACACGTCATGGAAATTTGCGGGGAAGAAGAGGTATATTTCCCCAAATGCAAACAAAATTCGTAACCCGGGACTTGATGCAGCATAAACAACTTCAGGCTTAGGCCCTCTTACTTCCGTTGAAACTTTACTAGAAGAAACAGACAAATGTATAGTGTAGCGTAACCTGAATATAATGTATTGCCACGTGATACGAATAAATTTCATATAACGGACGTCACAGCGTACATAAATAAAAAAAATCTTCACGTAACGGGCCTTTAGAATATAAAGATAAAATGTACCTTGCAGTAACCGCCCACAGAGTACCGAGACGGAAATAAAAACCTTTAATATGCCCCTTGTAATGCATAGACAAAAGAGCACTTTATGTAATGAGTCCCTCGGAAAATAGAGGTAAAGATAAAGATATATTTATTCCCGTAACACGCCGTGAAGAGAGGGTGGAGGGGGAGAGGAAGAGGTTGGATGGTCTCCAGGATCGGTCTGAAGGAGTGTGGAGAAGAAAATATTTATTTCCTCTACCAGGGTTCGAATACCGAACCGTCCCTTCCGCGACGAGTCGCTTTTCGATTACAAAGATACAACCGACATTCAAGTACAAGTATGCGTCGTATAACGACGTTTCGGTCAACGACGGACCGCATATAAGACGGTGATGCCGTAATATTATAATATAATATTATAACTCTTACCACTGTGTTACAGTTGCCTACAGTATTCAGTAGAGTAACATGCTGTACAGGTTTGTAGCCTAACAGCAATGGGCTATGACATATAGCCTAGGTGTGTAGTAGGCTAAACTGTACTGTCTAGGTTTATGTAAGTACACACTATGACGTTTGCACAAAGACGAATTCGCCTAACGTCGCAATTCTCAGAACGTATCCCCGTCGTTAAGTGACGCATATCTGTAATAGACCCCACAAAATAGAGAGACGGTACAAAACTTCGAGTATTTGGCCCGTTAGAACTTAAAAGACATAACTGAAATTTAAGTAACGGGCATCATTGGATACAGCAGTAAACGCAAACTTTTGTCTAGCGGGAACCACGGAACTGAGATAAAGGCTCTAAAGTTTTACTGCGACACTCAGATAATGTTGAGACAGAACCAAAATGTTGAGTGTACCAAGTTTGAATAGCAATGTCAAATGTCGAGAAGAAATAGCTTCATGTCGATATACCACTGATACAAAGTATTCTTCAGCAGCGCTCAGTGTGCGGTGGCACCACATAATGCTGGGTGCAGTGCTGCTGGTCTCCGCAGTACGGGCGCAGGCCGAGAATAAGTGGGTCTGGTCCGGCAGCGGTAGGACCATCTCCGGCGGTGGATCAGCGGGCTACTACCCGGACGAGGCGGCCCGACAGTCCTACAGGTACTGTGCGGATCAGGTAACTTGATACCTGAGTCCCCTAACACTGCGTACAGTTGTAGTCATCACGGTGCGGTCACTGCTTGGTGTCTGTCGGCACGGCCAGGCAACGTTATCACGTCAAGTGAAATGCAGCTTCTATTGCAACGATTTTCACGAAACTCATGACACTCAATGGCATTTCGTGGATATCTCAAATACCGAATTTCACGTAAATCGGTTAAGAAATGTGGGAAGTGTTGGCAGAAACTCATTTACGCCCTGAAATAAAGTCCAGCTGTCACGGGTTCGAATTTTCACGAAAATCACGCATGCTTAGTAAGGTTTTATAAAGACCTCCTACACCGAATTTCATGAAAATCCGTTCAGACGATGACATCAGGTCACAGACAGACATCACAAGAGAAGGCGCCCGTTTTTAATTCCTAACCGTTTAAACGCCGACTTAAATCCCATCTGTCATCTGCTGGCTTTATTAGGAACTCACCATATTTTCCACGTTAGCAGGATAAGGGTTAAAGTAGGCGAGAAAATGATCGAATCTACTGCAGAGACAGGAAATAGTATTCTATATAGAAACTGTCATTTATTATTTATTATTTATTATTTATGCCTTTCTTTTGTTGCAATACTATAAAATTATTTCAAAATGACAAAGTTTCGAGTCCAGATGCGACACACCACACCAATTTTTTGTAGTTAAATGTATCGTATAGTTAACAGTTTCCTATACAACAAGTGACGCACGCGAATTCATTGCAGTGGAATGCAAAATATGTCTAAACTTAATAAGACCTAACCTTTCGAACCCTGAAGTTCATCAGGCCCGAGGCAAGCGATTCGCCTAGACAGAAACTAAACAGTCGACCACTTCATTTGAGTAACTCTTTACAGTTTTTTTAAATTTATTTATTTCATTTTTTTCTTGGTGTTTTGCTGACCGTGCATCTCAGTTTAATCTTAGTAATTAACCAACTTAATGCACAAATTCTTTTTTTATAATAAGTTTATTATATGCCTCTACATGTTTCGAGCACTGTTGTTTTCATCATCAGGTGGTCAAAATTGTATTACACAGCATCTGGTATCATCACATTACCCTGTAGGTGGTTGTCCGGTGCACAGGTCCTGTCTCAACCTGTGCACCGGACGACCACCTACAGGTGTGATGATACCAGATGCTGTGTAATACAATTTTGACCTCCTGATGATGAACACATTGTGCTCGAAACATGTACAAGCATATAATAAACTTATTATAAAACACGAATTTGTGCATTAAGTTGGTTAATTACTAAGATCAGTTTATTTTATGTCTGCTGTATTATTTATTTGTGTATTATGTGAGTTTATATATGATTTCTTTTCTAGATGTACTGGCAATATAAACCCTCAGATGTCCCTTTATTGCTTACTGTTATACGAGTAGCTATTTCCATATTTATACTGGTTACACACTAACACGTCTGCTGTAAAAGTACCACGCTTAAGACATTAAGGCTTTAGATATATTAATTAAACATTAAGTACAGAATCATTCATGACACTAATTACTGAGACCGGTCTTTCAGCAGGCCCAGCTGCCTACAACAAAAAAACTTATATTACAGTTTACTAAAATTATAGTTATTAAGGGGGAACCATTTTTAACCTCGACACCAGAAGGAAATGAGTAGTCAGTTTAAGGCATCCTCCCTCCCTTACCCTAAAAACATCACCTGGTGCCCACAGTCCAAAAGGCTGGGCCCCAAAGCATGTCTGGACTAAATGAAGTACAAAAAAATCCTTGCTGTAACTATGAATCGAATTCGAGTTATGCAATCTGTAACCAGGCACGGTACTGACGGAGCTATTCCGTCTCTCTACTGTTCCTACGTACGATATTCATGACCTTCGCTAGCAAAATGAAATGGGACTCCGTCTTCATTGCCACAGGACTCCTCTTTGTCGAAATTAAAAAATATGGCTAATATTATAAGATGGACTTTTGGAAAGTAGGCCTAATGCCTCCGCGAAAGCATCGGGGTAAAGCAGTGTGACTTTGAAGCAAAACTTGTCCCAGTTTTGTTCGTTGTTCTTTGAGATTCAGCTTGTCGTGGGGTACGGCTTGGCAAACGTACTGGTTTGCCCACAACGTAACGCAGCAGTCAACGTAAAGCTGCCCGTTTGCAGGACATATAGGAACGTGGGGGAGCGTTGGTTCAGCTCCACTCATTCATAGCATCGTCATTAAATGGGGGTAAGTGGTAAGTTTCACCCGCCAACGCCACTTCACCTCCGGGGAAAGAACCCCCCCCCCTCCGTTACCCATCAGTTAGGAACCTGGGTGGGCCCTACAGCCAGTCTGGAAGCTTTGGAAAGAAAGTCTCGTGTTCTTTCCAGGAATCGAACTAGGATTCCCAGGCTATCCAGTCCGTAGCCTAGCTTTTTCCGGCTCCAAAGTAACACAACCAAAAAACCGAAAGCTCGGCCTGTAAATGAGTTCATTTTAACATGGGTCTAGCAGACAATGACACCCTGAAATTGTGAAATTCCAGGCCGCCAGCTCCTGTCTTCGAAGTCACCGACTTCACTAATCCTCCACCGATACTACAGCCCTCAAAGCCTGTGCCAGCGCCACCTAGCAACATTGGTCCGATTAACTTTCCTCGACCAGGAACTTCTGGAATATTAACTGGGCCAGATATTCCACGACCCGGACACCCTGGAATCCTGACTGGTCCGGTTCCATCATGGGAGCAACATCCGGCCGACAAATTCACCTACAAGGATTATGAGCATTGCAAGTGTGCATATGGCTTCAACTGTGCTTCTCCAGGAATAAAGTTCGTAAGTAGGGTTCATGTTAATGAAAACATGAGGAAATCAGATTATTTAAGTTGGCGATGTTAAATGCCTATTCTGAATGAATAAACCACAATATTTAGTTGTTTTTGGTCTCTTTACTGGGTCGGAATAAAATTAATCACATCTCCATTTCCATTAATACTTACTTACTTACTTACTTACTCACTCACTCACTCACTTACTTACTTACTTACTCACTCACTCACTCACTTACTTACTTACTTATTTACTTACTCACTCACTCACTTACTCACTTACTTACTTACTCACTCACTCACTCACTTACTTACTTACTTACTTACTTACTTACTTACTTATTTACTTACTTACTTACTTACTCACTTACTTATTTACTTACTTACTCACTTACTTACTTACTTACTTAGTCCAAGGATCACAGTCCTTCTTGAGAAGCTAACCGGTTCTCAGCTAGTCAAGAAATTCCCTGAACATTATGGAACCCGAAGGCTCATTACTGCATTAACAAGTTCCCGCCACCCGTCCCTATTCTGGGCCAGCTCGATCCAGTCCGCACCCCCACAACACTTGACTTTAAGCATTCCGCCACGACGCCTAATAAGACAGCACATGAAAAGAATTAATTTGTGTTTGCGCTTCATTATTACGGCAATATGAAATTGGTGGAGAAGCGGAAGTATAGCCCAATGCTTTCGTAGCCTTGGTTGTAGATGGAGGGAAGCGGTCAGCCTCACGCATCGGCTCCTTTATTCGGAGAAGAAAAACCCCCGGATATCCCTTGGATACGAGCCTGGGTGAGAACCGGTGCCAGTCTGGGTGTTGTGAAAAAAAGAAAAATGTATGCCCCTTTCGGAATTCGAACCCCTGTACATTGCACTGACTGAGACACTTCGATTCCAAGACTTACAGGTGTCATGAAGGAAACGTTCCACGCGTTCTTAACCTCTATATGCTCCAGACGGAAGTGAGTGTTCTGTTTCATTCTCCAGCTGTTTCCCACTGCAGGAAAGATCTCTCATTATGTACTGGGTAGACACTAGTTTAGCCGCACAGTGCGTTTGAATGTCCTATCCTGAAGGTAGCAGTGCTGCTGTTGTCCGGCCTCCTGCTCCTTTTAAGCTGACTTTTCGGAAGGATGAAGGCTATAATCCAAATTTTAACATATTTTTCTAAAGCGACCTTGTGGCACGTATGAGAAAGAAGTGCATACAGTGCTTTGCTGGGGAAACCTGAGGGAGAAAGCCACTTGGAAGACATAGGTGTATGAGAAGGTAAAGGTATAGGTAAAGTTCACCTTAGAATAGGCCACGAAGGCCCAGAGGGGAAGCAGAGGTATGGATCTACTCTTTCTTTAACCTCGGCGCTAGATGGGGTAAGTGGTCAAGTCCACGTCCCGGCCGCTTTACCTCCGCGAAAGACCCGGTACCCATTGTATAGGAAGCTGGGTGGGCCTCAGAGCCGCGTAGATGGGAAGACAGTATTAATGCAAACATTCAAGAAATATGATGGGTTGTGGGCTGGATTAATCTGGCTCAGGATGGAAACAGGTGGTAAGCAAGACGTAATAAAGCTTCGCTTTCCTTACATTGCGAGCAATTTCTTACAGATACAGTCTTCTTCTCTTGGACGTTGTCACTCGTGTAACACATATATAAACCCTAAAACACTACGTTTCAGCAGCCAGCTCTGCTTCCCTCTTCAGACAAGAAGCACCTAGCCTGTTGGACCCCTTACATCAAGCTATTCTCAGTCAATGTGTGACTGAGAATAGCTTGGTATCTGTTACACGATGGACAAAATCCAAGAGAGGAAGACTGTATCAGTATGTTATACACCATCGTCAAAACATTTGTTTTGATAAACTTCTTCACTAGCCCGAGGAACTATTAGCTACTCAAGAACGACTCTGCTCCATGGCGTTAGGTAGTTATTCTTTTAGTTAGTTACTTAGTTGGTAAGGCAGTTAGTTAACCTTCATCTTAAGAGAAAACAAAATAATTTCAGGCTTCAGTCAACACAAAAATATGGTATTTAATTAATTACACACACACACACACACACACACACACACATATATATATAATTTAAGAAGTCTAAAATTTACATTAAAACATTTAAAACGCTCCTACATGTTTCGATCACACGATCATCCTCAGGCAGCATATATTGTTCCTTGCTAAAGTTATAATTTAA
>Ga0123352_10012456_pt1 | contig 13444 bp, 10 predicted proteins | sample TergutLab28metaG_FD_89700 | JGI IMG/M metagenome (GOLD analysis project Ga0123352, IMG submission 89700) | Labiotermes labralis P1 segment gut microbial communities from Petit-Saut dam, French Guiana - Lab288 P1 | ecosystem: Host-associated > Arthropoda: Insects > Digestive system > Gut ...
AAAGTGCGAATCTACATCATTATTTGAAGGTTCAACAAAACCAGACGGAGCATCCTCGGTATCCAACAAACGAATATGGTCGCCAAGGTTTGTGCCTATTCTTATTGGGTTGATGCCGAGGGTGGAGAAGAATTGGCTTTCACCTTGAGCGTATAGAGCTATGAGGCTATCGCCCACCTTCGTTAGTGTGTTTGGTTCTAGTTGCTCGCTTATGATGAAATCGAGTGAAGGGTTGTCAGTACCATCGGAGTCAATTGGAGCATGAGGATTGATGATACTGTCAAGATTGCTAAAGCTATCGTGTCCATCATGGTTATCATTGTCTACAAGATCGTTAGTGACAACATGATTATCGGAGCTACCAGAGTTATTGCGACCAACAGGAACATATACCTCCCATCCGATGGCTTTCAATTCGGATAATGAGGTTTGAGGGGAGAACTCTGCCATGTGGCTACCGTTGAATAGGGCTAGGGTATTCATTTTTATCCTCCTGACTTTAATCTTGCATCAATTGCTTCTATGTTATTTCATGTTATTTGTTGTTTTAATTTAATCACTTTTTATCCTTTATCTATTTCGTTTTGCTAACTAAATAGATAAAAATGCAGACTATTCATTATTAATAGCGATGATACCCGCCACCTTTTGTCTAATAATTAAGCCTAGAAAATTTATCTGAACCCTTATTATACAGTTTTTGTCGCAAGCTGTCAATAAGTTTGTTGGGATAATGTGCCAAATGGAAATGGTTTGGTTTGTAATTATTGGTCTTGAAATTTAACGGCTCGAAAGAATCTTCCGAACCAATCTAAAAATACAAACGACTCCAATAAAAGTTAACCCATAAATCGGCAGTTCCCTCAATATCCACAGCCTTGATTCACTGGACCAATATTTATGTGGTGGATTGACAATGTTTAACCATCAAGCCACCAAATTCTCACGACACTACATCATCGAGATTCACAGAGAAAAAGAAGGGGGATTCACAACATAAAGAAGCAACACACGAGGAAACCGCAGATGAAGCGATTTCTTACCGTGTAGAAGGGCTAGTAACCCATCATTATGTTTTCGAGGAAATATCCCTACGGAGTGCATACCACACCCTGTATGACTCATTTAAGACAGAATACTAGACCGCTGTCGCTGAAGATATAGTCGTTCTCTCGACCAACACCTTAAATGGAGCAGAAGGAAGAATACGAGGTACTTACATTTCAAGGGTCTTGGTAGGTCAAGTGTTAACCTACTATACACCATATAAAGACCCGAAGACCAAGACTTAAATACACAAAGCAAAAGTCGTTGGCTTCGGGCTAGAACTTGGAACATTAAACATTGAGAGCGTATCTTGTAATCCGTTATACTGCGGCCTTTTTTGCGTTAACCACTAATTGCAGGTTGTAGATTATGTAATAAAATATGTTATTTTAACATAACATAAAAACATAACATATATTTTTGTTGTAGTTAAAGATATACTTTTCTTTAAGATGAGGTGACAACGATGAGTGCAGAACCTACAAAATCCCTTAAAATCTCCAGAAAAGATTTTCCAAAAGGCGATGATGGACACAAAACATTCTCGATCAGAGTTAAGAATGACCTTGTTGATGAATTAGACAATATAGCAGCAAAAACTAATCGTTCCCGAAATGAGTTGATAGGCATTTTCTTGGAATATGCGATTAGTAATTGCGAGCTGGATTTGGAATAATAGCGGCTTTATGGTCGCTATTATTTTTTTGTATCATCGTCATCCAATTCCTTTTCCACTAAGGTCTTGCTTACTGCATCCCGACACTCACCACACAGAAATGTTTTATTCATTCTCTGTACATCTGTATCATCATCGCAGGCAAGACATGCTGGCACACACCTTACAAGTTTAATGATGTCGCCATCTTGGATTACATCAAATTGGTCACCTTCGTGAATGTTTAGGGCTTTGCGAATTGATTTGGGAATTACAATACGACCTAAATCGTCGAAGGTCCTAGTTTCTCCTGCTGTTACTGTTGTAATCATTGCTGTTTCTGACATAATTGTTTCCTCCTAAAATAAATTAAAAATAGTTTGACCGCTGAATGCTGAGGGGCTAAACGGACTAACAAATAAACCAATCTGGTTTATCCAGGATAAAAGACTAAAGTATTGAGTAATTAAGGTGTTAAAAACAATGTATATTGGATTGGCGAGAAGATTGTGTCCGTTTGATTAGCTAATGAAGCCCACTTGAAAGGTTATCCAGTTTTATGACCGATGTTGATTTTCCTCCTCTCTGCGATTTTTGTCATATCAACTGGATGTTTTTACAGGTTTCCTATGTACATGACAAAGAAATATTTAAGAACCACTTCAATGATTGTAATTTACTGTAAGTAAAATCTCAAAACACATTTTCTTATGATTGAGTTTCCTATATGCGTATATTTCACTATGTAATTTCTATTAGTAATGGTACATTATCAACCTGTAGTCATAGTATATATCAAAATGGAAAATAATGCAAGTATAAATTTACAAAAAATAACAGCAAAATTCGACAAGGTTGATGTGTCAACTATCTTTGTGTGTCAAAAGAGCTTTAACGAAGTGGAATCAAGAAGACAACTAGTGAGATGAGATAAGGATGATGAGTAAAATATGATGAAGGCGTCAAACTGCTTGCTGATTGGATCAGAATAAAAAAGAGCTGAAAAGTCTTAATCTCAGCCCTTTTACTATCTATTTAATTGGATAAGTGGCTTTTGGCTTCTACCCTTCAAATTCCGTGAAATCTGCACCTAGACAAATAGGTGCTCTAAATGGCATACCATCGTCAATATCTGCAGACACTATTACACCAAATTTAAGGGTGGTTACCAGAATCAGAGCTACGCTTACAATCTTCTTCTTTTTCTTTTTCATCAAAGCTCACCTCCTCCCCAAACATTACTTCTTTGGTTATGCTACGTATTGTTGCCGTGAGTTCTGAGAGCCTTCTCTTAAACCCGTCACCCCACTTTATAAATTTACCTTCAAGCAATTCACAATAGTCCAAGGCTCTGTAATACTCGTATCTATCCACTAGATATGGGATGGTTTTCTTTTCTATAAACTCTATGGAACTTTCATCGGTTATGGCTAGTAGGCAGGACAAAGACTCGAAGATCAATGCATTATGCTCGTTTCCTTCGGAGATGAGTTTCATTTCAGACAACAATAACCTTGCTTTAGAAGCTTCTTTTAGGTCAATCAAGGAGCGTATTTTCCAGTACATATTTTCTATATAGAATCTGTCGCCCTTCTCAAAGCACTCGCAAGCTTTATCGAAATAGTCTATTGCTTCTTCATATTCCTTCGCTTTCCAGCAAGCACATCCATAATTATGATAAACGATGCCAAGGTGCATCTTGTTGTTTATACCCAAAACTTCTGACAAAGCCTTTTCGAGAAGCCTTTTTGCTCTCTTCACCTGACCAAGCCTAACATAGTTGATTGCGAGCATACTGTCAACAGATGCACGAGTGGAGCCAACCCTGTTATAGTCTATAAAATTGTAGGCTTCTTCAAGTATTCCGATTGTAAGGGCGTATTTACCAAGCCTCGAATAGCAAATGGCTAAGTTTAGGTTTAGAGATATGTCTTTTTCAAATACATACTTTTCGTAGTCAAGAGCCACCAGAAAATATTTCAGAGCCGTCTTGAAATCTCGTTTGTAAATATACAACGAACCCATGTTATGGTAAAAGTTATGTTTGTTTTCCTCGGTCGCTTCACTAATCAAGAGTTCTTCGGTGGCAAGCATTTCTTCCGCTAACACATCATTCATCTCTGTTAGAACTAACCTAATCTCGAACATTCTATAAAGGGTATGTAGGTCTGGCTCAAATGGCAACTTCGTTATAACAATTAAATCTTTCTGATTTTTTCGGGCTTCATCAGTAAGTCTGTTCCTTATCAAATCCTTCCACTTATATAGCCTCTGCTTAAAATCTAAAAGTTCCTTATCTGTAAACGGGGCTTTTTCAATGCCAAAAAATTTCTTTGCTGTTGCTATATCCTTTTCACTATACTCCCATTCTCCTTTTTCAACCCTGCTTATCTTGGATTTTGTGCAACCCAAGGCTTCCCCTAAATCTTGTTGGGTTATATTGGCAGCCTTCCTGAGTTCTTTTATTTTCTGGCTTGGGGTTAGTTTTGTGCTTACTGACATCAAATCACCTCCGTTGCAAAAGATAGGAATATACCCACAGAATTATACACCATTCAAGCTTGTTTTGCAAGTCTTTTTTGGAAAATCATCGGTGTTCGGTTTGAAGAAAGTCATTAGGTTTGACCTTTTAATCTGCACAGCTAGAATAATCAATCAAACTATTATTTTTATTTTTTCAGTCAAACTATTATTTTATTTTTATCTTGACAAATTTATCCATTTATGATACAATGACATTATCAACATTTCAGATTACAAACCAATATCAGATTACACATTTGCATGAACCACCTAAAGGGTTGTCCATGTTAGGAATTGACGACAGCTAACAAGTTGGCTGTCTATGTGCTGTCTGATATTTTTTGTTCTGAAATGTTTGCAAAAAATTCAAAAGAAGTGAAGGAGGTCATTAGGACATGATGATAATGAGTGCAATTGGCAGAATCACAAAGGATTTTGAGGTAAAGACCAGCGATAAGGGTGTTGACTATGCCCATTTTGGCTTTGCAGTCAACGAAGGGTTTGGTAACAACAAGAAAACCACTTACTTTGACTGTGCTGTTTTTGGTGCAGAAGCCCAGAGGTTATTCAAAGCAAAGGCTAGGAAGGGAAGCCTAATCAATGTGACAGGCAAATTTAGCAAGGAAGAATATGATTATAAGGAAGGGGGCGGCAAGGGAGTCAGCCTAAGATTGAACATCCTGACCTGGGGCTACATCCCTGGGACTGGTGGTAATAATAATGGTGGTAGTAGTGATGGAGGTGGCGATGGGTATAACGATAATGGTCGTGATGGTGGTAATAACAACAGCAGTAATGATGCCTATTATAACGAGGGTGGCGGGAATGGTGCACAAGTAGAACATCCCCCGACTGATATGTCTCATGGATTCGACCCTAGTATTATGAACTTAGATGATGGTGATGACGAATTACCGATTGACATTTAATTGTGGGTTGATATGCGGATATGGACATTTACCATCGGTAACAATAACGATAAAGAAGCGATGGGGGCAAGCCTCACCCGCTTCTTTTTTCTTTGTTGATTGTGTCGGCAGTAATTTCGGAGGAGGAGTGCCGTGGGACTAAACAAAAAGAATAAAACCAGAAAAAGGATGCTTAAAGCAAGTGAAGAAGCATTTCTGTTAAATGAAGAGGCGTTTGAAACCAACAATGAATTGGAAGAAGTGGAGAAAAAACCAAATCTGAGAGGTGTTGAGTTAGGCATATGCGAGCGACTTCACGCCGCCCACCCCAACTCAAAGTGGCGATGGGTATGTCGTCCTACGGATTTTGCTACAAAAGGGGGTATTGCTAGGATTGAGGTTTCTAGTAGTTCTGGTGAAGAGTTTCTCGTGGACGTGTGTTTGGATTTATACTCGTCGGAAAATGGATTTCTGGTGTTGCACCGCTCTGGGTCTGCTGGGCTGATGGATATAGGTGTACCAACTTATGTAGCATCACCATCAGAAACAAATTTATCGGCATCGTTAAACTCATCGGGCTTGCTAGGATTACCAAGAATATCGGGCTTGCCAAAATTATCAAGAATACCAGAATTAACTGAGCTAAGTTCATCTCTGGGCTTGCTGGGCATAGCATATCCACGTTTGTCACCATCTGACCAAAACCTTATAGACAAGAGCAATATTGACAAGTGGTTTAATATTGTTTTTATTGGCACACTCAATAACCTAATCAGCGACCTAAATGTGCAGGGAGAAGTCGGTCTGCATATTGACCGAGATGGTATGGTTTATGTTGGTGACTACGAAGGCATAGGGGAATATGAAGATGATGAAGAAACTGATGATGGCGTGAGTTATGGCTGTGGTTATGGAGGTTATGACGACAACATCAACAACGATACTTACATAAGCCGCAATAACGCTTGTAGTGATTTCGCTATCGTTCATAACTTTGGTGAAATGCCCGATACTTCCCTGTGGGGTCACATCATTGACAGGCTGGGTGAAGAAGGGTTGTTCGCTGAGGTGCGAAGTGGCGGTCACCTTTTTGTGTCATGGGTGTAATAGCCGAGTATTGCATTTAATCCAAAAGAGCATAAAAATGGTAACCAAGAGTAGTGCGTTCAATCCATAAGGGCATGAAAACGGAAACCAAGAGTATTATCAAGTCACAAACAGGGCTTTAGTCCTGAAAACCTTACTTGGAGGAACTATTATGAGTCAACCAAAAGTAGAGAAAATCTATATTGATAACGAAATCACTAAGTACATGACCAGCAAGAAGTTATTAGCGTTTAGTGACAGACTAAACCCTGCACCATTCACCAACTATGCCCGTATCCATGCAAAAGGGGATATTATAGAAGGTGGTCGGCGTGCCTACTCCACCATTGGTATCTTAGCCAGTGATTTTAGTGGAGGCAAAGGCGAGAAGAACATTAAGGCAGAAGCCAATATTTCTCCTGCAGAAGCCCGATACATCTTCCAAAGGGTACAAATGGGATTGGGTGCGATGGATGGTGTGATTTTCTCATCCGAAAAAATCTTTGGAAACCCAAATGCACAGGGTTATTCCACCGTGCGAAAACTCAACATTGGCAGGTCTGTTAGGGATGGTAAGGGAGAATACAGGAAAGCCCCTTGGTATGTGGTTGTAGAAAATGGGGTAGGTATCAAGGCTTATAATGGCCAAGGTGGCTCCTACTGCCAGTCTGGGTCATACAAGAGGGAGTGTCAAGTCCTTGTTTATCTAACTGACCAAGACTTTTATTGTGATATGGCACAAGTAGTAGCTTTTATTGATGTTTGGGAAATCACCCATGGAACAAAACTTATTCGTGATGGGCGGGTAGCATTGGATAGTTTGAGGACAGAACAAGCCGTAGAGCAGAATTCGGGCGCACAAACTCCACAATCCAATCACCATAACCATCCGCCACAAACACACCCTCAAGCATCGCATCAGATACCACCTCAAGAGGGGCAGGTGCAGGCACAACCTACAGAAGAACGGCAACATGAGTATCCATCACAAACTCCGCCTTCACCGCAACTTCCACATCAAAATCAACATCAAGTGCCACCTACACAGCATCCAACTCAATATCAGCAGGCGAATGTTACACCACAACAAGAACCGCACCAAGGGCAATCATATCAGGTGACCCAGCAACAACACCAAGCATATCAAGGTCAATCTGCTCAAACACCCCCACAACATCCACATACACCATCCAGCCACAAACAATCCCAAGAGCAACCACATCAAGGTCAAACACAACAACCATCGAAGGAAGCAACCCAAATAGATTCTGTATCTCGACCACAACAACCACCACAACCCATGTCACAACAAGAACCTCCGCCACAACCCACATCAAACCAACCTCAACGACCCGCACAACCTCAAACAACCCAATCGACTATGACTTTGGAGCAAGCTAGAGCTGTAATAATCAGCACAGGCAACCACAAAGGAAAAACTTTGGGTCAATACGAGAAGGAATATCTCAAGGGTGTGGCGTGGTATGCTGAAACCTACAGTGGCAACGATGAACATCTTAGAGAGGGTGCAAGGATTATTGTAGCTGCATCCCACTCTCAAAAGCAAGTGGCTTAGACGAGAAAGCATTATGCAGAGAGGCGTGATGAATTATGACGGATGTTTGTGTAAAGACGATAAATGAGCTTTTTGCCTATATCCTCAAAAACGGTGGTATTCCAATTCAAAAACCAGAACAAATGTTACCAGACAAACACCTCGTATACAAACCCCTTGATGAAGAGTGGCAAAAATCCATCAATGAGAGTAAGCGGTGGGCGACGGGCTATACAGGTAACAACCCGAACAACCAGGCTTTACAGGCTGATTATCGTATAAGGGACAAACTTCTTTCCTTTGGTGGATTTGAAGCTTGCGTGGAATATCAAGATCCTGATGCGGAAGCCATTTTGTACCGTGGTCAATTCTGGTATGGCGACAAAGTAGACTTTATGAAAGGCAAGCCAAGCGACTGCCATAGGAATAGTTGTGAACTTTGGGAGATAAATCGTAGCAACATTAAAATTGCAATCGTGACAGGTTATGCTCTAAGTTATGATGGTATGTGGCGGCAACACTCTTGGCTTGTTCGGCGCAAACCCAGAAGTGTAAGGTTAATTGAAACTACCGAGCCTAGAATAGGTTATTTTGGTTTTGTAATGAGTGATGAAGAAGCCATTAGGTTTTGCCGTGATAATTTTTAGAACAAGCAACAGCAATTACTCTGGTTTTATTTTTTGGTTTCACCAGACTATCCGTGGCCAAAAGCTACGGCTTTTTTGTTTACTGGGTTTTGATTGTCGATACTCGTATTTTCGGATTCAAAGTTGGCTTTTAAGAACATTTTCCAATAACCTGTGTTTTGCCAAAATAACTTTTTCTGGACAAACTGAATATTCCACCGAAATGGACCGTGTATCCACAGAAAATTGATCACCTCACTCTGGTGGTTCGACAAACGTGGAACGAGTGGTCCGTATGGTGTGGAATATTCACAAACGCACAAACGCACTTCATTCATCTTCGAATGATTTGTTCTGCGTGTTTCTATTAAACAAAACCCAAGCAAGAGGTCACCAAAAATCTAGCACCATATTTGTGAGATACATAATTCATTTTACCAATCCAACGTCTTGCACTTACAAATTTATTTGCTCCAAGCTATTGACATAAAAGGAAATTTATGGTATAGTAGGTTTACAAGATTTTCAGATTGTAAAGCAAATATCAGATTGTACAGTTGCGGATAGTCCGAACACTACGTTGTGTAGTATGCACTATGGTATGTTGATGTAGACTTGAGCCAAGAATTGCCGATGTGTTCAATTCACATCTATGCACCCATGTGTCATCTGGTGTTTTTGTTTTTTATTTTCTGAAACCCAATATCAAAGCGAGAATGACCCAAACCGCCTAAATATGCGGCAAAGTCATCTCGCTTTTTGTGTTGTCAAACAATTATCCAAAAGAGGAGTGAGTTCAATGACAAAAGACAAAACCAAGATTCATGTAAGACCCAAAACCGAACTAATGACCCACGGAAGCTCAGCACTTGCTTTAGCCCCCGCAATCGCACCTGTGTATGTGCCACACGTGTCGCCGTCTACTGTTTCGTCTATCTCCAATACGACCCACGCCACTCAAGAGCCTATCATATTCGACTCCAACTGGGTTAAGGCTCAAGAAGAGCGTAATTATGCTAGGGATGATGCAGAAAAGTTTTTCAGTAATGCTCCTGCAATGTTAGAATTCCTTGGTGAGAGAGAAGCTGGTGCAAGCTGGATTGTGAACGTGGATATAAAGGCTTTGAGGTTGCTATTGCTAGAAGATGCCAACCTAGTGCAAAGTTCAGCCACCCAAGAAGTCCTTTTTGACACCAGAGAGAATACCGGTTTGTGCATTGAAGGGAAAGGTTTGGCCCAAACAGCCCTGCGTTCTTGTGCTATTACATCTCTATCAGCCAGAGCCAGAATATCTGGGGCAGCCCTCGGTGATGTTTCCAAGCCTGTTTTCCGCAACATCCTTAACGAGTGCTTAAAGGTGGCATCAAAGAAGTCTACCGCTAAGATACGAATGGCCGAAGGCAAAGTATCAGCGGTGTTAAGTTCCTCTTATGTACCCCTGTCCATGCCAGAAATCTTTGAAATGGCGACTGAGTATGTAGACCAAAGGTTTCCTAATAATCACTTTGTGGGCGGCAATTGGTCGCATTCAATTACATCTGCTGAATGGGAGCTGACTGGTGAAGGGGGTCTTATCAAAGCCTACAAAGAAGCCCTTACTAAACACGGTCTCACCGATAGCCAAGCCCACAAAAACATTCAGCCAGGACTTCGCTTGTCCTCGTCTGATATTGGTATCAGCGGTGTAAATCTTATGCCGAAGTTGGTGGTTGGAAATGACCGTTTGCTATTGCCTTTAGGTGGTCCCATGGGTCTGGAACACAAAGGTGGTGCTTCGATGGAGAATTTCAGGGAGAATCTCGAAGGTGTTTTTGCCCAGTACAGCGACCAGTTAGAAAAGCTCGCAAGCCTGTTGGACATAGCAATCGAAAACCCCGTCAACTGCCTAAAAGAAGTGATGAAACGGCTAGGTGTCCCTAAAAAGTACGCAACACCTGTTCTAGAAATATTCGGAATTAGTTTTGGGAACGGGAGTCATTGCACAGCACATGACATATACTACGGATTAGGCGAGCTGATGATGCAGCTGCAAATCCAGAAGGCCACTGGCGAGCAAGCCTTGCGTATGGAAGAAACCATTGCAAAGGCACTTTCGTTAAACTTTGAGGAATATGACATCCCAGGGGAAGATGGGTAGTGTTGATAAGTTTGGCATTAAGGTAAGAAGGGAGAAGTGGAGAAAAGAGGTTAATGTAGTTGCCGTTTGACCGCCCCCTAGGTAATTTTACTTTTGTGTCTGGATTATAGTCAATAAAGTCCATGCAGTAGGATAATGACGTTAGGGCAACAGATAAAACAGCGGGACAACGACATTAAATCAGCAGAAAAAAATCGTTTAAGCAACGAGATTGAATATTCCACCCAAATGAACCACTCGTCCACGAAAAATGGACAAGTGGTCCGTATTGCGTGGAATATTCAACAAGATAATATAGTTATTATTCAAACACCGAATGGATGGCGATAGTCACATTCATTCGGGGTTTTATTTTTTCTCGCAGAAAGAACCAACGGAGGAGATTAGATGAGCAATAAGTTATTTTCAGCACGTACATACAATCTGCCCCTGCCTGCACCTTTTGATGAGTTTGAAGGTACAAGGAGCAGGTCGGATATAAAGTCTAGATACAGACCGAACCAAACCAATATAACTATGCACCCTCCCACACTTAGGGCAGCCTTGGCGATAATCTACGCACAAGATGCCACCAGTGGTATGCGTAATCTAGAGAATGTGGCTATAGGTGAGCAGGGAGATTTTGTCTTGGTCGAAAGGAAGTGCAATGATGGCAGTATTGAAGCCGTTGTTTACGACACAACAAATGGCTCATTTAGAGCCGCCGTATTCTCAGATCCAAATGACACCAGCAACCCTTCCGTCTATTCTTTGGGTACGGCTAGGGGTGCTAAGGATGGCACATCCCTTCTTGTAGCCGCCATTTACCACGGATTAGGAAATGCCTCTGATGAAGAACTGGGGATTTGCATAAGAGCCATTTTGGACCATGTAGTTGGCACAACACCTCTTGATGATGACAGTTTATCTCAATACGGTGTGCTTTTATGCGACAACATCTACACCCGCATTGTAAGTGCAGATTCTCTTGGGGAAGTTGGCATAAAAACATCCCTGCCAAGCACATCGAACGTACAACCCCTAACCCGCCTTGCCATTGAGCAAGCCACCTATGCTCCTGAAGTAGTATTTTCTGGTGAGTTTAAGGTATTTAAGGTCGATGTAGCCAAACACTCGGAATGTGAAGTCGTTTCAAATGGCGATTTGCGTGGGAGATTTGCATTTTCTGAAAGATTTCAAACAACCCAAACAACCCAGGGAGTTTCAGAAATACAAGGCGGTCAAACAACCCAAGGAAATCGAGGGATTCGAGAAGACTCGGAACAAGACCTTATCCCTCATGTACCAGAATGGTATGTCGTACCCAAAGAAGTCATCCGTATAGCCCAACATGCCCAGATGACCACTGGTAGTAACCAACCAATGCGAAACTTCATGCTTCGTGGAGTGGCTGGTGGTGGAAAGACGGAAGGAGCAAAAGCTATAGCGGCAGCGGTTGCCTTGCCGTATCTTAGCATAACCTGCTCTGCCAACACTGAAATATTTGACCTTCTGGGGCAGATGTTGCCCGATGTCGAGGGGATGAGTGGTGATGTTGGTGGTAATGAGGGTGCCAAAAACAATTTTATAAATGACGAGGTTAATAGTTTTAGTGGTAGTGCTGATGGTGCTGGCGGTATTTACTTCAACAACTCAAATGACTCCAAAGAAGTCGTGGCAAATGTTGGTGTGTCTGGGTTTTGTTCTTCAAGGGCAAAGTTGCCCACATTAGAGGACATTCAAATGGATACCGCTACAGCATATTTTATGCTGACTGGGATTTATGATGAAAATATTGGTGCAGATGAGGTGTATAACAAGCTACTGGAAGTAGCTAGAGGACTGGTCATTGCAGAATTACGCAGTGGTGGTGGCAGTAATGGTGGTGATGGAGATGTTAGCGGTGGTCGTGCGGATCACACCCACCTGGGCATTTCAGACAACGCTCGCACTGAGTTAGCAAGTCAGAAATTCCGCTATGTGGAAACCCCTCTTGTAAAGGCCATGAAATACGGCTATCTAATCGAAATACAAGAACCATCAGTCATAGCAAACCCTGGGGTGCTAGTGGGACTAAACTCCCTATTGGATAACTGTAAGCAGATAACCCTACCCACAGGAGAAACTATCTGGCGCCATCCAGATACGATAGTGGTCGTAACCACAAACAGCGATTATTCGGGTTGTCGTGATATGAACCAATCTGTTATATCCAGAATGAACTTAATCATGGACATTGGTGAACCATCCCAAGAGGATTTGGTTTCACGAGTGTCTGCCATTACTGGATTCAATGATGAGGAAGTCCTGACCCTCATGGCTTCGGTAGTGAAGGATATTCAAACTCATTGCCGTGAAACCATGATTACTGATGGTTGCTGTGGTGTGCGGGAATTGATTGCATGGGTGCAATCATACATGGTTACAGGTAATCTGGCAGAGTCAGCGGAATATACGATATTGTCATCAGTGTCTGCCTGCCCAGAAAGTCGTGAGAGCGTTAGAAATACTTGCATTATGCCGAAAATAGCGACTTAGATTAGGTGGGTTGAGCTAAAGGCTCATACAGGTGACTACAATTAAGGTGCGTTAACATGAATGGGTCGTGCGGTAGCTTCATTTTATGTACTACAATAAAAAATGGTCGATTAGCAAATAAGGTAAACAAACATTATTATACGTGCGGAGGCAAAAGATGACCAAATTTAACTCAAGATTTTTGGGATGCACAAGTCTAAAGATTAGTTTCAAGGATTTTACCGAAGTTATACAGGAGATGCTTGATGATGCCACGCTGGAACTGGATAATGACCAGTCTGAGCTATATATGTACAGCAAAGGTAATGATACCGACTATTATCAAGAAGAGCTACTGGAGAGATTGAGCTTGTATCTGGGTGTCAAGATTGAGCATTGTGTTTTCTATCC
>Ga0123352_10012459_pt1 | contig 13441 bp, 7 predicted proteins | sample TergutLab28metaG_FD_89700 | JGI IMG/M metagenome (GOLD analysis project Ga0123352, IMG submission 89700) | Labiotermes labralis P1 segment gut microbial communities from Petit-Saut dam, French Guiana - Lab288 P1 | ecosystem: Host-associated > Arthropoda: Insects > Digestive system > Gut ...
ACACAGTGCCTCTCTAGACTGTGCAGTACACACACAGTGCCTCTCTACACTGTGCAGTACACACACAGTACCTCTCTAGACTGTGCAGTACACACACAGTGCCTTTCTATAATGTGCAGTACACACGCAGTATCTCTGTAGACTGTGCAGTACACACAGTGCCTCTCTAGACTGTGCAGCACACACACAGTGCCTCTCTAGACTGTGCAGTACACACACAGTGCCTTTCTAGGCTGTGCTGTACACACACAGTGCCTCTCTAGACTGTGCAATACACACACAGTATCTCTCTAGATTGTGCAGTACACACAGTGCATCTCTAGACTGTGCAGTACACACACAGTACCTCTCTAGACTGTTCTGTACACACACATTGCTTCTCTAGACTGTGAAGTACACACACAGTACCTCTCTAGACTGTTCTGTACACACACATTGCTTCTCTATACTGTGCAGTACACACACAGTGCCTCTTTATACTGTGCAGTACACACACAGAACCTCTCTGCACTGTACATTACACACACAGTGCCTATCTAGACTGTGCAGTACACACACAGTGCCTCTCTAGACTTTGCAGTACACACACAGTACCTCTCTAGACTGTGCAGTACACACACAGTGCCCTTCTAGACTGTGCAGTACACACGCAGAATCTCTGTAGACTGTGCAGTACACACAGTGCCTCTCTACACTATGCAGTGCACACACTCACCACGGGCAAATATGCTGCCATAACACCGACTATGTCCATATCAACAGACACGATAGAACCATTACTGTAATTTTAGCCAAGCACTGTATAGAGCTCCCTGATGATGGATCCCTTTTGACCCGAAATATTTTTGAGCAATTTTAAATATTTTTAAGTATTTTATAATGATTCTAATTTTATCTACTAATTATATATCTGTGCATCTGTTGGACAATATAGTGTTTTAATCGTCACTGATGCACGGTACAAACGAACATTAAATTTCATTTATATGTTCACAATTCCAGTGATCGCGGTACAACACCCAGTTTAACATGTTGGACATTTGTGCCTTTGTTCTAGAAATCTCCCTGAAGATGGTACTCCTGTGTCGAAACATGTAGCAGTTTGATTGTCACGAATTGTTCTTTATTAGATGCATCTGTTCGTTGGTATTTCGATTGCAGTAAGGCCATATTTATCACAATCGATTTATAAATCCATGTTTCTTTCACGATAATGTATGTTTATGGCCCATCAGTTCTGATGGCGCCAGATACGTGACTCTGGGAAAGACGTAAAGGATTTTAAATGCTTCTGACCCCGTGGATCGATACGAGACACTTAAGATGAAGGGAAGTTGGCAGAAGAGCAGAGCGCACAGCACAGTGCACCAATTGCACTGAACCTGAAAGTGCGTGCCTGCTCAGGACAACGTTCCTGTTTAAATTATTCATAATTTAATAGAAATAAATAATATTCCATTCGAGTATTGTTTAGTTTATTTATAACGGTACATTTCTCAAATAAAATTACGGCATTTTGTCCTTTTCTCGACACTTTCTTTTTGACACTAATATTTGGAAACATATTTTTAGTAGAATTTAATAAATATTAAAAACTGAAACATATTTTTAAGGGTGTAAAATTATTCTGGGTAAATATAAATATGATTTTCTAAAATTGGTGCCGTTATTTCAGCCCTTTACCCTAACTCTGAAGCTAAAAATATTTCGCAGTGACAGCAATTGTAAACCATTACAATGTGGTGCCGTAGAAGGGTGGAGAAGATCATTTGGGCCGATCGTGTGACAAATGAAATTTTGTCAAGATTCAATGAGCAGAGGAATGTCTTACATAAGTAAAAAGAAGGAAGGCTGACTGGATTGGTCACGTCTTGTGTGGGAACTGCCTTCTAGAGCACGTTATTGAAAGAAAGATAGAAAGAAGAATCGAATGTACGAGAAGTCAAGGAAGAAGAATTCTGGATCTACTGTACGGGCTTAAGGAAACGAGAAGTTTCTGGAAATTTGAAGAGGAATCACTAGAACGCTCTCTATGGAGAAACGATTTGGAAATATCTAAGGGTTTGCATTACGACACTGTTTGATGACGGTGATGATGATGATAATGTATTTAACTACACTGTCAGTAGCTCAGACTTCACGGCGTCATATGTAAGGTATGTTGGCGAGTAACAACGTGAGTTGGGCTTGAAAGGAACTGGCCGCATCTTAGGTCTGTCTAAATCCTGCCCTATTCTCGAAAAACCACGAAAAAACTCGTCAGCAGTGTGAAGACTCCGGCCGACATATGAACCTTGTACCCTCAGAACCCTAAACAGCAAGCATCTAACTCTCTCCCTTTGTGTTTCTCTTTTACTGAATGGCAGTAATTAGTGACAGTGCCCTTACCTACGATCCGGTAATGCGTCACTGTGTACCAGCATTCAGAGTGTGACGTCATGTGGTTTTAATTCTAATGTTTACATTGAGGATATTACAACATCTGAAATGGAGCTGAATTAGTGATTCATTCCTTTGTCAGACGGTAACAATCATGGAAACTGCGGAAAATTAAGGAAAGGAAAATCGACATGGAAACGACAAACAAGGTTACAAATCCTTTAGACGTCCGCGTCGTTACGTCATTGTTGCACTTCAAAACAAAAAGCTACTGTGAATTCAGTAACAAAGAGGATCTTACAGTTTTAAGATAATGGGGTATTATGTCTGTTTGCAGCAACCAGGAGATATCAAAGACTGCGATATACTGCGCTCTGCTCTTGAATGTGTGGGTTTTGATCTGTCGGCTGAGGAGAGCAGTGTGCACCGCTACCATACAGAACACCTTAATGAAGAGGAGTGTGTGAATTGTTCTCTTCGTGAGGCGCAATTAGGTGAGTTAGATACGAGTGTCATTCATGATGAGTGAAGCATAACCGATTATGTACAGTTCAAGACAGGCAATGTGCGTACGACTTAATACAGGGTCATCGAAAAAGATGGACGGTATTTGAAACCGCTATAACTTAAAAAGTACTAGAGGGATTTACACGTTTGGCATCTTAAAATGTTCAGAAAAGTTTAAAGTTTTAGACTTATCTGAGTATATTTCAATATGTGCATCGTTTGTAGCTCTGGAGACGTCCAAACGAAATTCTATCTCCTGCCACGTTTTCTGAATCATGTCTCGTGTTACAGTTTCAATGGCTGATGTGATCCTCTCTCCCAGGTGCTGGATATTCCTTATCTTCTCAGCATACACAATGTTCTTAATGTACCTCCACAGGAAAAAATCAAGTGGAGAGAGATCTGGGCTTCGAGACGGCCAGGGTATTGGTCCACCCCTTCCAATCCAGACATCAGGGAATCTCTCATTTAAAACGTCAGTCACAAAGCAACAGAAATGGGGAGGAGCTCCGTCTTGCATAAAAATAACCCTACTTACAATTTCTTGTTCGAAGGTACTTTTTAAGTTATAGTGGTTTAAAATCCCATCCATTTCTTTCGATGACCCTCTACTGAGGCGAGTTCGCTTAAGAGTTCTTGCCGTCGGTAAATATTAAAGAGTATTACATATTCTGAGTGTGTGTGTGTATGTAGCCTTACTTGGTCCGACACGCAAACCGCATGCGCAGTATTATAATTTCCGCGGCCTATAACGCTCTACCTCATTTCTTTCCGCATCATGTCTTAAACGGTAAGGTTTCCGTTAAAAAAAACGTTATTCAACGTAAAAATGTATGTTTTGACTGATGTATGATTTTGCCTGCAATATTTCTCTTCCTAAAAAAAATTCAGGGAGATTTTTTTATCATAAATATATATCGGTCTCCACGTAAATCACACATTACTCTTCTCAAGTGTTAATCAAACTTGAATGTCCGAAATAGATCTTCGATATTTAGATACCAAATTTAACAAAAATCCGTCCAGTTGGAGGCCAGTTATTCCATGCGGACGGATGGACAGACATGACGCAGCTGATACTCGTAGTTGCTTTTCGCGGTTTTGCGAACTCTCATGATAACAAGAGGGAAGGTAGAGAGAGTTAGACAGAACGCAGAATACTATTAAAATGGAATTTAAATAACAGTGATATGAAGGTATGGAAGACGTCATATACAGGGCATTTCATGATGTTCTTCGTGATTACAAACATTTATAACAATGAAACCAAAGGACCTACCTTAATGGAATTGTTCACATCCACAGGAAAACTGAAAAAAGTTTTTTTCTCAACTAGAGATGTTCGCTGTGTGCACCGCTGGTGACACGGCACACATCGATACGATATTCAAGTTCTTGCCACACACACGTCAACGTGAGTGCATCGATATTCTTCACTGCTGTAATGATCCGTGCCTTTAGGTCAGCGAGGTCACGTGGTAATTGTGTGACGAATACTTTGCACGAAATGCACGTTGCACAGTAACCACAGACTTACTGTGTGATATTCCAGCACACAAAACGACTTCTCCCCAGGAGCGGCCATTTTCTCACTACATACACTCGCATCGCCTAGCGGTAGAAATGTGAACTACGATGAAAAACAACTTACTGGGGGAAAATATTTTTGAGTTGTTCCTTGTATCTGTACAGGTTTCGTAAATACGTGTCCTACGGTTTTCCTATAATAAATTTTTGTAATCCCGGACTACATTATGAAACGCCCTGTATTTGAAGACAGTAACAAAATTATGAAGCGCCCTGTATTTGAAGGCAGTAATCAAATTATGAAACGCCCTGTATTTGAAGGCAGTAACAAAATTATGAAGCGCCTTGTATTTGAAAGTAGTAATCAAATTATGAAACGCCCTGTATTTGAAGGCAGTAACCAAATTATGAAACGCCCTGTATTTGAAGGCAGTAAACAAATTATGAAATGCCCTGTATTTGAAAGCAGTAACCAAATAATGAAACTCCCTGTATTTGAAGGCAGTAATCAAATTATGAAACGCCCTTTATTTGAAGGCAGTAACCAAATTATGAAACGCCCTATATTTGAAGGCAGTAAACAAATTATGAAACGCCTTGTATTTGAATGTAGTAACCAACTTATGAAACGCCCTGTATTTTAAGGCAGTAACCAAATTATGAAACGCCCTGTATTTTAAGGCAGTAATCAAATTACGAAACGCCCTGTATTTGAAGGCAGTAACCAAGTGCGGAATCTTCGAACGCGTCTGAAATTCTTCATTTCCATAAAGGAGATGGAAATCCGTAAATATGTTTGTGAATGTTACATGACCGAGGGTTCTGTTTGTAGATATTTACCGAACTTTCGTATTAGCTTGCCGCCTCCATCTTCAGGGTCTAAACAGTGCAAGACGAGTTTTTTCTTACTCTAATTACATCCTGACGACTTGCTACGGGCTGGACGGAACGGGAATCGAATTCCGATGAGGTGTGGTACTTGCAGCACCCGTGAAGGTCGGCCCTTGGGACCATCCAACCTCCCGTAAAATGGATACCAGGCCACTTTCCTGGGGGTAAAGTGGTCGGGGCGTGGTCCACATCGCCGAGGTTAAAGAAAGATTAGAACTATAAGTCTACTCCCTCTCTGGTCCATTTGGAATGTTCTAAGGTGAAATGTTTAGACCCCGAAGGTGAACGTACCGGGGTGCTGATAAGTCCTTAGCCCGACCAGAAAGGAAACAAACTCGGAAGCATGTCAGGGACGCGCGCGATTTCAACAACATCGAGACGCGAGCTGTCATCAATTTTTTTTTTCCTGCAAGGCAAGGCGCCGAATTAAATTCATGCCATTCTGACAGAAAATTTAGTTTGTTTCCTTCCTGGTCGGGCTAAGGACTTATCAGCATTCCTGTAGTAAGCTCCTCCTAAATTTTGGTAACTATTAATAAACCACACGGCTTCGTGCGCCAAAAGACACGAATTTTCAATGAGTGCATGTTGTGTGCAGTGTCCACTTGTACTGTCAGTTTGTTCTCGGGTCTCCTAGGGCGACGAGCATTTGATGTCACGATATGTGACGTAGTGAAATGGGTGATCTTAGAGGGCAAGATGCAATATAGGGAACAATTTCCGAAAGATTGTAACATTTTATGTCGAAAGTAAATCCTAGCCGGCGTTTTAACCGTCTCTCGCCCATACGTTGCCTTTACTCCCCATTAAGTTTCTTTGGTACTCAAAATCTTATTAAGCGAACAGTTGACGACCTAAAAGCAATGCTAAATCCTATTTAGTTATTTTCAGTCGCCTGGCTGTAGCGAGGCGACTGAAATTTTGTAAGCAGCACCAAGGAAACTGAACCGAGGGACCGCGACTGCGGCCCAATCTTCAGCAAGTTTGCAAAAATCATCTTCGACATGTCTTTAGCAAAACTACTTTTACTAATTCGACGCAACATTTTGAAACCATTAGAAACTGGAACCAACTACCTGCAGAAGCGTTAGGGACTTTCCCTTGTAAACTTGAAAGTTTTAGAAACAGAGTTAGGAAAACAATTATAGGCGGGGTGAAGTGAAAAGAATAGAAGTGTGGCGAAAATCGTCTAAAAGTGCAGTGAAGTGAAGTGAGGTGAAGTGTAGTGATGTGAGGTGAAGTGAAGTGGAGCGGTAGGAAATTGAAATGGGGTTAAGCCAAGTGAGAGTGTAGTGAAGTGTAGGGAAGTGTAGCGAAGTGAGGTGAAGTGTAGTGATGTGAGGTGAAGTGGAAAGGTAGGAAATTGAAATGGGGTTAAGTCATATGAGAGGGTAGTGAAGTGAGTTGAAGTGTAGTGATGTGAGGTGAAGTGTAGTGATGTGAAGTGAAGTGTAGTGATGTGAGGTGAAGTGTAGTGATATGTACTGATGTGAGGTGAAGTGGAGCGGTAGGAAATTGAAATGGGGTTAAGCCAAGTGAGAGGGTAGTGAAGTGTAGTTGGGGGAAGTTCAAATGGGCAGAAGTGAAGTGTTGTCAAGTGTAGTGAAGTGTAGTGAAGGTTTTAGTAACATGGTGTCTACCATTATTAGAAGATATACAGATCATATGCAGTTTGCTGCTTATATGGCTATTTCATTTATCACATTCTGTTATATTCTTTTGGTTCCATTTTCTATCACTGTATATATGGTTGTATGCTTCTGTTTAATCTTGTAAATTATGTATTCTTATTGTTATGTATGATCCGTTCTGTACATTCTGTTTCATTGTGTTGTTCTGTGTACTGTTCTTTTTGTAAATGTGTACTGTACTGCTGCCACCGTGGGCCGGGATAGCTCAGATGTTATAGCGACTCGCTACGGGCTGGACGGTCCGGGGATCGAATCCTGATTGGGGTAAGATATTCCGCACCCGTCCAGACCGGCCCTGGGCCCACCGAGCCCCCTATACAAAGGGTACCGAGTCTTTCCCGGGGGTAAAGCGGCTGGGGCTTGGCGCTGGCCACCACCCCATTTTGTGCCGAAGTTAAGGAAAGAGTAGAGCTATAACTCTTCTCCCTCTCTGGGCCTTAGTGGCCTGTTGTAGGGTGAACTTTACCTTTACCTTTACTACTGCCACCGGGTGTCAATCCGATTACAGTTAGGTAGGCAGGTTTTCACCCTTTTTATAGGCCACGAAGGCCCAGAGGGTGAGTAGAGGTATAGCTCTACTCTTTCTAGGGACTCGGCACTAGATGGGGTGGGGTCAGCCCCACGCCCCGGCCGTCTCTACCCCCGGGAAAGACCCGATACCCATAGTACAGGAGTCTCTGTGGGCCCCAGGGCCGGTCTGGACGGGAGGAAAATCTCGTCCCCACCGGGATTCGATCCAGGGCCGTCCAGCCTGTAGTCAGTTGCTATACCGACTGAGCTACCCGGCCCACCCCATTGCAATTAACAAATATATAATATCAAACGTGTTGGCTAGTTTTAGACACTTCTGAACTTAAAACACTTTATTGTCCTTGGCACTGCGGGGATTGTTCATATTTTTGTCGTCTACATTTGAACACCCTGTAATTTTGAAGGTTAATACCGACATTTCGGATTCAATTTGTTACTTCGTTCTTCAGGGATCTTTTCTTAGTGCGAGGTTCGAGTTCCTCCAATGGCAGTAATGAAGATTAGCGTCTTCGGGAGTTTACACCTTGTCGACCGATATCTACCGACGTTTTGAAGCCACCTGCTCTCTCCAGCATTAATAAAAATCCAACGTGATGCAAAAACATACAGACTGATTTATTTTACTGCAAAACCACTGTACATGTTTCAGGTGTCACAGCACCCATCATCAGGTGTACACAAAACTGTAACCGCAGCCTCCGGTACAGGTCATAATATCGGTACAGCTACTTCCCTCCAACGTGTCCAGGTCCCGACCTGGCCACGTTGGAGGCTGCGGTTACAGATTTTAGTACACCTGATGATGGGTGCGATGGACACCCGAAACATGTAGGGTGAAGAGAGATAAACCAACAAGATGCAACTAATCCGATATTTATAATCAAACTTCTATCTCAACATGTTTCAGGCATCATTATGCCCATCATCAGAAGAACAAGACCGTGTATTACTGCATATGGTGTTCTGCACTGTAACAGGAGGAGGAAAAAAACCGCAAGATGTTAGCCATAGAATCTTTGCGTGGAGTAATGAGAAGTAGTTGGGATTTCATGTGTATATGTGTATGGTTTACTTCTCATTACTTCACGCAAAGATTCTATGGCTAACATCTTACGGATTTTTTCCTCCTCCTGTTACAGTGCAGAACACCATATGCAGTAATACACGGTCTTGTTCTTCTGATGATGGGCATAATGATGCCTGAAACATGTTGAGATAGAAGTTTGATTATAAACATCGGATTAGTTGCATCTTGTTGGTTTATCTCTCTTCACCCTACATTCCATGATGCACCTTCACAAGAACCTAAAACATGTAGAGTGATTTTACAGTAAAATAAATCAGACTGCATACTGTTGTATCTAGTTGGATATTTTTTAATAATGAATTATGATGCACGGAACCATGAGCTTAAAAAACTACTCTCTCCAACTTTGGAGAATCGCAGCCTATGAATTAGACCAACTGTTTAAACATTCACATGACGTTTTGTTCCGTGATATTTGAATCCAGGTTTCCTTATTTCCGATTTTACAGTTTACGTTTTACCGTACTAGACTGTACCCCCCCCTCTCTCTGTCTCTTACCGCAGTTCTGATTGATCACGTGACTTGGATAATTTCTGTATTGTCCAACCACCTCGTCCCTCTAATCACTTCGGTGTCAACTTGGAATATAATATTTCACCCCTGGATAAAGAGAGTAGCATTATAATGTGAAATGGCGTTGTAAAATTACATAACTCTACGATACGGAAGCTCATAAGACTAAAATCTAAATTTAAAAAAAAACTGCCGACAGGAAGTACAGAGTGTTTCAAAAAGATGGACTCAATTGAACAGTAAACGGCGCCTCAACACACACCAGACAGTTGGTTGCGGTATTCCAAGTTCTCTACTCTCTCCACGGGTTGGCGAAGACGAAACGCACGCTGCATAGCAGTCGCCGACTCAGTTTAATGAACTCACAAACGCAAAATATTATGCTGCATAGTAGCCATTTTGCTCTCAACTGACGCTGCTGCACGGCTGTGCGCTAGGAGAGCGCTCTAGCGATGGTATTTGAAAACATAGGACCTCTTCTTTCAAATGTTGTGTAGATCACTCACATACAGTGTATAGTTCAGGAACTATAGATGTACGAAATTGAGTCCATCTCTTTGAATCACGCTTTAGTTTATTTCTAACGCACCAATGGTGAATTTAACATCTCTCAGTAAAATACTCAATAATACTTTGCTTTGAATTACAGGACACTACATCTGCCCGTTCACATATACCATATCTGGGAAAGTATAAACGAATTTCAGCAATTGTGTGATTTAAACGTTAAAAATATCACAAAGAATCTTATGTTTATTGGACCGCGCATCATCTTGATAGTTGAATAAAGAGAGAACTTGATGTCACTTGCTTTATTATTTCATTATTTAATGCTCAAAATGATTCGGATGTTAATACATCCATCCTCAGGAGCTGCGACTTATTTGTTGAGTTATTGCATGGGTTGTATTGCTCTGGTTCGATGTGTGTTGGTATTACGTTGTGGTTTGGCTGGGGTGGTGTGGTATCCGTATGCAGTGCTTCAGCCTGCATACGGATACCACACCACCCCAGGCAAACCACACCGTAACACCAACACACATCGAACCAGAGCAATACAACCAATGAAACAACTCAACAAATAAGTCTCAAGCTCCTGAGGATGGATGTATAAACATCCGAATCATTTTGAGCATTAAATAATGAAATAATAAAGCAAGTGACATCAAGATGGTCTCTCTTTATTCAAATATCACAAAGATTTTGAACGAAGTCATCCCGTTGTGTATTGATTCTATATATTCACTTTATTATACATATTTCAGTCAACACAACTATACAATAAAAGCATAGGTTACAGCGACATGTTTCGACTTAAAAAGTCATCGTCAGGCTAAGCTAAGGACCATGAAGTTCTTTACAATGTGGCTGCACGCATTTGTGATCCCAGATGGCTCACAGTGTGTGCTGTGATTCGTACCGTGTACTGTATATAACGTGACATATATCTATTGCAGTATTGTGCCTATACTGGGGGGTCAAGTACGTGTATGTGACGTGTGTTAGCGTGCTATTTCTTGGGGCCGTTGTTCACTGATTGGGCTTCTGGTTGTTACGTCCGTTGTGGTTATATTGCTTCTACTGGTTTTTAGTTTTCCGGTGGATGGGGTAGGGGGTGTGCCTGTCCACTTGTTCTTTGTAGTCTGTTACTGCTTTCTGGATCGGTTTGTGTCTTGTCTAGTTCTGCAGGTATGAAATTGGACCATTTATGTTCTGTTGTAACAGTCTGAGTATCGCGCCGTGCCTAAGCGCATAAAGTTGTATTACTTACAGTTGAGGCGGTTGCCGACTTCTTCGTGCAGTAGTGGGCGGGCTTCTGTCCTTGTGTAACACAAAGAACCGAACCTCGTCTTGTTCCCGCCAAATAAGCAACTCCCACAGAACAATCCCGTGCAATCTGACACTTCCTAAGCTATCCCACGTTCCCGTATGTACTAGATTTTAAGGATCACACCGGTTAGTTTTCGAGTGCGCAGCGTGTCATGATGATTTTCCGTTCCTTCGTTACGCAACACGCCATGTCAATGCTACCGCAGTCTCCGCCCCCCCCCCCAACCTACCTTACCACAACCCCTAATCCTAGTTACCGCACGCCTGGGCACCAACTCCGCATTTGTGCCGACGCTGTAGGCAAACCGCTGAAATTGATTCCTGAAATACAGTTAGGTTTGGAGAGACTTGACACAGGGGTCCTGGCGTGACGTCATAGGTAAAGGTTTATTGTTATTATTATTATTATTATTATTATAATTATATGGATGTCTCTTGTCACAGGTTTTTTCTTACTGTTACTTCTCTTTAGCCAGCGGTGATCCCATATTATTATTATTATTATTATTATTATCATCATCATCATTATCATCATCATCATCACTATTATTCAATAGGTGTAAACAATAGGTGTAGGTATCGGTCAATAACACAACAATATCTAAAAATATGTTCAATAAAGGATTATAGTAACTACATGTTTCGGCCTATTGCGGCCGTCATCAGGTTTTCATCCGAAAGTATGTTGGTAGTGCTTTATAGGATTCATGATACCTGATGATGGCCGCAATAGGCCGAAACATGTAGTTACTATCATCCTTTATTAAACATCTTTTTAGATATTGTTGTGTTATTGACTGATACCCACACCTATTGTTTATATACACACAACAGGGATGGCTCATTTCAGAATCACTATTATTAATGTGCTATATATACATCATGGGTGTTATAATTGTGTTTGTACTGTTTTATAAAACATTGAGTTTACCGCGCATAAACGGATAATTGGTAATGTTGTATAATCTTGCGATGTGTACAGCTAATTGGCTTTTTGTTATAGGATTAATACATTTGTGTAAAAAGAAAAGCGATTCCATTACAGGCCTGGACAGGCCCTGAGGGTTCCAGCAGGTTGAGGCTCACAGATTTCAAGATAATCGGCATGGGAAAGTGGTAAGGTTGTCAGCCCTACACACCGGCCGCCTTTACCCCCAGGAAATATTCCTGGTACTCGTTTCTGTTAGAGGCTGAGTCGACCACAGGGCCATAGTGCGGCCGGAAGGATTATGTCAATGGAACACTCTAATGACCCCATCGGGAATCGATCCCGCGACCTTCCGACTTGTAGCGCGGTGCCCTAACCAACGGCGCTATTGCATTTGTATAACTCCCTCACCAAAAACTTTTTTGGGGGCGCTGCAGCCCAACGCGGGCCATGGCCTCCTCATTCACGAGGTTTCTAGATAACACACGGCGACGCAAGCCAGTCGGTAGGACTCCTCTGGACGAGTGATCAGCTCGTCGCAGAGACCTCTACTTGACAACACACAACACTCACAACAGACAGACATCTATGCCCCCGGCGGGATTCGAACCCGCAATCCCGGCAAGCGAGCGGCAGCAAACCCACGCCTTAGGCCGCGCGGCACTAAGATAGGTTGCACTGCTACTCTGAATCTCGTCTTGTGCTGCTTACGTCTGTGACCTGCTGACACAATGTCTCTGTGCAGTACTGTGTATACAGCGCACGATTGCCAACTGTGTGCAGCAAAAACAGGGAACAGCCCGCACTTGAGCCAGATAAATCCCCTCCACAACATCCCATTCCATTTATGGCAATTCTATCGTAATCACATCCACACCGACATATAAACAATGTCAGTAGTTGCCCTTCCCATCCAAAACCGTATAGATATCCCTGTTCTGTGTCTTACGTATCACGAACCCTGACATCTAGTGCTGAATTATTTGGTAGTTCTAATTTTTAAGCAGCGTCAGTCATGAAGATAGTCACTATGTCATTTTCTCCCACTTTTTTTCTACAGGGTGAGCATAAAGTCTTTCCCTCATTACAAACATTTATTACAAGAAAACTGCGTGGAATACAAACATATATTTTTTACCGTTACTTAAGTTAGTTTCCAAAATTTTATGTAATTTGTTTATTGTTATGTTACAGTTGCATAACCTGTCAGTGTCAAAATGGCGTCAATGAAGGAGAAAGCCCAGTGTGTTTTGTGGTATCACGAAACAAAATCACCGGTCTCAGTGCAGCGGGAATTCGGAAATGAGTACGGACGAACTCCGCCAGATGTCAAGAGCGTCAAACCGTGTGATATTCAAAGTTAGTAGCGACTGCCAGTGTTGGTGACTTTGACAGAAGTGGCAGGCCAAGTGTGAGTGATGGGACTGTTGGTTACTTTGACAGAAGTGGCAGGCCCAGTGTGAGTGATGGGACTGTTGGTGACTTTGACAGAAGTGGCAGGCCCAGTGTGAGTGATGGGACTGTTGGTGACTTTGACAGAAGTGGCAGGCCCAGTG
>Ga0123352_10012460_pt1 | contig 13439 bp, 14 predicted proteins | sample TergutLab28metaG_FD_89700 | JGI IMG/M metagenome (GOLD analysis project Ga0123352, IMG submission 89700) | Labiotermes labralis P1 segment gut microbial communities from Petit-Saut dam, French Guiana - Lab288 P1 | ecosystem: Host-associated > Arthropoda: Insects > Digestive system > Gut ...
AAAGAGTCAAAAAGTTATACAAAAAAAAAAAGGCGAGTGGATTCTATTTTTTTACATGTGCAGATAACGAACGTGGTGGGGTTTTGCTTTGATCTTTTGCCTCTTTTTTTTTTTTTACCTACAGACAGTTCTGCCTTCGCTCCGGTTTTTGTACAGACATACGTGCATTCATTCACGTAGTGTCGACTAAGTCACCAAATACAAAACATACAGATAAGTATAATTCAAGGCATTATTACAAATTCCACTACATTTGCACATAGCCATAGCCATGTTATGCTATTGATTAATGCTATATAAATACAGTAACCTTTAATATAATGTTTTTGTACCATGTATGAAAATGTAAATATAAATAATTTTCACTATCACATTATCTCATTTCTCAAATACTGTAATGCATGAAATTAACCATAATTATGTCGATTTATAATTAGTTATGATCAAAAATAAGTAACTTTCATTAAATTTGCTACACATGATGTAAATCTAACAGAGAGCTGTATACATTTAGGCACGAAACTTTTTCATACTTCGAAAGACGCATGCGCCAGTCACGTGATTATCCGTTTTCCATTTTTATGGCTGGAAATTCTTGGAAATTTGGTGCAGATCATTTATGTCATATTTTCTTAGTAATTACTATTCAGAAGAAATAATATTAGTCACCAGTACTGAAAATTCGTTGTCCAAATAACGAAAAATCCCGACATACATTTTGGTAAGTTGTAATATAGTACAGCGAGACTTATCGGCGCGAAAAGGGAATTAGTGTTTGGGTGTATGGAATTTGTCTCCAGGCATCCCAACTTTCTTGTTCTCGAAATCACGTTTACAGATCAAGTTAGCTCTTGAGGGTAGGTGCAGGCATTTTTATGTGCTGGATAAAGTCAGATTCGTGTAGTGGTCATTGTTGCGTTTTACGTCATTTGGCCTTGCCTGTAGTAATACGTACAGGCTGTGTAGTTATCAGTCGGTAACAATAAACGAGCGTGTAAGGAGAAGCGTCCTGGGTGTGCTCTGTGAAATATAGTTGTGAGCGATCTTTTGACTTCAAAGTAATAATAATTGTAATAAAAGCAGTATGGCCTGTAGTTGCTAGGCGGTTATATGCCAAAATTATGTACTGCATGTTAGGCATATATATTTAGTTGTGATGTTTCGTGTATTTACCCGTGTCGGACGGTTGTAGTAATTATCATGTCGGAAGATGTTAAAGACAGACCGTCCTGTTGCTTTGAAGACACACGTAAGTTGAGATAATTCTCAGTTGTGGAATATAATGTTGAAATTGGAACAAAATGGTTTTTACCAGTTTATTTGATTTGGATTTTCAGGTTGCTCTGACACGGACTGCAACCCAATGTCCCTCTGGACTAAGGCTCAGCAGCTCCAGGGAGATGCACTCCAGCAAGTGCGAGCTGTATATGGGGAGCATTTCCCCATTGAAGTTCGCCACTTCCTTGCGGCATGGATTGAGGAGAAAATGTGGTATGTTCATAAGTCTGCACTAACAGGCAGTGTATTCCATAGCAGTGTAAGATGAAAATAAGATTCTTTCCGGTTTGTAATAAATGGTTAGTCTCTACATGAGCACAGCTTTGCATGTGAAATGTTCTTATTTGAGTAATTGAAGCTGGCAGAGTTTAGAACTGTTATGTGTGAAGCAGTGTATACTGAGCAAAAATTTTACGCAGTGACTGGACTTTGGTGGGGTCACCATGCTGACATTTGGTGGGGTGATAATGGACCAGTGTTGGTTGCTCAGTTGGGTTGTTTTACAGTACAGTATGTATGTAGAATGAATAGCAATTGTGGTAGTTGATGCATAATTTTGTTTGTATTTCTCTATGGAGACAAAAAAGTTATTGTTATGTGTTCAGTGTAGTAGTAATGCATTTTACACAGTATTTTATTGTTAATATGTTGTTGTCATTGGCAAGTGGGGTTGTGTTTTAGTGTGGTAATAAATATTTTGTTGATAATTCACTGTTTATCTCAGGAGTTTGGTTTATGGTTTAGGTGTAGTAACACGTAGTTGATGTTATCATTCACTTGTAATTCACTTTTTTTACCATTTGAGTGGGCTGTAGTTTGGATGTAATAGTTGTTTCAATTCACGAAGTGTTTTATTGGTAATTTATTATTTACACTGGTATTTGTGTGCAGTAGTTTGACACATTATTCCATTGTTAATACATTGTGTGGAATTTGAGAATGAGGGTTGTGGGCAGTTTGTATTAGTATGTTAGTTTGCACAGGCTGTTGTGTTTGATGGTGAGTGTCTTATGCTTTGTGTTACTGCCACACATTTTTTCTTCTGTCTTTTGCATTGTCAACAGTATTTTGTTATGACAGGCATATTTCATTGGTTTTGTTTTTGTGTTGCACCAGCCACTGTACTTTCACTTATCTCATAACAATTATAAAGGAAGGTGTAGTATTTCTTGGACATTGATCATTGTGTTGTGATATGTTGGTTTGACATGTAATTTACTAATTGCATTTGTTTCTTATGGAAGTTGCATTTGAAAATCAGTGTTCAACAGGGTGTGAGCACAAAGGTTGTGCTGATGTTTGTGCATTGTTTCATTTATGTGATGTCATTTCTCTTTGTGTTTGTAGCAGTGTTTCTGTTTTGGAATTACAATTTTTTTTTTTAGAGTCCATATGAGTTTTTTCATTACCAGTGTTGTTTACAGACGTGTGGTTGAAATTGATGGGATGTGTGAAGGAGTGGTGCATGCGAAGTGGTTGTGGTGGTTGTAATGGATGGAAGTGGTGTGTAATATATATCTGAAGTTAACATAGCAACTGAATGCATTAAAATTCATTCAGCCTTCTAGCCCTGCTGTGCATGATCCTGTTGTGTGATTGGATACTGTGTTAGTCGCAGGATACTGGGTGCAGCTTATTTATTTGCCTTTCAACCACCTGACACTATTTATTGCATTTTGTGTAATTTTTTTTTTTTGTTTTTTTTTTTCTGAGAGGATGTTTTTAGTGGTGTGGTTTCTCTAATATTTATGTTTGTGTATTAGTGCTGTATTTCACACTAGCCCCATTTTCACTAACATGAAATGGTTTTTGTTGTCTTTGTTGGTAGAAGGCTTACTGTGGAATTGCTTTAAGTTCTGGCTGTCAAGTTACCAACATATTTTGGCTGTTGTCACATCTTAATACTGTAGTTGCATCCACACATTTCTGTGGGCATTCACAGTTTAGATAGCTCATTAGTTGGATGAAGTTGCCAAATTCTGTCTCTGGCGGGGGCAGTGCTCAAAATCCACAATCTGTAGGTGTGAAGGTTTCATGAATGTGATGGGGACTACTTCATTGTACCTAGTTTCAAGCCTTCAGTTTACTTGAAACTTTTAGAATCTTAAGAATATTTTGTGCACTACTTGTGTAGTAAAGAATGTGGAAATAATGTTTGTCTGTATTACGAGGGTTGGGCAAATATGAATTATAACTTGTAAATGGAACAAAAAGATTGATTTATTCTCCAAAACTGAAATTCTTACTTTTCAACATAATCTCCCTGGTTTGCGATACACTTGCTCTCCAGTGGCCTGGAGGCTTGCGGATGCCGCTAAGGAAGAAGTCTTTTGGTTGCCAGTGTAGCCACTCCTGAACATCCTATATCACTACCTCATTATTGTGAAACCTTTTTCCACCCAGATGCCCCTTTAGGGGGCCGAAGACGTGGTAGTCTGAGGGAGCACGGTCTGGACCATATGGAGGATGTGGTAGAACTTTCTATTTCAGTTTCTGGATGGTGTCCATGGTCCGAGCAGCCTCGTGTGGATGGGTGTTATCCTGGAGAAATGACACTGATGTTTGCGCCTTTGTTCTCTTGTTCCTGATGGCTGTCTTTACTGGGCCTTTGAGAAGTGCCAAGTAATATTCAGTGTTTATTGTGCAATGCTCTGAGGAAATCCACGTACAGTACACCTTTAGAGTCCCAGAAGGTGGTGGCCATAACCTTTTGAGCAGAGAACGTGGTTTTCGCAGTTTTGGGTTTCAGAGACACTGGGTGATGCCACTGCATTGAAGAACATTTGCTCTCGGGTGTGAAGTAATGTACCCACGTCTCGTCCGTTGTCATGATAGAATCCAAAAAAAGCCCCCTTCCTGCTCATACCGTGACAGCAATGTTTGCGCCACTTGCAGCTGTGTACTCTTGTGTTCGTCTGTCATTAAACGCGGGATCCATTGGGCCCACACTTTTGATTATTGAAGGTGTTGTTTGATGATTGTTTTCACACTACTGTCACTGATGTTCAGTATTCCAGACAACTCGCAGACAGTTATTCGCCTTTTCTCTGGAATGAGTGCATCGACATGGTCACTGTTCTCGCCTGTTATGGAAGTCCTTGGCCAGTGCTTGTGAGATTCATTCTCCACTGTTTCCCTTCCTTTTTTAAATGCGTGCTCCACTTACAGACATTAACATTTGACAATGTCTTCCCATCATACTGCCTCTTCAATCTTGAATGGATTTCCAACGGTTTGCAACCTTCTTTCATCAGGAATTTGATTATAATGTGCTATTCCATGGTAACCTGTACCTTCGCTTCGCTCATCTTCCTCACAACTGACAAACCTGCACAGTAGCAAACACCAGGTCATTGAATGACCTGGGAACAGTGCTTCCACCTTCCTCTTTCAACAGACTGTGCTGCATTTTTTAACTATGAACAAATTATAATTCATATTTGCCAGCACCTCGTATTACGTGTTATATGTAAAGAATTTAGAAGTAATGTGTGTGCATGCATGTAGATAACAGAGTGGCAGCCATCATTACTGGGTGTCTTAATTCACATTTCTGTACCCCAAAACTTTTAATTAAGTATCATTGAAATTTTCTATAAATCTATTAGCCACTTCAAAATTCTAGGTGCTGCTGCTGAGATTTACAGATATTAGATCTCAAAGTACATAATTATTTGGCTCAGCCACCTGGTGCCTGGAATGTGTGCACCTTCAGTGAAAGATATTCACATACATTTCATGGAGGTGTGAATGATGGAGTACTTTCTAAATCTCTGTGTGTATATTTTGGCCTTTCATGTCACTATTACTTTGAGTGAGAGTGCAGAATGTTCAGCTATGGGAATTTTGGATTCTATCTTTAGTATAACAGCACTGTGCTTTTTGAGGAATAGCACTCTATCTGATTCATAATGTACAGCATAGTTAATGGTTTACAAGTCTTGCTACTTTTACCATGTGATGCTGCTCAAGATTTATTAACACACCATTACATCCCAGAAGACAAATCTTCGTCTGCTGTTATTGTATTACACATGTTTCTTCACAGTGTAGTTTTAAAATTTACGATTCTTCATGATCCCGCACACTGTATATTTGCAATTAGTGGATGAGGGAATCAAAATAATTTATTTGATCTTGCTTCAAAAAATATGAGGTTCATAATGCAGCATCCTCTACCCATTTTTGAGGAATGCATTGGCTGACCTCAAAATTCTGTATCCTCTGGGAATGCTATTATACTTTCCAAAAGGAGAGGTAAAAATCACACGAGTACACGCTCAAGAAACCTCATCTGCGCCCACTAAAATCAGTTACTGACACGAGGTAGACTGTCTTCAAAATAAGACAGATCCACATCGTAAAAACTGACGTATAGTACGTACGCACATATTTACCTGTAAAACTGGAATCACCTAGTAACAATTTACTAAAAACTGGAAGGAAAACATCAGCACCTTTGTACATGTCACAGTCATAAATATCGTTCATATTAGCATACACGCTGACACCGCTCAGCATCAAAATAAAGTTCAGACAAGGCACAATGCTACGCCATGTCCCTCTTCACTTACTTGTAATACATCCATATCATAACTCCAAACGTGTAAGATAACAGTTTACACACATCTTGCATACATGGCTGTACTTAATGCCATAATACAGGGCATATTTCGATTTTCTATAGAAGTTGTGTGACACACACATCTAAAAACTAGTGCCCTAATAGACAACAAAGTAAATGTAGGACCATAACGTCAAGATAAAGACATTAATGGCCGATAGGCTACACAGTGAACTTAGTTTACGAGACGATACAACATTCTTCAATAAATGGGACTAGGCTATTAAACGATCATATCAACTGTATTATAATACTACTACTCCTGGATGAACTTCATCATTTTAATTATATTATAGCCAATTTAAAATACTTTTATTATGACAGTTTGACTGAGTTTTATAATATAATACTGGCTACCAAACAGTCATTTGTACCTTTTATTGTCATACGATTTGTAAACTTTTGGGATCCCACAATGTGCACATCTATTGAATGTACCTTCAGTATGGTTTGTGAATTGGCCTGATGATGGCTCAATGAGCCAAAACATGTTGCCAGATTTATAGATTGATAATAAAATATTTTTTGTGTTCTTTTAGTTTATATGTTCTGTATAGGTTTTTTTTTTTACGAAAATTAAAAATTGTGAAAGGGGTGGGTTGTATTTTATGTGCAGGATCATATTAACAGGTAAGTACATTATATAAAAATCTAACTTCCTTTTCATTTGAGTCTATTTTACTGTTCCTACTGCAGACCTGATAGAGAACATGCACTTTATTTTTCCCATTAGGTCTGGTAGTTATGTCTAAGCAGTGTGGAAGTATGGCTGTTGAGTTTTTTTAGTTGTAGTTCAGAACTTTATTTTTAACCTGTTATGTTAATTACATGCATGAAATTTAATTTTGCAGTGTGGGTGTTAACCTCTCTTAATGGTTTTAACTATTGTGTATCGTGATATTGACAAGGGAAGACACGATTGCTGCTAAGAAGTGGTACTTTAACCTGCATGTAATATGTCGCAAACAATTTGCATATTGTCGTGAATTATGTTGTAGACTGGCAGTACTCTGCAGATGCCAGTTTTGAAACACTGACATTGGATGAAAGTGTACTTTAGTTTTATGTGTTTGATTATCAGGGAAGTGGATCTGGACAACCAGCCACAGCATGAACAGTACGTGACAGGACTGGTTGCATCTCTAATTCAAGAATTAGAAGCGAAAGCAACTACAATGACAACAGAAGATTTATTTCTTACAAAGCTGAAACTAATTGAGGCAGCCAATATGTTCAGAGTAAGTAACAGACAAGAATAAGTTGTATTATTTTAGCAGACTTTTCCACCAAATGCCATTTAACCGAGTTTGTATTGTGCAGTCAGTAGTTAGCTTATCTTTTTGTAAAGTTCCCTTCTTATCGTAGCACACAAAGGTGCATTACATTCTTTACATAAGACTGTGATCTTCCCTTTCCATTTTACCATTCACCAGTCATTCTCCCACCAGCTTGTGTAGTCTAAGATGCAGAGTGCATTGCACAGTAAATAGAAAGGAAAATGCTGCAGCCAATAGCCAAAGGTCTTTGTTCTTATTGGGTATCCAAGACTAGAATATGAAGCAGTGGCACGTACTTGCTGAGTGTAATTCTGAGGATGATTTCATGGAGTGTACGTATTTTTTCAGCAACGTTACAGTCATAATCCTCTGGGTCTTTACCGCCTCATTCGCCACTGTCTTAACACTGAGATGAAGCTAGTACAGCAGGTTGAGAATGTAAGTAAACCCATTGTGAACTGGAAAAGTTTCATGAAATTACCTCTATCTGAAAAGCATTTGAAGGTTGTATTTCCTCAAGCAGTAACTGATAAGGAAATTTGCTTTTAGGCTGCATTGGGAAGAGGCGGAATTGTGGATCCAGGATTACCATTGATTACTGACTCGAATGCTGAGATTGCTCAGCAACTTGACTACTTACGCAGACGGACGCAGGAAACTGGTGAAGATTTACGTAAAATGGAACAGGAACAAGAAGCGTTTGCACTGCAGTATCACGAATGTACCAAACTGAATGGTAAGTAAATAATTCTTGGAATTTGTTGTCCAGGTGTAGCAGTCAAAAGGTTAAATCTGGCTTTGCACTGTATAATTCTCCTGTTTCCTCTAATATTTCCACTACAGCTCATTTTGACTTCCTTGACCAACTCATATTGTTGTCTTCTGTATTTTTTTCAAAACGATTTCATTTGTGACAGCAGAAGTGTGGTGAGGTGACATAATTAAATTTAACCATGTGTAATCAGCATCGTACACAAGCGTTTACAATGAAGAGGTCTGTATAAATTTTTAAGTTATGAAATATGTGTTGTTTCTTCTATATGCAAGAGTGGTGAATAGTTTTTGGCATCGTGTGTCAGAATTTCTCATCCTGTTCTTCTTCTCCCTTATATATAGCAGGTATAGCAGCCAGTAATATGCATTTTTAACCTTTAATTTATGGCATTCTAAATGCCAGGTTTCTGCTGCAGGCAAAGCAGTATTCAGTTTCAATGCCCACTGCAGCACAGTGTTTTTCCTTTCAGACGAACAGGATGTACCTTTAATGGGACAGCATTGCCCTGTTGGTCCATTAAAGTTTCAGCAGGTACAGTCATTTAGAGAAATTTAGTTCCTTTTCTGGAAAGTGTTCCTTGAATACCAGCATGCTTGTCTTCCATGTCTGTTTCTGACCTCCTCCCCCTTCCCCCCTCCAACACCATCTCAAGGAATTTTAAACAATGGTAATGCTTTGGACTTTGGTATGGGAGGTGTTTGGGTTAGAAGTTGGTTGGGGCATTGACTATCTTGACTGAGGTTTTTCAATGTTTTCTTCAGTCTTGCCATGCAAATGTTGGGATAGTGCCTCAGTTAGGTTGTAACTGCTTCTTTTCAAATTGTATCCTCCTACCATCAGTAATATACACTATACGGAAAAATAAATGTGGGGCAAACATTATGCATGACACTTCTAGCTTGATCTGTCTTCTATGGAATCCAAAGGTTTAATTCCTGTGAATCTTATGTTTATTGGACCGTGCATCATTGTGATAGTTGAAGAATAAGACCAGCTTGATATCGCTTACTATTTTATTTCACTTCTTATGTGCTCATCATGTTTCGGGCGTTAATATATCCATCGTCAGGAGCTTGCTACTATTCTGTTGAATTACCACGTTGGTCGTATTGTTCTTGGTTCGATGTGTGTTGGAGTTTCGGTGTAGTTGGGATGGAGTGGTATCCCAACTACACCGAAACTCCAACACACATCGAACCAAGAACAATACGACCAACGTGGTAATTCAACAGAATAGTCGCAAGCTCCTGACGATGGATATATTAACGTCTGAAACATGTTGAGCACATAAGAAGTGAAATAAAACAGCAAGTGACATCAAGTTGATCTTATTCTTCAACTCTATAATTCCTGTGTGAGATAATGGTTTTCACAGTTGTGTCACTGGAGTTCATCTTCTGGGATCTGGGACCAATACATTTCTACCATACTGCCTTAGGGTCACATCGCGATTTATTATTGTGTTCACTAAAGCCTTGGATTGGAACCTGTACCAGGCCCTGTGCATTCAGCCTGCATTGTCACAATTTATATTTTGAAGATCTATTTGTATTACCCTCTTATGTACATGTAGACTGATGAAGGAGAGTATCAGTGTTTGTTCTGTTTGGAATTCTAGATGAAGGACAGTCCAGAAGCCCAGTATTACTAGTTATAACCTCTGTATAGAGAATTGACATGTACGTAATTTGTGTTACTTCAGTGTTGTACCTATTTTAGAAACACACTTTTACCATAGTTTCTTTTGGCTTGTAGTTGAAGACATGGTCTTTTCAGGTTTTATGATCAAAGTTTTGTATGCATTCCTCATTTTTCCTGTATATGCTGCATACCCTGTCATCTAATTTTCCTTTATGTAATCACTGTAATTATATTTGAATAATGAAAAATATTGAGTGTGCCTTCTAAGTTCAACTATAAACTTGGGATTACAGATTTTTCATGTTCAGGTGTAACTTCTGAATACCAGCATGTTTAAATTGGATGTCATCCGTTTTTTTTAGCACATGCTGACATACTGTTCTGATGTTTGGCGTTTCAATAGAAGAAGTGGCATATGTGAAAAATAATAAGGCCTGTATGTGTATTCATCCACAGCTCATCTGCAGCATCTACAGACACAGCCTCAGAATGAACAAAATGTTGAATTGGAGAGGAAATTGCGCCGACAGAAGGAAATGTTAGAACAGATGCTTAATCAAAAGGTAAAAATTGCTTTACGTAAAGCTATTTGTGATTCATGCTGTTTTGTGTCATTCATCTGGCAGCAATGAATTTGAAAGTTTCATCATGTAGTTCATTTTAATGCAGAAGTCAGCATGAGTCCTTGTTGCTCTCATGTTATGTGATTTGTCATGTTATTTACTAAACCTTTGTTTTATGGGCGTATGTCGTATGATGTATTCAAAACCATTTAAACGTTTGTAATATTTGTATAAACCAAAAATTGAATTTCTCTTATGTGGCGACATAAACACAGATTATCTCCATGAGAGCAATCGGAAAAATATTTATCTTCCTTACTAACAACTTATAACCTATCTCATACAGTAGATTTTGCAACTGAAACTCAAAATAAATCAAGCACAGCCATTGATAATATATTCGTTGATAGCAGTAGACTGGGTTCAACCCTAATACCCTAATATCTCCTTTAATAAATGGCCTGTCTGACCATGATGCTCAATTACGAACCATCAATAATATATATGCAGCAACAAAAAAAGTCTTCTTACAATACAGAACAAGAATAATAAATAGAGAAACACAAACTTTCAGTCACTAAAGCAAGATAAATGGCAATCTGTTTATCAAACCCAGGATACTAATAGCATGTTTAATTCGTTTCTGAATAATTTCCTACATATTCTTGAAACTAGTTTCCCACTTAACTGTAGAAGTACAAAAGAGAAAAAAAATGCTTGGATCACACAAGGAATTAGGATATCATGCAAACAAAAGATAAATCTATATACCCTCACTGTGAACAGCAACGATCCAAAAGCAAAAGCACATTACATAATGTATTGTAGAATTCTCAAAAAAGGTAATTAAAGAAGCAAAAAAGCAATTCTGTGTTAGACTTATAGCAAAATCCGATAATAAAACAAAAACCACATGGAACATTATAAAGAATAAGACTGGAAGAATGCATCCAATTAAAGCAAGTCCCACCCAATTTTTAATTTTTGACTGACTGTTCTTCTTCACTTGTGAACATGGGAATACTAAAAGATAAAAAAAAACAGTGGCAAATGCCTTCAGTAACTTTTTTAACAACTTCAGAAAAATTAAACAGATACAAATCTGAAAAAATGGATGCTATTTTGTTTTTAAAAAATTCATTTCCTGGAAACTTCCCTATTATAAACATAATTCCAATTACTGAAGCAGAAATAAAAAGTATAGTAAGTTCTCTCATACCAAAAAAAAACTTCAGGTTACGATGAAATAACAAGTAAAATTATAAAATCATGTGCTTTATTGATCAGTATCCCATTAAGCTGTATCTGTAATTATTCATTACACACAGGTATTTTCCCTGATTGTCTAAAAATTGTAGTAGTAAAACCACTGCACAAGAAGGGAGACAGATTTAACATTTCATATTATAGGCCCATTTCACTGTTACCAACATTTGCTGAAATATTTTAGAAAGCAATGTACAGTAGGTTAAGCCAGCATTTGCAGACTAACAATACACTGGCCCCAGAACAGTATGCTTTTAGGAAGGGCATGTCTACTGAAGATGCTGCATTTAGGCTAACTGACAGTGTACTTAAATCTCTTAACCGAAAGCTGTATGTTGGAGGAATATTTTGTGACTTATCACAGGCTTTTAACTGTGTAAATCACCAAATTCTGTTAACTAAGTTGAATTTTTATGGTATTCAAGGAATAACTATAGATTGGTTCAGGTCTTATTTAATAAATAGAAAACAGAAGGTAGAAATAAAATCACCCAATTCAACTCATAAGTTAGTTTCTGAGTGGGGAATATTGAAGCATGGAGTCCCCCAAGGGTCTATTTTAGGGCCCCTACTATTTTTGGTTTATAGAAATAACCTTCCATTGCAGAACCAATACCATTTGCTGATGACACTAGTGGTATGATCTCTAATGGAAATTTTATAGATTTCTCTACATCAACAAACCTAGTTTTAGCACATATGATTGAATGGTTTTCAGCTAACAAGTTAGTTTTAAACTTGGAAAAAACAAATATAATGAAATTTGTTACAATACATCAACCATACTGTGCATTGACCATTAGTCATAAGGATAAGTGTATAGAAGTAGTAGTAAATTTAAAATTTCTTGGTATACAAACTAACAGTCACCTTAATTGGAAGAACCACATTGATCAAATAATCCCTAAACTAAGCATAACATGTTATATGGTTAGACAAATGTATCATATCTGCAATAATGATAGCTTACTTTGCTTATTTTCACTCTATTGCGAGTTATGGAATAATTTTCTGGGGAAATTCCTTATACAGTAGGAAGATATTCATTTTGCAGAAGAGAATAGTTAGAATTATTAGAATTATGATGGGTTAACACCGTAGGACTTCATGTAGAAAGCTATTTAAAAAATCAGAGGTTTTAACAGTCCCAAGCCCATGTATATACTCATTGATGAGTTTTTTTTAATTGGAAATCAGGAAAAATTTCAGACTAATTCGTCATTACATAGTATAAATACAAGAAATAAACACCATCTACATAGACCTGTTGCTTACCTGTCCTGTTTTCAGAAAGGCGCATCCCACTCTGGGATCAGAATTTTTAACAACTTGCCACAAAGTATTACAGGCCTTAAGAATGAAAAGCCACAGTTTAAAGTAGCCCTAAAAATTTTTTTTGTATGCACACTCCTTTTACTCTGTGGATGAATTTTTTGCATGTACAGATGATATGTATTTCTGGCTTATATGACTGTGTAAATCCTTACACTGTATTAATTTCATATGTCTGTATGCTTATGACATGTTCCACATTCTATTGTCTTGTGACAGCCTCAGGGATCTATGGAATGTGTATATGTATGTATGTATAAATTGTAAGATGTATAAATAATGTTGAATGTTAATGCTAACAGCCTATAACATACCAATGCACAGGAGTCATCACAGATTGCATATTTACAGACCCGTGACATACAGTGACAGTGGTGTAACTTGACACCTGCATATCTGCAGACTATGTACTATAATAACTGTTGTGTGTCTTGACACTTGTGTATTCATAGACTGTTAGTGTAAGAATATTTTCACTACCTTGTAGTGAGCAAAGAAGGATGATACTGGACACACAACTGAAACTTAGAAAACATGGGGCAGTGAATATGAGACTAGCTTTGTGTTCATTTTCATAATGTGAAGCCTCCCCCCCCCCCCCCACACATTTTTTTTTTTTTTTTTTTTTTTTTTTTTTTTTTTTTAAAAAAAAAAAACATATTTTTCTGTAAAAAACAATAGTT
>Ga0123352_10012461_pt1 | contig 13438 bp, 7 predicted proteins | sample TergutLab28metaG_FD_89700 | JGI IMG/M metagenome (GOLD analysis project Ga0123352, IMG submission 89700) | Labiotermes labralis P1 segment gut microbial communities from Petit-Saut dam, French Guiana - Lab288 P1 | ecosystem: Host-associated > Arthropoda: Insects > Digestive system > Gut ...
CCCTCTTGTGAGACCCAGCCCCCCCCCCCCCATCACAACACATTAGTAACTGTGCGCATCGTGACGGGCGGGCGCCAAAAAGGGGAAAATAAAATCCAATTTAAATGCAGTGAATTTAGATTGAACGCAACATCCGCGCATACCCTGAACCCTCAATCCCGATAAAAATGATTTTCAAAACAGGCCTTCTACGAGGTTCACATTTAAGCATTATTTGGTCCTGTGTTTATGCTCTTAGCACTCCATAGACGCGCATCCCGCAGTTCGGCGATCATTCACCCAGCTTGCTTTCATTCTGTCCTCCAGTTCCCCACAATGAGTGAGTTCCTTTGGCGCGTCCTCAGGATCAGGACGGGAGGACTGAGACGAGGATACGTGAAGGGGGTGGAACTGCAGCTTTCTCTTCCCACAATGTTACACGGGATATCTGACTGGGAAAAGGTTAGCGTTTCGAGTCTCTCACTGCAAGACCAAACAGTATTTTTATGCGTATTGGACCGTGCATCATCTTGATATTTGAATAAAGGAAGACCAACTAGATGGCACTTGCTTTATTATTTATTGCTCAACATATTTCAGATGTTAATACATCCATCTTCAGGAGCTTGCGACTACTTGTTGTGTTGTTGTGTAGGCTGTAATGATAGTGGTTTTATCTAGTAGTAAGTGTTATACCTATATTATGTGTCGTGTGTGGCTCTGAGTGAGTGTGTTCCTGCAAGCGTGTGGTGTCCTGTGGTTCTTGAACAAGCGGTCATAAACCCCTAAACCCTCACGGTTCACAATGAACAGGTCAGTAGTGGTTCAGCCTGCACTCGGATACCACATCACCAACAGACAATCCCGCTACATAACACCAGCACGCCTCAAGTCAGGTATGTACAGCTCATGCGTATAATCATCAATACAAATGCATAAAACACCAAAACATACCACACACATACAAAATGTTCAAGAACCACAGGAAACCACACGCTTGCAGAAACACACTCACTCAGAGCCACACACGACACATAATATAGGTATAACACTTACCACTAGATAAATAAATTAACACAACAACGCAACAAGTAGTCGCAAGCTCCTGAAGATGGATGTATTAACATCTGAAACATGTTGAGCAATAAATAATAAAGCAAGTGTCATCTAGTTGGTCCACCTTTATTCAAATACCAAACAGTATTGTTCCGAAAATTAAAGACACAAAGTGGCACTTCGCAGGAACGTCCTCCAACATATACAAGCTGTCCACGAGAAGGATCTTGACATGTGGGCAACATTTCCTTCCAACGAGAAGGCTCTCAAATACAGAAGCACTTGCCACAGACACCCAACCCCCCAAACTACGTCACTTCTGAACGACGCACGAGTGTGGTAAGGGCCTCTCATTAACGACGAGCCGCTGATGACGCCACCATGACGTAACGATCCTCAGGGCGATCATCAAAAACGTACCAGTTATTATCTGGCAACGATCATGCGCGTTAATCTGACTCCCCTGACAACGAAGGTGGCGTTTTAATGATAATCTTGTAAGTGGATACGGCACCGACGGCATCCTAACGGAGGGCGTAGCGATCAGCTTCAAATTTTACAGAAGACGAAAAAAAAAATACGAATTTCCCATTAACAGCAAGTATGAATGTCAGCCTATGGTTAATCTTAGCACGGCTGTGTGCGTGTAGGCGTGTCTGATAGGTCGGTAGGGTGCCCCACACGTGCCACATGCCTCGTTCATCCAATTCTTCTTGATTCCAACACTCAAATAATATTATGTGAGCACTACACACCACGAAGGTCCTCAGCTTGTAATTTTCTCCACTCCCCCCTACCTCGTCACCCTTAGGCCCAAATATCTTCCTCAGCACCTTATTCTCCAACACCATTCAACCTACGTTCCTCCCTCGGTGTGAGAGGCCGACATTCGCACCCATATAAAACAGCAGCGAAAATTAGAGTTCGGTCTGTCTTGATGTTTATATTACCGGAGAGCAAAATGGAAGACAAGGAGTTCTGAACCGAATGAGAGGAACAATATAACAGCACAATGGCCAATTGTAAAAACCGCCACAAACACAACACAAATTACATAAACAAGCACACAACACAAACAACTAAATATTTTATAGCTGACCCAGCCCCTAAATTGAATTGTACAGTTCCTGTTTACAAACACGCTATCTAAACAGGAATGGCCAAACAATTAACTGCAGCAACCAGTTAACAGAACGGACACAAAACATAAACAAATACGTTACAAATTACCGAACTAAATTAAGAGAGCAATTCACATCAAACACACTGTAGCGTCTACGGGCGTGAAATTCGTCTATAACTTCAGATAATGCTCACTGGTAGCACGCACAGAACGCTCGTGATTTCAAGCTTCCGCCGTGAAGCAGATGAGAACTGGGCTCTTCTGGGGTGTTACGCACTCCTCGCTGCATAATAACCCGGAACAGCGCAGTTGTCATGTACAGTATGTGCCAAATTTGCCTACCAGTATGTGCCAAATTTGCTTACCAGAAGCAAATACAGTACATACCAAATTTGCGGGTGATGCTCGTCTAGAGGACGGCAAACTGAGTGAAATTCCAAAAGTTACGAGACGGAATGTTTCAGGCTCACACTCTCAGAGCAGAGCGTCCGATGTGCAGCGGCCAAAATGCCAAGCATCAGGACAGCAGCAGCCGCCAACTGCGTTCCGGATTACTGGCACAGTCAATGCTAACTGTGGGGATCACGCGGTGGCACAGTTGGTTGAGGCACTGCGCTACAAGCCGGAAGGTCGTGGGTTCGATTCCCGATAGTCATTGGAATTTTTCATTGACATAATCCATCCGGCCACACTATGGCCCTAGGGTTGACCTAGCCTCTTACAGAAATAAGTTCCACGAATGTTTCTAGGGGGGTAAACGCGACCGGTGTGTAGGGCTGACAACCTTACCACATTCATTTTCCGACTGTCTTGAAATCTGGGAACGTCAACCTCCAGGAACCCACAGGGCCTGTCCAGGACTGTACAGGGACTGCTTTACCTTTAAAGGTAACTGTACTTCAGCCACTGGAAGACACATTACAGTTGTGGTCAAAGTACAGTGTCGTGAAATAGTCATAAGTAATCGCTAACCTAGAAGGAAAGATCCAAGTGCCCGGGAGTCATAACAATACAACTGACTGAGTCAATACAGCCTACATGGTGAATGTGGAAGACACCTCGGTAAGCCAACGTGCACGCGCTGTACACTGATCACTACAGCTATCTGCATACACTATCATAAAAATTTCATGGCCCCAGTCTTATCTATAACATTGCATTCAGCCACCATCACAAGACTTGCTAGAATCGACATCACATGCCACATATGCACAATCGCTTGGAGCTCAGGTATGTGCACAAAATGTTTACGTCGCCAGCCATTACATGATACCTGAAACACCTAGCGGAGTTACACATACAATAAATAAACAGGAAGGGCTTGTAAAAATACCAAGAATTCGAACAAAAGTAATAACGGTTGGTTCACATTGCAATCAGGAAGCCCGTAGGTTATATCTAAGAGGCGTATTGGAAACGAAGGCTAAGGCAACTCCGGATCAATAAATGGAATCAACTTGACTTGTCAGCAAACTAATAGGAAAGTACAGTTTAATATGCTACCGAAAAGTTGACGGTACAATGACACTTCATAAAACCACGATACAAGCAATGGTTCAACTTGAACTTAAACAGTGCGACAAACTGTCATGCATAACCTAGTCTAAGACTGCACTATTTTGAACGCGGACCTTACGGCCTTCCCTAACAACAAACACAGGCACTGCCTGATAATAATACTCAAATCAAGTACGATGAGACGTACTTCGCATCCATGAGAAAGGCATGCGAAATAATTTCAGTTGGAAAAGCTGACAGCGACCGCTCGAGACATCATAACGCAAATGGGAGGGTAACATTAGGACGGAAGTTAAAGAACCATGCAGAGGACGTGAAACAGGTTCAGTTGCCATATGTGGTGTAGTGACGCACACCATTGAACAAGGTACAATCTCAGGGCTATGTAACATGTAGCTACGGATATCAGACAGCACCTAATGAAGCACATGAGGCCACAGGTTGCTGTTACGCCCTTCGCCGTTTTGGCTCTGCTAATCACAGGATACGAGGTTCCATGGGTTTCTGCGTCGGTCTGTGACGCGGTACTGGAATTCGAAGTCCAACTCTCCTGTCGCCCCGTCACTATATCGCCGGAGGCAAGGAGTTTCTGAACCATTACAGCAGTAACAGCCTTACTGACCTTAACGGCGGGCACCACAGAACAACCGTACTAGGGCTACTCTAGGGAACATTACACGACCCTCAGCAAACGGCTCAATTTCTTAAATCATGTTGACTGCACACAAACACACAGCGCTAACTTCCCCCTGTACCCACAATTCACTACATTCCCCACCATTCTATTAAGAGGGACCCTGACAGCGAAGACCGCGCGAGAACTTGTCCAAAGACAAATGTTTTGGGCTGCTTGATGTCCCACAGGAGCCTCGAGCACAGTCGCGCCAGCCAACAAGGTCTCTTCTCGTGTCCTCATTATACATAAGAAGCAGCGATGTAACCGTATTTATCGGTCAACAAGACAGGCAGTGCACGTGTAACGCGGTATTCAGTCGCGTTCGTGCAACCATTGTTGTTGAGGAAAAGCAATAAGTATTACATATTGTGAAGGTGTGTTTGTAGCCTTAGGTATCCAGCATACAATGCGCATGCGCCATATTATGCCTTATTGTCTTCTATGGCCTGTCCGGCTCTACCATGTTCCCCCACATTACCTCACAGACGGCACGATTTTGGGCAAAAACTTGTTGAACATAAAATGAGTGTTTTGATTTTCTCAAAATCTGCCTGACACGTTTCTCATTCTGAGAAGACATCAGCGACATATGGCCAAAAAAAAAAGTGTAATGGTCTTCATGTAAAGTACCCGTTACCCTACTCACATTTTCATGAAAGTTTAATTTTTTCGAAAGATTTTCGAAAAATACTCACGTAACATATTTCGCGGAAATTCGTCTAGTGTAAGCCCAGTTGTTCCATGCGGACTGACGGACGGACATGATAAAGCAAATAGTTGTTTTCGTAATTTTGTAAACGCGCCTACAAATGATAATAGTACTTATTCTACAGACTGCGATACTGATATTCGTGAGCGCCGCTGCAATTCATGGCAAAGGAAGACGCCAACAATGACAGAAACAACACAAAAATATCGATTACTTTAAGCCTTAATACCGGCCCAGCAAACACAACATTGTTACACCACACAAACACAGGCAACACCCGGACGAACCGCTTTACTTCAGTTAGCCTAGAACACACGTCATGGCTCTAGGAAGGACGACGTCTGTCGTGCAATTAACTTTCAAACGCATACTTCGTCTATAATGCACGAACAATCACCACACTGAGACAGCAAACCGAGAGGAAAGTGCATTTAGAATGGAAATGGTTTTCGACTGCTAACCGCCTCGTCACAACAGCCACGTTTCACTGAAGACACTCGGAGTGTAGGCAATGACGTCACCTCCCCAACACCTTAAAGGATAAACCTTGTTATCCTGTTCACTGATCGATTTCTGCTAGCAATTTTCTCTAGAACGCAGCTAAATTCTTGACCTAAAAGCTCAAAGTTTGGCACCGTTACAAATACCGCTCATGTAAAACAATATGTCATACGAAGTAAGCAAGCATATTCGTGGTCTAGGTTACGCTCCTCCAGTCGTTCATCAGTCACCGCCACCTGAACAACAGATACACATGATCTTGAAAACTGGAACGCCGTCTGCAGTAAAATTAAATCCAGAAACGAAAATCGATTCGCACAAAGTATTTCAAGGACACCGCATTACAGTGGGGCTAGTATTTCTCCCACAGGCATTGGGGGTTTCTACAGGCCTGTGTAACAGTTCTCCCTTCTGAAAGTTCTTGATCTTAGCGTATTCCCTGACACTAAGGGGTGGGTCTCTCTGGCAGTACCGCACTAAAACTTCCCGTCTCGTCTGTGGTTGTTCCATTAACACAAAACTTACATCTGCTGCTCCTGATGGGAGGTCGATTAATTATACCCGTTTGTTTAAAACAGATATTACAGGGCTAAAAACCAACAATGTTTTGTTGAGATAATTTTTGCTCACATGTAACGTTTCTGCTGTGGGCTAAGTGCAGAAACTTTATCAGCTGTGGAAAGGGCTGCCTTCCTTGCCATGTCGCCTGTTTTTGCGGCAAGGAAATCTTGTTACGGGAAGTGTGTGTATGTGGATGTTGGCACAGTGCGGTTTACTGTTTTTTAGGTTAAAAGAAGCGATACTTTGCTGCCAACAGATGGCTGCAATAGACGTGAATTTCTACACAAGTTCGCCCTCTCGGCTAAAAGCGCTTGCACAGTAAACTTTGCACATTCTTACCTGAAAGTAAACATTTTGCTACTCGCTCGTTCATGTTCTGGTTAAAGAACAGCGTTAACTTTCACAGCAGCACATGTACGTATGTCTACTGAACGAACGTATTCTTCGCTACATTGCACAAATCCTCGGTCTTGCAGGGCATTGATATTGTTACGACAACAGAAGGCACAAAGCACCATTTGCTCGTAAAAATCTATAAAGTTCAACCTAAAACAGGTCACGAAGACCCAGAGGGAGAGGAGAGGTACAGTTATACAGTTTATTTAACCTCGGCGCTAGATGGGGTGGGTGGCTAACGCCAGGTCCCGGCCGCTTTACCCCCAGGAATGACCAGGTACGCACTGTATAAGAGGTTGGGTGGGCCCCAGGACCGGTCTGAACAGGTGTGGAAAATCTCGCGCCCACCAGGATTCGATCCCCGGCCCGTCCAGCCCGTAGCGAGTCGCTATACCGACTGAGTTAGCCCGGCTCACGCATAAATCTATAATCAGCTGTTTTTATCGCAAATATGTAGTACATCGAAAATACATGTCAGAACAGAAAACTACGCTTAGCGAAATTTACAGGGTACAACGACCATTTTCCGCGTCATATCATGTTCTGTGGAACAAAACATTAAATTTGCCAAGAAATATGGGGGACACACATGACGATGTACTAAAACCGCAGACAAGTGCCACATTTAGAGGCTCTCTGGCAGTCTTCCATTACTGACCGTGCACTCGTACAGGGCTATGTAATTCTACAGTAGAGACCGACACGCTACACTATGCTACGAAAAACATCAAAATGTTACTCATCGTACATGTTTCGACAAGGCTGGGCCTTCATTATTTTATGCCGGAAGTAGGATGTTCTACAGGTGTATAATTCTTCTTGAGCACAAAGTTTACTTAAAGTACATGACAACTTGCAATGGTGATACATATGTCTGTACATGTCACAAGTTCCCTGTCCAATCGCCCATAGCTTACTTAGCTGTTAATCATAAAATGTAAAGGTAAAGGTAACGCAATCCCTGTGCAGGCATGGACAGGCTCTGAGTGTTCTAGGAGGTTGAGGATCCCAGATTTGAAAACAATCGGCACATGGAGGTGGTAAGCCCTACGAACCGGCCACCTTTACCCCTAGGAAATACACATGGTACTCATTTCCGTTACTGTCTGAGTCGATCTCAGGGCCACAGTGCGGCCAGAAGGATTATGTCAATGAAAAATTCCAGTGACAACATCGAGAATAGAATCCGCGAAAGCGCAGAGCCTCAACCAACTGAGCCACCGCGTGCACCATCTCTTAATCACACGTTTCCGAATACCCGCGGAAGGACAGTGAAACGTACCCTGTAGCGACGTCCTGTAACAGGAGAAGCCGCGGGCACGAAACACTTCAGGCATGCGGGACGACAGCCTGGGCTTCTTCAGGTGACTACTAGAGACCGTTACAGGCCGCAACATGTACCACGACACCAAACTTAAGTGTTCGTTCTCCACTGCGCACCGTGTAGGTCTGTCCTGTAGAATCAGGCTGGCTTTATCATGCAACGATGTGTGTTTCAGTGCGACAGCTGTCTTTGGGACGATTTCGTGGCGAATTCAGATAGCCCTGCGACTGAACAAGATACGTAACAGAGCTGGCATGAATGCCTCCAGTCATTTACCAAACGGAATGAGCGTCTTCTGATACGAACAGCAATGCTTCTCTGCGGACCGACAAGAATTATCACAGAATACATACATACACCCACACACGCGAAAAGAGACACCAAAAGCCTGCCACTCAGTGGAGTGGAATATGTGAGAAAATGTCAATGCAGTAACATTTCCTAATCAAGAAAATGGGTTTCGCCAAAAGGTTGAATTTCATATGGATAAAGTTACCGTTACTATGCGGAATGGCTTCCAAACAAATCTATGTACCAAAGTCATTATGGGGTTTCCTATACAACTGTGCAGGGCGCGAAACTTGATATAAAATATTCATTCCAACGGATTCCCTGTGGCATTTGTGTCACGGCGGTAACAGTCTCTCGAACTCGTTTCTTAATCGAATACAACTGCAAAACCTGGCAGAAATTTAAAAGGCACAGCAATGCTTCAGTTTTCTTGTAACAGAACGAATTGCTGTAACAAGGTATCTGATCGCTGTCAGGGCCAGCAGTTGGGACTGATCCAGCAAGGGCAGAAGGTGTGCCTAATTTCTGCAGTTCGATACACTGCCAGCAATTCCGATGTCTTCCATCTGACGAACTGGCGAGATACTGAAGGTCTCTATCCAGTCAATATGACAAGCATTTACCCCTCTGGAGATGCATGGAAGAACAAACTGAACAAGACACTGAGGGAAAGACGTCTAGTGGTTCACTAGTAAAGACTCATCGTCTTAGTGAAAGCACGTTGCGGGTATTACGGAGTTTTTTTGCAGTGAAGAAGGTGACGTTAGAGGAAACAGACATTTGCGAACATAAGCGAATATTGTGTGTGGGCTGAATTTTGTATTGGGAAGGTTACGTGGAGAGGGCAATACATAACTTCGGTAGGGCATGGTATCTTTCCTGGTACCGCAGAAATCCCACGGGAAAAGCTGATCGAGTTCGCTGCAACGAAGACCTTCCGACGGCAAACTGAAATTTACCTACCGATCGGCGTCCAACAGTACGAAACACAGTGGCAGACATTGTCCTATGTGCTGTATCACCTTCAGCAGTTCAAATGCATTTAGCGTATCTTTCTGTGGAGTAATAACAATTTGACAGAGTGGAGCGTCAAAGCAATCGGCCTTATTCCCGAAAACTTTATCAGGGCACTTCCATAAGACATCTAAATAAAAAAAAAACTTCGATAATTGTTTATGTTCATACAGTGCATATTGATTAATTAATGTTTATTATGTACCAACATACGCACATATAATAAGTGTAAATTTATATTAAAACTATTCCGACATGTTTCGGTGTTAATAACGTCGGAATAATTTTAATATAAACTTACACTACTTATTTGTGCGTATGTTGGTACATATTAACCAAAAAAAAAAAAAGCTTCGATATTTTGTACGCCAATTTAATTTTCAGATTATAAATATTTTAGTGGTTTAGTTTATCACCGAATTACAAGATGTAAAACACCATGCATTGTAATGCTGCATTCTCCGTGTATTTATCATACAACCAATATTTATTTTTTAACCGACACGATATACAATACCAGGCAACAAGCAGGCCTACCTAACAATTCACTTTATGGCTTTCCACCTAGCCGGGTTTCCCAAATGTTTGCTCGCGGACCACTTTTGGCTTCGAAAAATAACCACGGATCCTCATATCCTTGTTCACGTCCGGGGACAGGTAACCAAAATTAAAACTGTATACCTCAAAACTTATTGTACATGCGTTATGTTTACTATCTATCTCTTTCCAGACTGTAACCAAAAATTACTGCAAAACACACCGCTACTATCCGAATATACATTCAATCTTACGACGCAGGCTACTTATGTGAACAATGGTACTTACTGTTTATTCGTCTCACAAATTCCTTCGAAGTTGGGAACGACTGCAGACAGCTGCATTCTCATGTTTGAATGCGACATCCAGTCTGTATCGATATTTCAGATTTTGTTGACGCATACCTTGAACATCCAGCTTGGCACAGCCCATTTGTAGAAGATGGAAGCAGTCTGAGCACTGCACCTTCAGACAACTGCGAATATTCTTGAAGGAGACTGCACCGGAATTCAACCAGAGGAAGCTCAATGAATCTCTGTTTCAAGCTATTTTCGGATGTAGTATCTTTCAAACACTCGTAATTTTGCACAGGCATACCATCCGGTTTCTCTGAAACACGATACGAATCTTGCACACAGGAAGCATCACTGGTAGAATATGAGAAATATTTCTGAAACGCCTGTTGCAAACCGTTTAAGAGTTGACTGATATCGCCATCAGTGTCTTCCTGGTTAGATTCTATCAAGAAGTCACTTACAGTTGGAAAGTAGTCACACTGCCTTTTTTCTTACACACCTCTCCCAAAATTCAATTTTACGTTGAAAAGACGCAATTCTGTCCCTTGCTGTGATATCGACATGCTCTTGCCTTGATATGAGAGATTTTATCACAAATTCTTACAAAAATGATTACCAGGTATGCAAATTTCTGCAGCCAAGATGTATTTACCGAAAAGCGAGAAACACAAAATGGGTGATCAATTAAAAAAATTAATTGCTGAGCGAAATTCAGAAACTCCAACAAGAACTTCTCCCACTAAACAGCCATCTTATCTTCCGTATGAAGCTGCAGTTGTGTGCTCACTGCCAGTTTCTTCGCGAACTTATTTAAACACTATGCTATTTAACGTGAATATTGTTCTTTCCGTGCCCACGTGCAACACACTTTGCAGTAACACAGCTACAACTGCAGGACAGCAGCACACGTGACAATGCACTGCATGATCTGAAATTAATTAAACTGACTGTCGTTCGCTTCGTGGGAACAGGGGGTTTCGTAACTCGCTATTCTAACGGTCATACGAAATAAACATATCACCAATTAAAGAAGTTCGGCTATTATTTTTAACAAAGCATCATTCCTTTAATTAAAAAAAAAAACAAACTTCAAAGTATCCATTACGGAAATGTATCCACGGATCTCCCGGAAACTGTTCGCGGGTACCTTCCGATCCGCGCAGCACAATTGGGAAACGCTGGTCTAGAGGAAGCAAACATGCCAGAGTAAGGATCTAAAACAAGTGTCGCGCACTTGTTGCATGACACTGTGCATTACATTGGTTAAACAATACACACTGCAAATATTATGTGTTGAAATTCTGTCTGACTGCTAGCCGCTGTTGATTCCGAGGCCGTACCTCACAGGGAACACAAATCCCAACACCATTACAAAGACCAAAGACCAACCAGTCCATGCTTTTCAGCAAAATAATCTATGTTCAAAATTGTTAAATATACGGGGCAAACAGTTACAGAACGCTGAATAATTTAAATACACGCCGATAAACGCGGGCGGTTACTCAAGCATCCACCGCGGCAGCCGGGGCCATCAGCTACCCGCGGACCGCGTGCACGTCTGATGTCAAAAACTGTACGCATTTTAATTAAGGAGGAGGGCATAATCGTCCACGCTCACGTAACCGTCTTTATCCCATATGAATATCGCGGAACGCGCGTTTGCTGAACACGAACTAGTGCGTCGGGCGTTCATGTAACTGCTGTTCTGCAGGGACCATCAGGTCTGCTCACCCGTCTCCTTCTCAAATTCTTCGCTCTCCTCACGTCTCCATCTTCTCAACACGACCTCAATTTTCGGAAAGAGCCAAAGTCATTGGGAGCCAAATCCGGTGAACGCGAGGTTACACAATAGCCCTTTTGGCCATAACCTGTTGGACAGAGAGCGCTTGCTGTAGTGACGGCGGGATCTATTATTGGGCGGACGGCAGGTCAGGCTGTTTCCTAGTCACAACTTTACGTAACCCCGTCGATATCTCAGGAGAATACGTCGGCCTGAATACACAGCACTCTGCACTGTCACATTTTAATTGGATCTGAGAGTCACAAGACTACCGTTCAGCACACACTAAGTTCTCTTGGCTCCCTACGTACTGTGGGTATCACTCCAGAACATTCCATTTCTTCACATATTCTGCACCACAAGCCTCAGAAAGCACTACACAACTTTAACCTGCACCCTTTCCTTATACCACATAAAAATTTAATGTCAATTACTTGCTATAAATTCGCATTACTAATTGTGCGACCAGAGACACGAACACACGCAAAATTGTGATTTCTGCTACCGATCTGGCGCAGTGGAACCTACATGCATTGTAAAAGTAAGGTAAAATTCACCCTAGAACAGGCCACGAAGGCCAAGGGGTGGAGTGGCGATATAGCTCTCCTGTTTCTTTAACATCGGCGCTAGATAAGGGGTAGGTGATCAACGTCACGGCCCAGCCCCTCTACCTCCCGGAAAAAGACCCAGTGCCCATTGTATAGGAGACTGGGTGGGCCCCAGAGCTGGTCTGGACGGGTGCGGAAAATCGCGCCTTCACCGGGATTCGATCCTCGGACTGTCGAGCCCGTAGCCAGTCGATCTACACACAGTGTATAGATCGTATATATCGCAGTATAAACTTACACGATCAAATGTAACGTAACAAACGGTCACGGGATAATATCATTCCGCGGAATCCAGAGCCACACAAGAACATTAACAAAGAATATTACAATATCATTCGATTTTAGTGCACAACAGCAGTCGACTGAAAACTAACCGGTAGCCAACAGGCAGCGACCATCTGACAGCTCAGAACTGCATACGAATTTCGTCTACGGCCCACCTCTCACTGATACTCATTACAACATAAAAATGTACATTCATTAACCAAGACTCCAGGCTATCCAGTCAAAGTGTCTCCGAGTCATCGGTAATCATTCCAGGCGCACCACCGCTTGCCAACTGCATTACTCTCTAAACATTCAGCCAACCGCGTTATCATTCATCCACCGTCTTACAGCAAATTTTTTACTCACTACCCCTCAAATCCCAACCCCTTGGTCCAACAAATAGGGAATTACACTCTATCCGACTTAACACGTACAGGAAATACAAACATAACCGACCGGAACATATACTGTTATAATTTTCTTACCGGGAGTCGCGTTTTTTTAAAATAATTTCTTCACTGCAGTTATTTACACTTATATTTATATTCACTTCTCCTTCACTTGTGTCACTGTGTAATTATTTATTTAAATTGGTTAGGGGGTTCCCATATACAGTAAAAAAAAAACAAAATATTGTACTGTACAATATCTGCATGTGGGCCGGTAGCTCAGTCGGTATAGCGACTGACTACGGGCTGGACGGTCCGGGGATCGAATCCCGGTGGGGGCGAGATTTTCCGCACTTGTCCAGACCGGCCCTGGGGTCCACCCAGCCTCCTGTACAATGGGTACCGGGTCTTTA
>Ga0123352_10012462_pt1 | contig 13438 bp, 9 predicted proteins | sample TergutLab28metaG_FD_89700 | JGI IMG/M metagenome (GOLD analysis project Ga0123352, IMG submission 89700) | Labiotermes labralis P1 segment gut microbial communities from Petit-Saut dam, French Guiana - Lab288 P1 | ecosystem: Host-associated > Arthropoda: Insects > Digestive system > Gut ...
ATATGCGGTAATACACGGTCTTGTTCTCCTGATGATGGGCATAATGATGCCCGAAACATGTTGAGATATAAGTTTGATAATAAACATCTGATTAGTTACATCTTGTTGGTTTCTCTCTCTTCAATCTACGTGCATATTTTCACTTCCCCTGTTTGTGATACAATTCTCAATTGTTTCTTCCTTATTAATTTAATCTTACAATTGTCAAGTGTCGGTGTTATGCAAAAGCCTCTGAAGTTTGTTTTGACATTTTTTTACCTCTACAAAAATGAACATTTCTTCACAGCATCTGACATGTTGGCGCTCTGTCTATTCTTCCTAGCAAAGAAGCACATGGTAAATTTCTCTTACATTTGTAAGGAGTTTTTTTTTCGCGTTTTATTTATGCATTCCGAAAGAGCAGCTCTGACAAACTTAAATTGGCGACTTGGCACTGCAGGAGTGACAGTTGGCAGTACTGTGGCAAGTCATTCAAACAACATCAAGCAAAACGTACAAATTACGCGGCCTCATATTTTAAAATATTCTTCTCTCTGTTGTCCATAAATGATTTTAAGATAGACTGGACACGCAGCCAGAATGGAGAGACACGTATTAATACAGAATCTTTATGACAAACCCCCTAGGATATCGACTTTTTTAAGAATGGGGATAATGAGGATGTAAAGGAATTATGGAAGAAACATTTTGTTAACACACTGCAGTGGGGAAACCTATAGGGAATAAAGACACTTGGAACACTTATGTCTGGACTGCCAGGTAATGTTGAATAAATAAGGTATATAAGGATGTGGTGGGTCAGGTAGCTCAGTAGGTATAACGACTGAGCTACGGGCTGGACGGTCCGGGATCGAATCCCGGTGGGGACGAGATTTTCCGTCCGTCCGGACCGGCCCTGGGGTCCACCCAACTTCCTGTAAAATGGGTACCTGGTCTTTCCTGGGGCTAAAGTGCGGCCGGGGCGTGCTGCTGACCACTCACCCACCCCCTTCTAGTGCCGAGGTCATGGAAGAATAGAGCTATACCTCTACCCACTCTCTGGGTCACACCGGGCCTGTAACGGGATCACTTTACCTTTACCTTTATATGAGGATGTGAACTGGTTAACCCACGCTCTACGGAGAGATCAGCGCCTGGCTTTTAACGGACATTTGGTTTTAGTAGAAGTTGGCAGTGACCGTTATCTCCACACGTACTCAGTTTCATTGACTTGCTCTGGGGGGTTGATGGGTTAGGAAAATTTGTATGAATATATCTTCCTTCCTATGCGTGCTACATGGGCAGATCATGAATCAGAGTAGCGTAGTCTGCACAGTGACTACGCAAATTTCTGGTACAGTAAAAAGTAAAGTTCACCCCAGAACAGGCCACCAAGGCCCAGAGGGGAAGTGTAGTTATAACTGTACCCTTTCTTTAATCTCGGCGCTAGATGGGGTGGGTGGTCAACGCCACTCCCCGGCCGCTTCATCCCCGAGACAGACCAGGTACCCATTGTATAGAAGGCTGGGTGAGCCCTAAGACCGGTTTGGACTGGTGCGAAAAATCTCGCTCACACCGGGGTTCGATCCCCCGACCGTCCTGCCCGTAGCGAGTAATCTTATCCCTGGAAGGTCCTGAGGCCAAAACAGCCTCCTATTCAATATATATTGATGGCTATTTAGACGGAGCGCGAAGCGCACCCTTGCCTCCATCTAGTGCAGAATTTAAGAGTCGGTGGAGCTATAAACCCACGTCTCTATGCGACTTCGTGGTGTAAACAGGGACAGCTCTTCCGTTAGATTACCTTTACCTATGGGCGGATCATGTAGCACGCATGGAAAAGAAGAGATGCTCACAAAAGTTCGATCAGAAACTGGACACGGAATGTTAGACGTAGACACGGAATAGTTGTATAATGAACTTTAAGGAAACAGGATGAGTGTGGTATAAATCCATTGGTGTCGAAATAGGAACCAGTAGCACGTTCTCGTTAATGCAGTAATGAACCTTCTGTTTCCATAGACTGTGGGAGTTCCGTAACTAGCTGAGAAATTCCCTTAGAATGACAACTCTTCCTTGGAGTTTGCTGGCTGGCTGGATGGATGGTTGGTTTGTTGGTTGGCTTGCTTGCTCGCTTGGATGGATGGTTGGTTTGTTGATTCGTTGTTTCGTTCTTTTAGTCACTCAGTCGGTCAGTCAGTCGGCAAGGTGGGGGAAGAGGAAGATGGAACTGGTTCAGCATTATGTTTGATGTCGGTCTTCAGTAATTTATTAGCAGTACTGAAGCTTTGAAACCGATTTACAGGCGGCCACTTTCTAAATGCAATAATTATTAACATAATTCTCTTCTTCGAAACGTCCGTATTAGAGCTGAAACCCACCCACCCTCCTATTGAACGAATTCCCCGACTCTTTCCCGGGGTAAAGCCATCGGGGCGTGAAGTTGACCGCTCACCTCCATCTAGCACCGAGGTTCAGAAAGAATGAAGCCGTTCTTCTGCCGTCATAGCGTGAGAAGGGGCAACTTTTTTATAATAATTTGTTTATGATTTGCCGTAGAAACTCACTGGAAAATGGAATGAGCTGTATTTCGTGACTGAACCCCGTGCTAAACGGTCAACAGTCTTTCAACAGACTCTTGTTCACTTGTCACTAAGAGGCAAACACTTGTGCCATTCAGGTCTGCAAGCTGCCGTTGGCTTTGCTGTTTGGTGCTTTTTCATCTCTTTCGGAGGATGCAGGATGTAATACATGGCGACCGAAAATAACTGTCCCCACACTGTGCCTGCCTCCCCTCTTGACTAATGAGTGAGTCACGCTCCTTTCGGGTGTAAATTTAAACTCGTTCGTGAAATGTAACAAAAATATTCGTCTTTTTAAAGCGTGGACTCAGCTTTGCAGCTGCTTTGCCAGTTTGAAAGAAGAGCGCTTATAAAAGTTGCATGTTTATTGCTTTAGTTCACATATGTTTATCAAGAGATCAAAGTCACTAATGCCGGTCAGTAAAGTGACTGCCTACAGCTGAAAGACCGGGGTTTGTTTTTTGGATGGGACTTACTAACCAACTAAGCAACTAACTACCCAAAAGATTCCATGCAACAGTGTCTTTCTTCAGAAGCCAGTCAAGAAATTCCCCATATTTTGTGAAACCCGAAGGTTCATTTCTGTGACCACAAGGGCCCGCCACTTGTTCCTATCCTGACACACGTAAATCGAATTTATGCCATCCCATCCTATTTCAGATACATTTAAATAGTGTCCTGCCATCTATATTTAGTTTTTCAAAGTGGTCTCTTTCCTTCATGTCTCTGCGCCAAAATTCTGCGCGCATCTGTCTTCTTCTCCCCAATTCATGCAACGCAGCTCGTTCATCTCATCCTTGATTTGATCACCCGAGTGGTATTCGGTGACGAGTACAGGTCATGAAGGCCGGTCCCAGTGGCCGCGCGGTCTAAGGCGTAGGTCTGCGGCCGCTCGCCTGCTGGGATGCGGTTTCGAATATCGCCGTGGGCATCTATGTCTGTCTCTTGTAAGTGTTGTGTGTTGTCAGGTACAGTTCTCTACCAATTGTGATATTTCGAAACCTCAAATTTAGAAATCCTGGGCCAAATAGGGGCTATTGAGCCATGGAAGAAAAATGCAGCTTTTCATTACGCAGTTTTCCTCCGGTCTCGTTTTACTTTTTCCGTCTTACGGTCAAACGAGCCACCTGTTTGATGAAAACTGGGTTTTCTTTTTTGATGTAAAGCGGCCACGGGTCTTAAAAGTGCTTCTGTCTTTACCTTATAATCCTTATTCACTTCCAAAGACGTAAATAGTATAATTTGTACTATCATGTGTATGGATGAAGGGACAAGTACATAAGCAATTCGTAAAATTTTACATTTTTTTTTTGGTCTCAGTATTAGCTGGCGAAAAGTCGAAAGCTTTTTGAAACACGCGACCCCGATCTACAGTATAGACAGCTGCGTGAGTAGGCTAAGCTCATTGGAGGTTGTTAAGTAAAAACTGCATTCAGAAATGTGTGAGTCTTGACCGTATTATGGTGTGTATCTGTGTAATGTACAAGTAAAGTTTGACGAACTAGGATGTCGATGTACCAAAATATTTCTGCCCTGGTGTGCGGGACGTACCCAGTTTATGTCTCTGTCAGAACAGAGAATATCTTGGCTGAGGATTTTCATGTTTTTTCTCATTCACTCCAGAGAATCTCGCGGACGTAAGCCTTACTTCGATTAAGTAAAGACCGCTACCTTCGCAGTTCTTTTTCAGTTCATTAGACGGCATAGCCTGGGATATTATGGGCGTCCTAATATGATCCACAGGAGTTAATCCTCAGAGTGAACTCTGCGGGAATTTTAAGGAAGAATAAAATATTCACTGGCATGTAAATGGTGGGGGAATTATGATGGGTGTACACGATCCAAAATTACATTTGCTTTACAAATTTTAGTTTGGTAATGTAGCCAACCTTGTGAATAAATGCACCCCCCCTTCCACTTTTACCACCCCAATTTGTGGTTTTATTACGCATTATTTTCAAAAAGATCAAACAAGTTATATGGACGTCAACATCGTGCTTCTGAATTTCTTTGCGGGCAGATTGTTGGGGACGTAATGATGTGCTTGGCCGCTAATTCGAAATCAGACAGCAGCCAGTTTAGAACTGAGGACCGCGCAGAACATGAAAATAAACATACGAAACATATGTTGGCTGAACCAAGGAAAAGGTTCTACAAATGTGAAAAAGTGCGGCTATGCACTGTAGCCTGGATGACACTGGATTTTGTACACCTTCTCCCTCACGTTACTACTTCCTACCGTAATTGGCAGCACATCTGTAATCTAATGAGCAGAATATCTCTCTGCAAGCAAACTTGCACTGCTTCGAAAATGTTCAATATTTTATAACACGAGTAAAGATAAATCATCTGATAATGTAGGCCCACAACGTCAATACATAAAACCGAAGCTGGTGTGGTAACACAGAAACGAAATAAAGCATGTAGTTTTCACATTCGTACCGTGCAGCATCTTGATATTATCAAAGCTTTATTTATTCACCAACTGATGCACTAGTGAGTTGTCTTAAAGAAACAGTACTAAAATTTACACTAAAATTTACATTGAAACAGCTCCGACATATTTCAATGTTACAGTTACACCATCTTCAGGGAGCGCATTAATTCGTACTGAAGAAAGTAAATACGGATTAATGCGCTTCCTGATGATGGTGTAACTGTAACACCGAAACATGTCGGAGCTGTTTTAATGTAAATGTTAATGCTGTTTTTAAAGACAACTCACTAGTGCATCAGTTGGTGAATAAATAAAAGATTGATAAGCACGTATTGTCTAAATGAACCTTGTACAGGCAGAATTAACAGTGTCCTAATCACTTAGTGATGAACTGGCCGATTCATTACAAACTCCGTACGCAGCGTCCTTCTTCATAAGGCAGTAGATCAACTAGTCGAGAAAATCTGTGCCTCGTATGCAACCCAAAGTTTCAGTTCAGTTTTCACAAAATCCACCACTGGTCTTATACTAGGCCAGACGAATCTAGTCCACACCATCCTACACACACACACACACACACACACACACTACTTCTTGAAGATTCACTTTAATAATACTCTCCCAACCAGTTTCCAGGATTGCTTCAGGTTATGATTGGCCTTGTAGGAGCTATTTCATTCTTCCTTATTATTATTATCATTAATAATAATAATAATAATAATAATAATGAAACTGCACTGTCACCACGAAGAAGGGACACAAAAGAATTCTTGTTCCCATTCGCGCACTGTGTTTGCTTTGCCAGCGCATACAAAAGACCTTAACAAGAGTGCATCTTCTGAAGAACCTGCTTTTGTCGTTACAAGTTGCCATAGTTGAGTCATACGACTTGTCATTAGCGCCGCCTGGTGACAGAAAGTCATGACTGCTTGCTTGCCTCTTCCTTGTCTTTACTCCCTGTCTTCTTTTGCATTCCCCCACTCTACGTATCCACAACCATTTTATTTTGTCAGGCTCATGTATTGTACACTTCCGGGCCAGTTTTGTAATTTGGCATATGGCCCGAGCCGCGTCGTTACGGGAGTGAAGGAAAGTTAGAAGTGAAGGAATGATTTAACAGAATCAGGTACTGAAGATTTCTTTAACATGTTGCAAGTTCTAATTTTCTTTTCTCATGTTAGGTCCACTGTCCTGTTCAAGTGCAGGTATATGGATTCACTTCTGGGGCATATGAAATAAGAATTTGCAGTAATGTGTCTGTTAGCTTCGTCGCGTCTCTCTCCGTATCACTTCGTCCATGTGTCCGCATGCAGCAACCAGAAATCCACTGAATAAATCTTCATGAAATTTAATATTGGGAATTTCTTTTACATTTATCATCCGTAACATCTAGCCTATTATATGCTATGTGTTAGAGGGAATCAGAATTCAGCGTCCACGAATTGACAGTTTGGACACAAAGACAGCGAAAGCGCCGTAATTGTTGCGCTGTGCATAATATTTCCCATCTTATTTGGTAGAACTCCTTGAAAGGAGACTGGGCAAGACGAAAGGCTTACGACTGTACGAAATAACACAACACGGAAAGGAAAATGTTTGTAAAATTTATCCCGTTATGGCATATCGTATTAAAAATGACGTACCTGCTGCAGTGAATAGGATAATTTTTTTTTTCAATACATGCTGCGTTGTTCGGTTGTACTGGCAGCCCTCCGGGTTTTAAATACTTATTTTTAGAACTCAAAATAAAATGCATTTGTATTTTAAATTTGTAACATCACACAAATTGTACAACTCACAATAATCTTTATGTAGCAATTAAAATATAAACGTTCTATTTTGTTGTATTTTTAATGTTTTGCTGGCCGTGCGTCTCAGTATAATCTTAGTAATTGACCGACTTAATGCACAAATTCTTGTTTTATAATAAGTTTATCATATTCCTCTACATGTTTCGAGCACAATAGTGCTCGAAACATGTATATGTTTTAAATTTTTAAGATCTCACAAATTGTACTAAATACTATCAGAAAAGTATTTATTGCATGCATATCGACACTTTAAAGATTTTAAAGGTATTTGCGATTGTCCACTATTGTGCTCGAAACATGTAGAGGAATATGATAAACTTATTATAAAACAAGAATTTGTGCATTAAGTCGGTCAATTACTAAGATTTGTTATATTTCTCGTGTGTGTATTATTGTTGCGTGTCTTCCTGTTTTGTCTAAAGTTGTTAAAATCCTTACTTTAAACAGAGGACTTTGTTGCCTGATGTAGGCCTACTTGTGGACAATCGCAAATACCTTTAAAATCTTTAAAGTGTCGATATGCATGCAATAAATACTTTTCTGATAGTATTTAGTACAATTTGTGAGATCTTAAAAATTTAAAACATATATGCGCTTTATTTTGATTTTTAATATTATGTATTTAAATGCCTGAAGATGCTCAGTACGGTCGAAACATGTAGCGTATATTTACAAGAAGAATAAAATTTGTTGTGTTCGATAGAATTACGTATGTAACAGCAAGAAGAGTTCCCACGAAACGTGTTACATGCCCTGACCACCTCAAACGCTTTGACATTGTTGTACTAATAATGTTTTATATCTTTCCTAATTTATCATTAATCGTATATAGTTATTGTAACAGTACCTATAGATCTGCTTGACCTGAGGTCTCCTTAGGAGTATTTTTGTTCTATAACGTTTGGGAGATTAGGTTTAGGGCGTACTGCTGTTTTACTGCCAGAAGTTCCTTAAATATATGCACAGTACTAATTCTTGCTTGCGAGCAGGATCAGGACGGAACTGCAGCTCCGTCCTGATCCTGCTCACAAGCTGCCAGTCAGCAAACCTGTATGACATACACCATTGCTGCGTGTACAGTGAAAAACTCCTGATAATGGACAAAGGAACTATCCGAAACATGTAGAGTTTTATTCCAAAAATAAATTTGAGAAATAAGTGTATCTAGTTGGTTTTATTATAAGAATTTATCACGATGCACGGTCACCTGAACGCCAAATACGTACAGTAATAATACCAATGAATACACACAAGAACAATGAAGTTAGTTTAAATACATTTATGTCTGCAAATATGAAGAAGCACTTTTGAGTTTATCTCTGCTTCATGACTATGACGTAAAGCCATAAGAGAAGTGGATGAGAATTGTCAGGAGTTCCTAACTTGTATTAAGTTATGGAAGGGGGTCACAGACTTCAGTTTCTCTTCCTCCGTCAGCCCTACCCCCCCATTCCCTAGGACAGGAAGCTGGTTGGGCCTTCAGTCCTGTCTGGTCATGATGTTGAAGATAAGAATTCCTGAACCTCTCGGGATTTGCTCCGTGATTACTCAGCCCTAATCAGTCACTTCTCTGAGCTACCCCACTGATATTTTTCGTTTTTTTTTTTCGTGAAATTCGCACACGGTTCACACGGGGGAACCCAGCTAATTCTGCGCGGCAGGAACTTGGGTGTCAACAGTAATATGTAAGACAGAGGTTACCTCTATAAGTACATGCCAGATTTTCTCGTTTAGTCATTCGTTGTGTCGCTCCTTGTTGCCTTACGTGTTTTATCTTATGCAACTCCTCCCAGAATCTTTTCTTTCTCCTAGCGATTATAAAATTTGCACTAAGGTAATTATCTTTTACTTTTTTTTTAACTTCTCCCTTACAACGTAGACATTCACTCTCGGCTTCGATTTCCACTTCTGATGTCCTACGCTTTTAGGCTACTGGAATTCTTACCTGTTCTCAGCCTTTCGAAGCCTGAAATTTATCTGGATAACATTTAAAATTTTACTGCATGCAGCACGGGAAATCGACTGCTTCTCGCTTCGGAGAAGGAATTGCTGTGTATCGTAAAAACCATAAGAAAAGCGTGGACAAAACTCAATAGTTTTTAATTTTAAAGCAGTTGGTACATATTTGGTAAGAACTTTGTTTTGAGAGGTCCAACACGTGAAGAGAAGGAAGAAACGGAGGACCGACGAGCGAAACATATTGAATTATGGGCTTTAGTGTATATATTTTGCTACAAAAAGTAACCTCTCTTATTTTGTTAAGAAACTCGACGACGATAGCCGAATGTGTGCTACTGCCTTCCCGGAGTGTCAGTAATTACATTCTGTGACATGGTCCCCCCAGGGTTCAAGGAAGAGCACACCCGCTATAACACACATGATGCTAACACCCAGAGTTGAAAGAGTGGCCAATATATGCTGATTTATTTATAACACCCTCAGTTTCCTGGGGTATTTGGGAGCAATTCCTATTTGAATTCGGAAGGCACGTGCGTAGATTCCGTTCAGGAAACGGGCTGCCCTCGAATTAAATAAGGCAACCAACAGGGTATATACATTATGGATAACAGTATATTTAACTTCGACTACATGATTCGGCCTTCCCGGTTATCTTCAGAAGTACCATACCTTATTGGCTGCATTATTTCATAAAACTGGAGTGTTAGGTGAAAATTTATTTCGAGAGACTCTCTTCATTCTTTTCCTGATTTTCTTCCGTCTCTCCAGAATAATGCTGTAAAGTCTAGTGGTTATGTGTGCCACCATATCTCACATTTCAGAACTCTTGCATTCTGCCCACAGAGTTGGTGTTAGTTATTCGTATGATTATTATAGCAGGCAGCGGTTACTTCCCATACAGCATTGATAGTTGGTCTGTGTCCAGAAGAAACAGTATGCTTACTGTACGGAACGAACTGAATATCTAAGTACAATTCTGGTTGATTTTAGTGTTTAACCTCACCGGTCTCTCACTACGGAGATTTTTAGTGGATTATGTGGTACTGGAACAGGTTCTTATGAGTACTTCGGTTTCCTCCCTTCTTTATAATTCCCCGATTATTCCGTCACTCATCCTCACCTACACGATGCTTGTCCCAGAAGGACATAACGTGTCGTCTGTGTACCTTGCAATGCTGTTTTGGAAATCGGGGGGCATTGGATAGAAAAACCTTTTAGTCTTCAACCCAAAACAGTAGGTCATATATCTGACGGCGGTCAATCTGAAAAGACTGTCCAAGTAACTAAGCTATCGTTGTGTGTAGTGTTACGATATATGAGATACGATATACAGTAGGACTCCACTTATGCGGAATATGGTTATCCGGATCGGCTTGGCCCTTTGGATAAATTAGTCGCGAATTCTACGAAACTAACGCGACTTGAAAATACAGGTTATCGGATCAAGTACAGTACAGTATTATGGCTTCTAGAACTTCAATTCAGGCGTGGTCGAAAGGTTTAGACCCAGATGCATGCTGTGTGTAAATGTAACAACCGAACTTCAGACTGCCAGCTTAGCCTATTTTCAAAGAAAACTCCAATTATCCAGATTATCTGCGTATCCTGAAGGCTTGTCGTCCCAATTAATCCGGATAAGTGGAGGTCTTCTGTACTGTGCTTTATAAAGCTTGTGCTGAGAGAGGCCTTGTACAGTATGTGTTACGTACAATTGTAAATAGTATTACATGTTTAAACTTCCATAATCCACTCTACAAACACCGAGAGACTAGACACTAAGAGGCCCGTCCTCAAGGAGACCATGGCTACAGCGGTGGTCGCCCGACGACAATACAAACTGTCAGTTGCGTTGTGACTTGGATGTGGAATAAGGGAATCCTCACACAGGGCGCTACTCAAGACGGCGACACGATTAACTTGCGATGCAACTCGACTCAGCTTGTTTCAAACGGGACCTCGTATACTGAACGCAACGCAATAATCACACGTTCACGACTGGGCGATACGATATAATGAAAATCCAGCATGCGGTGTCGCCTATCGCCCAGTCGTAATCATATAGTCACAGAATGATGAAACAGCGGACGGGCTTTTGAAATGCTTTACTTGTGTATGCAAGTGAGGAAGCAAATATTAAACTCGTGGAACTTACTGGGAAACAGGTCGTTCTTTGTGACTGGAAAGATCCGAGTTTTTCAAGAAAGGATAAAGTTTAAAACTTTCCTGTTTAGTTCTGTGCATAATGGTCTAAATTTTTCGTCTGTCCTAGTCTAGTTCCGTGACTACAACAAAAGCTTCGAGTTCACCACTTTTGTGGAAGTAAAGGTGAACACACTAGTTACTTCCTGTTGCCTCCTTCAATCTTCTACTCTGCACTTCATCTGATGAGTGATCCTGCCGATGCAATGCATCGGATCTGAGTGGGTCATCCCCATCGTGCGAGACCCGTATCGAGTTCTGTCCATCGTAGCCTCATCGAATTGCCATCGCGTCGCCAATATTGTCTGTGTCAGAGTGGCCTAAGTTTAACATTCGTAGGTCCGTGCATCGCTAATATATTCGCAGAGTACAACCAACAAGATGCGATGTTTCTCAATTTATTTATTTCTCTTAGACGCTCTACATGTTTCAGACGGTTTTTCCGTCCATCATCAGGAGCTCAAAACTGCACATACAGCGTCAGGTATTGGTCTGGCAAATACCTGACGCTGTATGTGCAGTTTTGAGCTCCTGATGATAGACGGAAAAACCGTCTGAAACATGTAGAGCGTCTAACAGAAATAAATTGAGAAACTTCGCATCTTGTTGGTTGTACTCTGCGAATGGAGTGGCCTAAGTGTTTGAAGGTTTGGTGCAGTGGTTTTCCTGTGTACCTTCTATGGGCACATTTTTCAAGATAAAATAATTCAGTGGGCTGCAATGAAAGGTGCTAATGTTGCTCATATCTTTAAAGTAAACTGCAGTTTGTCACAAAATACGAAAAACCGTACTTATGTCTATTATTCACTTATTTCATATTCCTGCCCGAGATCTCCGTATTAGATCAAAAATATTTGGCCGGTACATCTATATAACTTCCCAAAGAGGGGATAATGCTTTCTCATTTCATGTTTTAAACCTTAGGAGAGTGGAATTAATCTAAATAATACCCTAAATTTCAGTTCTTGCCTCGCAGAAAACACACTGTATCTGCATTAAGAGACAAATCAGTTAATGCCAAATAATTTTTTTTGTTGAGGGGGGGGGGGCTTTTTGAGTTTTCTAGATTACACACAACGACGCACCACAGTCGGTAGGGCTCCTCGTGACGAGCGATCATCACGTCACAGTTACCTGTACCTAACGACACAGCACACACAACAGACAGCCATCTATGCCCCCACCCCCTTCCGTCGGGATTCGAACCCACAATTTCTGCAGGCGAGCGGCCGCAGACCTACAACTTAGACCGCGCGACCACTGGGACCGGCACCTAAGGAAATAGTCGGTGTTTATTTTGAAAATCGTACTAAATTCATAAATATATTCTTTGTGAACAGTTCAGCATTATTACTAGGTGGTGGGTACCGGTCGTGACTCGGCTCTGCAGGTCTTCCCATTCATTTCCTCAGCTTCAAAGGCTGCAAAACTTGATGGTGAGGTTGTCGTAACAATCGCACTTTACCCACGTTGATACTTGCCGGTGCTGAAATTGTAAATAATTTATATTTTTCTAAACACCAGTATTGAAATTAGTTACACCTCAAAATAAGTGTGCTATGGAAGGTAAATATAAAATAACAGACCTTAAAATTGGGTGTAATATGAATAGGTACACGGCCTAGCAGACTATGAAAGTAATAAGCCAAACACGCATCCGTGGTTTGTGTTTTAAGCATCAGCTAGTTAATAGCGACAGATATAACTTCCGGTTTTTTTTTATTTCTTTCACGTAATTTCGTTCCTGTTTTCATAAAGCTCTCAAATTCTTGAATTTTAATGGCTTAATTTTAAATTTTGTAACCGTCTTCGGTGTAGTTCAGCAAATTCTTCTTACTTCGTATAGACCAGTCAGCTCTTATCCGCATATTTCTGCATTCCTTGTCCATCCAGTCTTTGTCGTCGTCTTCTTCTGCTTCTTCTCCTACTTCTGCTCCTCACTCTCTCCTTCCCTTCTCCTTTCCTTTTTTGTGGCATTCGCCTCGATTATTTCATTCATCCAAGGACTCTCTACTGTACAGTTTTTTCCTTGACACATTCTCCTTTTATTTTTTGTTTTAAAATATGGGTTAGACTTTTCTTTTGACTATCCACTATATAACGCTATTAACGCTATATAGTTTTAAATAAGTTATTCCTTGCCTGTACATGAAATATGCCGTTATGAGAAAGGGATTACTCTCTGCCTAATAATGACAAGGTAGGCGTAAGACTGTAATGGCGTACCAAGGGGGGGGGGGGCCTGCAAAATCGTGCCAAACTCAACCCGATTGTGAAAACTGTTAAAAATTTCTGAATTTAGGACGCCAACACCCTAAGATGTTCAGAAAAAAGGCAGTAAAATTCTAAAACTACCTAGGTTCGCAATTGTTTTACATTAGCACTGACAAATTGGTTGTCATCGTAAATAGTCTTAAAGTACCAAAAATTAAGAAACTTTTACTATATGAAATGAAATTTCTTGTACCAAA
>Ga0123352_10012464_pt1 | contig 13438 bp, 11 predicted proteins | sample TergutLab28metaG_FD_89700 | JGI IMG/M metagenome (GOLD analysis project Ga0123352, IMG submission 89700) | Labiotermes labralis P1 segment gut microbial communities from Petit-Saut dam, French Guiana - Lab288 P1 | ecosystem: Host-associated > Arthropoda: Insects > Digestive system > Gut ...
GTGTGGGGGGCGGGGGGGGGGGGGGGGGGGGGGGGGGGGGGGGGGGGGGGGGGGGGGGGGGGGGGGGGGGGGGGGGGGGGTTGAGGTGTTCAACCCCCCCCCACTCCGAAATTCCGAAGGTCATCCAAAATCGTGCCAAACTCAACCCGATTATGAAAACTGTTAAAAATTGCTGAATTTAGGACGTCAACACACGAAGATGTTCCGAAAAAATGCAGTAAAATTCTAAAACTACCTAGGTTTGCAATTGTTTTACATTAGCAATGACAAATAAATTGGTTGTCATCATAAATAGTCTTAAAGTACCAAAACTTAAGAAAATTTTACTATATGAAATGAAATTTCTTGTACCAAATTACAGCTGACTCCAGAACCCCTGACTAGGGGGCTACCGCCCCCAGGTCCCCGTTCTCTCTGTCCGCAACATAATTTGTTAACCCCCCCCCTCCAACAAAATTCCTGGGTACGCCACTGCGGCATTTGGATATACCATCTCTTGTAAATACGACCTTTTCAGCAAACAGAATGTGACTCTGAAGCTGACAGTTTCTTAGTCGATCGAGAGAAAATTGGAGTTGCGTGACCCATGTTTCGGAGAGCTTACACATGTTAGCATTGGTATGGTACAGATATTTTTGGAGTAAAGTTTGCCATGCGTGCGTTCAAGGTGCGTAAATGTGACGGGAAATTCTGCGAACACTCTCGCTTAAACTGCGTGGGACCCATCGTGGTGTTTGTTTGGTCGTGAAGGCCTTGCCTTAAGCTCCGCTCCCAAATGACACGCTTGTGATGATGATTCAGTGACTCACAGGCGCTGATGTACACTTCCTGAATATCATTCTGCTTGGACGGCTTAAGCCGGGAAACCGACGCCTTTATGCAGAATCTGTCTGTCCATTTCCGTCACAGAATTCGTAAACGAGATTGAAGTCTGCGTAATTTTCACGGGTGAACTATGTGTGTATTCATCGTCACTCACGACACGCGCATCTTATGAAGAGGCAAACACACACACACACACACACACACACACACAAAAAGCCATGTTTCCACGACAACTGAGCACAAACTACCCCCCCCCTCCCCCAGCTTCTACGTTTGTGCATCCGACACCCCAGAGAACACTGTCCCAGTATTGATGGGACCTGTGCCGGTACTGGCGTTTAACTACGTTGTGGTTGAGATATCGACTCGTGTTGAGGTAACACACTTCACATAAGACAATCATGGAATTACTACTTGACACAGAGTAAAATTTTTGTAGGCCCCCTGTATTGGCAATATATATGTCGTTAGATTTTCCGTAAACCTGTTCCAAAGTCTCTTCTGTCGATGTCATTTCCTGGACATAGGATATAATTTTTCTTGTGGATTCAGCGTAATAAAGTGGCTGAATGCAGTAGACATTTTGACTTACACGTATGTTACTCGTAATACTCATAGAGGATATGTCAATAAAACCCTTTTGTAGTTCCTATTTTTACAGATTTTTTCTCTAAAACTTCTTCCATTTCATGTACAAAATATTTTTAATTTAAGCCTAAGATTCAACGTAAGCGGCTTATGTCTTTTGTTGTATGCCTACATCTAGACAGACTTCTTCGTTCTTTCTTCAACTTTCTCTTTCGATATTGAGACCAATCCTTTTCATTCCATGGGCTCGCAAGATTCATGCAAATTAAAAAAAAAAAAGAAACATTGAGCGCTAAACCTAAGGTCACGTAACATCTAGACTGCTAAACGCTTTCTTGTGCTGTACTTCATAATAAAGGCCCGTAGATGTTGAAGGGGATAGAACGATACAGATGCAGGACACAGTACATTTACAGGCTTTCTGCTGATGAACATAATTGACTTCCGGTAGACTATGTGATCCCGATTAATTTGGTAAAGAAGTACCAATATTTCGGGGGAAATAGCTATCTCTATTTTCGGGATAGCGGACTAATGTAGACAGGTATTTCTGAATCTTTTTTTACGTTTCTTCTAAACAATGCAATGTAACGTCACAGAAAAAACTACTTGTAGCTGCTACATACTCATTTCCGACATTCTGATTTAGTTTGATTGATAAAAAATTGACTATAAATTGCACATCACTGAGAAGTTGTAAAGTAAATCAATTCAATTAACTTAGTGTAAAGTGATATTTGTCAGCTGGATTGTATGAAGTCCCTGAATTGAAGGAAGAAATATTCGGTGCTAGAGGGCAGAAGTATTCTGGACACATAATCTTCGTACTTTTTACTCGTACAGTTGGCGTTTCTTGTGAAGGTTTGGCCCAATAATCATCCGTGCTCTATTCTAGCGTGTTTGTTCGTTAAGATAGTTTTCCTACGAAATATTTCCAAATATTGATTCAAAATAGAGTAATCGATGGTTGAAACATGTAACAGGCATGGGAAGAAAAGTCATTGCTTATAAAATGTCTGTTGTAAATCATCAAAGAATCGATCTGTAGGTTAAACAAATGTAAATAGGGATCGGTTTCAGTGGTGGGTCACATCACTATTACAAAGCATCTTCGGATTCAGCACAGGAATTTGTGGAATATTTGAGAACCTACATATTGCTCTGGGAACAGTGTATACAAAGTAGTTAGTTAAATGCCGTTGATTGAACTATTTACATTATATGATGCAAATGCCTGCGAATCGATTATACGTGTACAATATTTGATAAACGCGAATTGGCTTAATTGGTGTTCTGAATTTCAATCTTTTGACACGCCATTCCCTCTGACGTATAAATCGTCACTTGCTTGTCCTTCAGACTGTATTGAACAGACACAAAAGTTATATATTACTGATGCAGAACATTATGCTGATCACAGGCCGAGTCGCACGTTACAACTGGTGTCACGTATTAAAACAGCATACAGTTAATGTAGTCGTTTGTGTTCGAGACGAATCGGGTCTTGTCTACCCGCTTAGGAACCGTTCTTTTCCAACTCAGCGATGGTCAGTGGAGTTACTGTGCTAGTTAGTTAACTAATTAGAATTGAAAGGTTGTTCATTAGTTTCATCACTAAGTTCTGTTTTTCTAGTCAGTATAGCGACTCGCTACGGGCTGGACGATCTGAGGAACGAAACCGGGTGTTGGCGAGATTTTCCGCACCCGTCTAAACCGACCCTGGAGCCCATCCGGTCCCCTGTATAATGTATACCGTGTCTCTTTGTAGAGGGTAAAGCGGCTGGGCCGTTGAGTTCATCACCCACTCTAGCGCCCAGATCGATGACAGGTACGACGCAAATGTATGAAGCGGACTTCGAAATTGTGAGTGTGTCAAGGGGTGTGACGACACGAAGTATGGCAAATTCGTACCAAAGTTTAGGAAGAAATTATTGGTTGCGTCTTCAGGATAACCTACCCCAAGATCGAGGTAGCTCATTCGTCTGAAACGTTAGAACGTTTCTTCTCCTCCATGTGGTGTCACATCCCGGAACCAGTTTGTCTTCTGGAGCAATACTGCTAATAAATTCCTGTATCGGATATTATAACAAGAGAGATAAAATGTTGTCAACACAACGTAGTCAACATAACAGGTTGTTGCAATGTTGTATGTACCGCGAATCGTATAACAATTTTTATAACCAACTTTACATGAACTCACTATGTTCTACAGATATTAGTATGTCTTCATCATGTTTCGGCACATCACAGATTCCATTATCAGCGAGTTCTCACAGTTTCCGCTGTAACGCCCTCGAAATTGTTCATTGAAAAATAATGAGTAAATTCACAGGCAAACACTTGCACACATAATGAAATTCAGTTAAAACATGAATACGCAAAACAAAAATTTAAAACTCTAGATAAGTTGTATCGTCAACACAACTCGTTGAGTTGTGTTGACGGCATTTTATTTCTCCTGTCATTATATTTAATAAAACGGGGTAACAAACGTAAAAATTGTGAGTAATTAGATAGAATCGCTTAACGAAAATGCGGCAGTATCTAGACGTGTTTTCGATAAATAGAACGCAAGTCACAACCAACAGTTAACACCACAAGAAACTTGACGACAGAGTCCCAAAACTTGCTCTTTATGACACACCATAGGGTATACAGTGATGTCAATATGAGGCATACGGCCGTGAGTTTGGAACATGATGGAGCCTAATCCATTGTGGGTGCAGGAAGACAAAATAAGATATGATGCCCTCTCATTCATTTTCACGGCTGGAGACCTAAACGGTCGTCAGCATGTGCGAATATTCATGAGTTGCCTGATTACGTCACGGACACACAGTGGCCATGTTAGTTTCTGAACAGCTAACAGTATTCTTCATGTTTGCTGGGTGTATTAAAACATTTGTTATGTTCACCTTCTTTACCATTCGTGGATTATAAGCAGAGTTTGATTTCCAAACTACCAAATAAATTATACTCTAACTTACAAATGGTAGGGACGCAGAAAGTGATTCCGTTTTGTCACAGTTCCTTGATTTTTTTATTTACCGTGTGACTAATAGGGGTTTGTTTTGATGTCAGAATTGCATATTTACTTTAAAGTCAACAGATGTGTCTTTAAATGAAGCCTAAAATGTCAAACACCATTTGTTGAGAATATGGTAGCTATATCTACCATTTACAATAAATGTTAGATCACATACAATATATAACAAAATGACAGTTATTTGTAAGTGCTTTTTGCAAAACTGAATACTTGAAGCAGAATCCTGTTATGAATCTGATGGCTACTAATGTGGTAAACAAATTAAAATGGAACCGAAATTTCATTTACGTTTTCGCAAGAGCACGGCACTGCATTACATAGTGTGTAATGTAGTGTGTGGTATCGTTTTGTTTTTAACTTGTAGTGAAAATTCCGTGAACGGGTTATTAATGTTTCTCAAATAATACGAATATTTGGCAGGAAAGTTTAAAGACACAGATCTTCTTAAGTTTATAAGATGACTATGTGTTTGCTAATGTCGTGTTAAAATGCATTAGAGTAAGATTTGTTTCGTTGTATATATTCATTCTGCTAGCTCCATTTTTATTTCTCTTACGGCAGATTATAGAACTGTAACTGCAAAGAAAAGAACAAAAAAGACAGTTTAAGGGTGAGTTTCGTTTATTATGCAGCTGTGCGCCGACATCTTTTGTAGTAATGAGATCATAACCTCCTCCAAGAAGATACGGGAGGGTAAGAAAAGGAAAAGTGGTCGTGAAAATGTTAAAAGTCAGCTGATGCAACATCTGACACCAAATTTGTACTAATAACTTGAACCGTGGGGTAGTGGAGACAGTAATCACTTCCTTCAAGAAGTTCAGAATAGCTACCAAGAGAACCGAAGCTGTCGTAACCGTCATCTTGTCGCGTGATTCGAAAACTTCGTCTCTTTGCTGTGTATGGAGCAGCCGTTTGAGGTACAGCTCTACAGAGCGCCTTTCCTGGAATTCAGTTAGAGCTTATCACAGTGTATCCCGACGTATAATGTGCAGGTTTTTACTGCCAAATACCGTTCCAATAATTTACTGCGCATTGCATTAGCACACTCTCAGTTCTGTATATTATTAAAAGCGTTTTACTTTACCCTGTATTGCTCAAACAGTCAATAATACGAATACGGTCGTCTTTTGCTTTTCCTCGAGGTTAGTCCAAGATTCCAGCGAAAAGCGAAAATCCGCGAATAATTGACACACCCATCCACAAAGCAATGTTAAGATTATTTTTAGCGTTTTTATTTTCTTTGTAGAAACATTGTGCCGGAGACCCGCTTTTTTTTACCTTCAACTCCTTGAGTGTGGTTCGAAGACCAGTTTCATTTGTCGAACAATTTTGATCGTCCTGTCCGTTAGAGGGACCAAGTGACATATTTGTATTCTTGGGGGGAGGGGGGCGTGAATTTACGAATCCGCGAAGTACGAACCCGCGAATAACAAGAGATGACTGTGCAATGAATGGACTGTAACAGTTCTAACTTTAAAGGAAATAGTTTTAAGATTACTTTAATTCTTGCAATATATGAACTGAGTGCCTTAAATTTCACATTTTACTTGTTTCTTTCTGAAAGGTCAGCTAACTGACCTCTTTTATCACTGCGGTTCGTAAGAAAATGCCATTCCAGTTTTGCAAGAAAACGCCCAGTGATCAGCCCTTTCAGAGAAGCAATAGCGTTTTCTAAATCAACTAAAGGAAGTCATTCCAGGGTGAAATGAATACACGTCCCCCAGCCATACGTAATGGGATGTACTGTAGTAAATTCTGGTTCTCTTCGCCAGTACTCTCAGACACAAACACGCTCCGCTGTACTGGCGCTCAGTTACTCTGCGATTGTCATTCAAGTATCCTCTCCCCTCCCCCTTCTCACTTCCACAGTCTAACCTTCCTGGTACTAATTTCCTCTTCATAAACTTCCAAAAGGCGCGTACAATTTTAACTTGCCACTTGCCCCGCATTTACATGTAACATGCTCCATTGCCATGGCAAACGAAGCAATGCAAACAGGGCCGTGTTTCTGATTATGGTTTCTCGTAGTTAAAGTTGGGTTTTGATCTGGGTGGGACTTAAATTTATTTTCAGAGAATAGGATTTTATTACCTGAAATCCTGTTTATGAAGTTACATATGAACCAGTGACAAGATTCGCTTCTGTAATTGGATTGTAGCTGATGCAGGCGGTCACGTGCAGTCTTATTCCTCTCCGAGCTGAACTTTATGTAGCAAAATTTCATATTTCGTGTTAATCCACGAGTTATTGAGGTCACGAATGCTGTATTTGTAACATACTTTGTTAATAGCTTGAACTAATGGATTCACCTATGCGGTAATACCATTGGTTTGTATTTCCACTTGTTAGATGGAAATTTGCCTCTTTTAGGCGCTTTCGCAAAATTGCGAAAAGCGACTGTTAGCTTCGTCATGTCTGCCTGTCTCTCCTCATGGAACAACTTGCTTCCCACTGGACAAATTTTTATGAAATTTCATATTTGAGAATTTTCCGAAAATCTGCCGCGAGAATTAAAGTTTTGTTTAAATCTGACAATAATAACGGGTACTTATATGAAGACCACTAATCATTTTTGATCATATCTCACTGAGCTCTTCTTAGAATGAGAAATGTTTCAGAAAAAAAAAGGTTGTAGAGAAAAATGACACATTGTACGTTCAGTAACTACTTTTTTTTTTTTCGAAAATCGTGCCGTTTATGAGATAATGTGGAAAAACGTTGCATAGCCGGGCAAGCCACAGATGACATGGCGCATGCGCATTGCATGCTGGATACATAAGGCTAAAAGTACACATTAAGAATATGTAATACTTACTAATTTTCCACTGCAACAGTGGTTACACGAAACCGCCTAGTGTTACGTTATGCGTATATTTCCTCTTTTAATTATTTGTTTGTTTTGTTCGTATGTCGAGATCCTCCATCTAGTTTGTCCCATCATACGTGTACAAAATCCATACGTGTGTTTATTTAAGTCGTCTATCGCATTTCACATAGCAAAACGAGAGACGGAAATACATCTGCTTGATAATTCAGCAGCTTTTTCAGTTGTTAGACGACGCTATGCCAGGGTATGTAAAACAGGTCCCAATGAAGTAGTGTGCACACTTTCTTCGGTTCTGAAAGTTCCGGCTTCGATTCCTGACCCAGATGGCCGTATACGCCAATATGTATCTTTGTACTTGTCAGACTGTCCAGGAAATGCTGCTATATTACCTTGAGATGGGCCTAGCTCCCTTGCTTTCAATCTAGTGTTAAATTCCTCGTTGCCCTTTATCCTCTCATACCGCCCTGCTTGCCGAAGAAGTGGGGAGAGGGGTTGTTAAATGAAATAAGAAGCACACCGGCCTCTTTATTAGGCCCAATGTCATATCGCTCATGAAGCAGCCATTTTTGGTAAACCACACAATTCCTAAATCTGAGATTCCTACGTTGCTAGACAGTTTGGTCAAAAACACACCTTCTGTCAAAATGTTGTCCCCAGAAAATTGCTGCTTCTTGTATATGCGTTGGAACACAACATGCTTCAGTGTTGGTTTGTTAATGGTCCACCAAGTTTTTCTGTCATCTGTAATACTGGCTATCAATGGGTTACGACAAATTGCTGTTTCGTGAGCGATATATCCTAATTTTAACAAAAGTCTTCAGACAGAAATGTAGAACTTATTCAATTTACTTGCTTGCCTCATGGTGAAAACTCAGTCGTTTGATTTTAACGACCACTTATTATTCCCGTTCGCATAGTCGCGAAAATGGCTTATTGCATTCGTCCGTCTCTGTCCCTTTGACACTCAGTATATATCAGCAGGGCTACCACTGAACGGGTTTCCGTAAAAATTAATATTGTGGACTTCTATGAAAATCTGTCGAGAAATTCGGAATTTGGTTCTAATCAGGCAATTTACATGAAGGCCTAAATACGTTACATTGTTGCCAGCTATATCAACCATATATTCTCGAATCTAATCCGCACCCGAATCTAATCCGCACTAATTTTTGCCGATTTCTTAAACAAAAAAAGAAAGTTAGTTCGCGGTTCTAATCCGCATCTTTACTTCAACCGCCCCTTGCCTACAAGGCAGACTGATTGACGATAGACGATTCAGTTATGAGTGACGACGAAGAGTCTGATGAATAATAAATTATAAATATTATAAATAATAAATAAAATAATAAATTATTGTATTATATTGTTCTTACGGCACGTAGAGCGGCTCTATCATTTTTTCAAAATCCAGCTCACTACCGCGATTCTAATCCGCATCTGATTTTTTAGCCCTCTGAAACTGTAAAAAGGGTGCGGATTAAATTCGAGAATATAAGGTAATAGCCATAAAAGCGCTCTCTTCGACTGAATTAATGTCAGGCTGTTCGTCCGTCCGTCTGTCTGTCCGCTTGTCCACGTATATCAGCGTGTCTCCCACTGGACGAATGTGTGTGAAATTTGACTCTGGAGACATTATGAAAATCTGTCAAGAAATTCCAAACATGCTTAAAGTCGAGCAGAAACATCGGGTTCTTTTACACGAGGACGTAAGCAGGCTTTGTTATTGCCATACATGCGCTCTCTTCTACATAAATAGTATTAGGCCGTTATAATAGCCGAGAAGATGTAAACATTACGCGAACCCGTTAGAATTTTACGTTATACTACATTGCCTATCCGGCTTCAAATGTTTGCTGTGTTAACCACAAAGTTTATTTATCTTCGGTTTGGAAAATTGCGTGTAGAAGCAACTGTTGCCTTAGTTACTGTCCTGACATCAGTATATTTACATATCTTGAAGAAAATCACATGCGATTCTTTCCAGGATATCTGATTCCAGAACCGAACTTAAATTCACATTTTTCACCGCGAAATTCTTATTCCACTCTTGGACATTACAACCTGCTTTACGGAATGATGATATTTACCTTCAAGCAGAGATACGTAATCGAAGCTTCCGAAGTACGAAACGGAAGCTGTGACCGCTACAATGAGATGTACAGATACCTAAACTAACCTGTCCAGCCCATCACTTTGACTGAAGTCCAGATTTCTTATTTAAAAATTGCATGATCGGACAGTACTATGTGTCTGAATTCTTCCTCTTGTTCTGTTGAATTTATATCAGAATTTTTGCAGGTTATGCATATGCATTTGGAATTTATTGCTTAACCTTTCAATCATAATTGTAATAAGTGTCGTTTCTGTATTTCTTAGACTATTTCATCTACTTTTACTATGCCAAGTTTTAAAATTCCTTAAAGGGGGCCACTGACGAGTCAAGCATAGAATTCGACCTGCTCTGAGTGTTTTCCATCGTCTGTTTTAATTACTATCGCTGAGGATATGCACACAGACAAACATTGTTTTATTTTGTAAAAGGAAGTTATGAGGCACAATATAGTACACTGCTCTCCTCTAATATTTTTCTATAACGGGTCCTGATTAATTGCAGTGAAATGCTGTTGTTGGCCGCGCTGTTTTACCTTTTTAGGTGGTCTGAAGTCTTCATTTTGTCCTTACAAATGTATTTACGGGATTTTTATTATTACTTAAACAAAAGTCATCTGTTGCTCTTTAGTATGCAGACGACTTACGTTTACCTTGAAGCGGGAAATGACTGATATCCGTCATTATACGATGAAATTCGCGATTCAGAAGTTAAACCTCCCACGACCTTACGCCACCCAAATCCTGGTATTATTCAGTTCTGCTGTAGTCACAGTTGTGTGTCCACGTCGCCTACATATTCTTTGTAGATAAAGGTAGTGAAGTTGCCTGTTTCATCTACTGAGCCCTGCATATTTTCTTAACAGGGTTCTAGACACTGTTTGCAACAGACGCTCGTCTAAGCGAAGCAGTGCCAGAATTAACTTTATGGTTTACACCATATTTGAAAGGCTGATATTTAATCGGCCACTCAAGAAATTGTCTACACTGAAGTCGCCAGAATATTAACGCATTCACAAACATAAGAAATTGAAATATATATACTGTCAGTTTAATCCGTAACCCATCTTCAATCACTTTTTCTCGAAGATATGTTTCGAAGGCGAAAAATTCCTCCTCATTGCCGATTAAGTTTTCCATAGAATATATGTCTGACAAAACTGACCGTAACTCGTGGTATGGAAGAACTAATTGACGAAAGATAATGATAATGGATGTATGAAAATTTGCGACTTGAGGAATTTCCGTAGGAAAAGATTTATGTCATGCCATAGTGACACTGTTTGTCCTTGTAGGTGGGTACGAACGATTCTGTTTACCCTTTACAGGACAAGGTGGCTTGAGCTGGATCGCTTCTGACCTGTGTTCTGGAGGAGACCGGTTAGAAATTCTGCCGACACATCAGCAAAGCCGAAGACGATTTTTCATACTCCGGAACAGTTTCTGGGATAGTACTTGAAGGTGGCCCAAAACTGCTTCCATTCACATTCTTTCAAATTTATTACTCACTAAGTTGAAGACATTGCATGCTATATAGCGCGAATTATTGATAGTTTTGCTAAATAAAATAGAGTTACAACTATCGATATATCAAGTCTGAGTTTCTCACAAAAGCGACTGCGGACAAAGACTGCTGTCGTGTGACGCCACGTAGTAGTGTAGAAGTTTGCCAACGCTTCGGAGGAAGTACTAAGTTTAGTAAAGAATTTGATACGTGTAGGCGATGTTGAATTACTTTGTTATATTCGGTTTATGTCTTTTTGAATCTGTTCGTTTCCGCAAGAATGGAATATGGATAACCAAACTGTATAGACTCTGTGCGGCACAGATAAACTGAATCGTGAAGTGGAAGTTTCTCTGCACTGAGAAGAGGCATAACTGTGACTTTTTTTAATTGACATGTTTAACTTCAAAGACCTCGCCATAGTTAACTGAGCTTATTTCCTCTGTCGTTGCTATTTCTGGTGTTTGGCAAGCAGGAAAGTGGTCCGGACGTCTCCGTGAGTAGAGACAGGCCTAGGCCTGCTGTGTTCATTCTGTTCAGGGGACAGCGCCTTGCATTGCGCATAGTGTTTTTTCACTCTTTATGTACATTACTATCTGCTTTAACATTAAAATACTTCGTAGTCAGGTCACACAACGTCGTTACGTGTTTTGTGTGACTCTAATATTGAAATGTAGTTAATTTCCTGGACACCACTGAACATTTGATCTTTTGATGCAGAAACATTATGTTGCTCAGTGAGGTATTAACTCAATCCTTAAATGTTATTTAGATAAACTTCAGGATTTAAAGGGTTAAAATCTATCCAAATATCTTTGTTGTTTGCCATTCCTGATAGACATAGACTTTTATTTACTGCAGATGCACAAAGCTTTTATCTCCATAGAAAATGAAGTTCAGTTTTGAGCTTTATCAAAGATTGGGTTGTTAATCTGTGCAAAAAAAGTCAAATTCTCTGGACGTATATTATTTTAGGGCGCTGTTTTCCCTAAGTACTTAATGTAAAGAACGCTAAGGAGTAATGACACGAATTTTACTATTGTCTTTCATGTGAATTATTTTATTTCCCACTTAGTAGCTCTAATTATAACGCTAAATGATCCACAAGTGATGAATTTGAAGCATCTGGAAAGCAACGGCCATAGACTGATTGATATCCTTTCACGATATATCCTGGAGGGACAAAGACAGAACACAAAGAGTCTGAGTTATGTAGCTGATGATTCGTACAAGATTTGAATTAGGAATCTCCAGAATACACGAGTATTGCGGTAGAGTGCCTAAAATCTACAGGGTGGCACACATAATAATACTGCCACAGCTCAAAACAGTAGAACTTCACAGCACGGTTGCGTGAAGTTTAGAACATGTATCCAGACCCTCTATTAGCTACAAACACAGCATCTAGCCGAAGAACACCTACTGATGTGACCTTATTGCATTAAGTTAACAGCAACTTCTGTATCCAAATTGTGCAGCAAAACGTTTTGTAATCCCATTATTCAGGTGGATGACGTTTGTACAGTATTTACATACTGTCCCTCCTTGTATACGAAACTGTAAGTTCTTAAATAGTACCCATTTCTGTCGTGATTGACGCCCCTTGTCGCTTTTAAGAACCAAATTCTAACGTGTATTTGTATATGAGATATTTAGCTTCAAGATAGATTGCACATGAATGTTACGGTTAGTGCTGACTACGGTCGTCTTGGAAACGGCGCCAAGTAGTTTTTAGATAAGCTTCAGCCTTTCGGAGGATCGCGCTTTCCACATGGCCACCGAATAAGAGGCACACTGTAATTTCGTAGAACGGGTCTGACTAACTTGTGCCCCCTCGAGGGAAATAATTGCGACCCGCGGTCACCTAAATATTTGCAGTAATACAGTTTAACAAACATAATATAACAGGTCTGCAGAACATAACATGGCAACTTATTAGCAGATGTTTAGAAACTATAACATATCACACAGCACACAATAAACCAGCCATTCTTTGTGTTTTGCCGAGTTTAGTACGGCGTACTACCTTGTCATTCAGTCTACGTTTAACGTATTATTGTTTGTAAATAACGGCCTTCTGTTGAATTAAATCCCCACTCCCCCCTTGCGATATATTTATTCACAAATGCGTCCTTCATGCGAGTCTGTAACGAATTATGTGGCTCTCCTTTGGGTTGAAGTTGGCCAGCCCTCTCGTAGCACTCGTGGTCTTGACACTCGCCTCACATCTTCCAATGCAAGAGGGGCAAAAGTTTGAGCCTTTCTAGGAATGCCGCATTTTTGTTGAACGTAAAATTTGTAACCGCAACGTAATGAGCCAGTGAGAGGTTTAGTGCAGCTTACATCTTCTCGGCTTACTGTTAAGGCCAATTTTAATTTTACATTCATTGTTCCGTGCATCATTATAATTGTTTCAAAAAATAACCAACACGATGACACTTGTGGACTATCCTTTATTTTCAGGGGTAGTCGTCATTCATTCTACGCGTAGGAGAACGGCAGGGTTACAGCAAAGATTACACACTATACCAGAGGCTGA
>Ga0123352_10012468_pt1 | contig 13437 bp, 8 predicted proteins | sample TergutLab28metaG_FD_89700 | JGI IMG/M metagenome (GOLD analysis project Ga0123352, IMG submission 89700) | Labiotermes labralis P1 segment gut microbial communities from Petit-Saut dam, French Guiana - Lab288 P1 | ecosystem: Host-associated > Arthropoda: Insects > Digestive system > Gut ...
TCTGTTGGACAAATCCTTTTATTCTGTAAAGGAATATCTTGATAAAGAATGGTAACAAAAATAATTGTAATTGACAAGTGCACAAAAAGGCACGATACATGATGTAAGATGTTATTATGTAATTGTTACGTTTTAAGACAGTTCCGATATCTGTGGGAGGTATAACTCCCGACAGATCCATGGAATGTATTTTAAATAAATAAATCCCACCAATATCTTTTGTCACTGCCGGATGGATCACTTACCACCTAAACCGCAGCCACTGAGCAGCATATAAACACGCTCGAAGCAACAGTGGCACAAGTGACTAATGACACAGGTCAGATAAAAGTGTGGCTACATATTACAAACACAGACCCTCTTCTAAAGATCACTTACAAGTGACAAAATTAGAAGGGAATGCAGTAGTCAATGGTCACTACCATCTGTGTCTGTGCATGTGAATATGAATAAGTCTGCTGTTGGGATTACCATATTTGCTGGAACAAAAAGGACATTTGCAAATAATTATTTTCTTCAAAATACCCCAGATATATGTTAAGAAACTCTTCACAAAGCGTACTGTTCAGTATAAATTATATACACACATACTTTTCAGTTGAACCAATTTTCTTTCAAATCCCAGGAATGTCACATATACAAGCATGAAATTGTTCACATGACACTTTCTTCAACTTACACTACCTACGAAGTTGGAATTCCCTTCCTTGCTTGAGCACACAGGCTGTCCTCTCTCTTATCCATTTACTCCATATTGCTGAGAAAACTTGCTCATTATGTGCAGAAATGGTGAAACAAAATGGTACCAACTTGGCAACTCCACAGGATAAAGCAATTATTCACCCTACTCATATTTTCTTTTCACACTAAAAAAACTGAGAGTACAAAGGGAAATAGACAGAAATAGGTGAAGCCAGGAATACATTAACACAATATGCTGTTACTCTTAATGACAAAGGACTTGCTTGATTTAAAAATAATGATTCTTTGAGAACAACATTTTTGTGCCTTCTGCTGTTTTTGTAAATTTATTTGCAGCCACAATCAGCACTCAATTATAGCTAAACTTGAGACAATTTCGCCTCTCACAGAACCACCTGGACAGAAATTCTCTCAAAAAGAGGACATACAGTAACAAAGGGTCCCTTCGCATCATCAATGCTTACATCATCCCCATTTCACTGAATCTAGAACAATTCACTGACTTGGATTAATGATTAATACTATTTCTTCAAACTGATGTTAGAATGGAGCTCTTATTAACATTCAATATCTTATTAACATGTTTACCTTCTACTCCATACCCACCCTGCTCTGTGGAAATTGCATTATATTGAAAATACCTCTCCAGGTTTGTGTTTATTTCGCTTTTATCATCATGTCAGATAATGTGCTACCTCTGTTAATTCATCTAGTACTCCTAATTTACTGCAGAAACCTCTCTTGTATCAAAATTGGGACCCAAATAGTAACATAGAAGAACACCACATTCCCTGGGTGTCTTGTGGGTCCTGCCTGAAATCAACATGCTTGCCTAAGATTTCTCTTCCCCACTGAAAGAAACACATTTTCAGGCCAGTGTTTCAAGTGCAAACATTTCTTGTGAAAGTCATCATGACAACTTTGTTGATAAAACTAAAGGGGCTTTGTGTGAATATCTGGCAGATGGGGCACAGAAACAGTGCTGTGGTGACAGAGAAGGCCATGAACTTATACAACCACTATTCAGAGTCTGGGTGCAAGGAGTAGGGCAGCTTCCATGCCACTGAAGGGTGGTTTGAAAACTGTGTGAAGCAGAGCCTACACAATGTGAAGATACATAAAAAATCAGCATTTGCTGATAATGTGGTTGGTGCTAAGTGCCCAGGATATTTCAAAAGCATAGCTCAGAAGGATTATTCACCACAGCAGAAACTGAACCTTGATGAGATATGCCTTAAATTTAGATAAGAGGTGAAGGCTGTCATGGTGCTATACAAGGAGCTATGTAAGGAAAATCAGAAGATGGCAAGGCAATGTAAGATTGTACTACATTAAACTAGAACACAGGCTGAATTGCAACATGACGTTGACAAGGCTGATACATCATGTGGTGGTCATGATTCAGCATGTGCCAACTGACCATTGTTGCCATATGTTACATACAAGCACTCTGCAGCACTTTAACCATTAGACTCACATGGCTCTTACTGTCTTTTACACAGAAATTAATCAAACTCTTATGAGTTTCAGTAATAGTGGCGTCCAAAATTAAAAAAAGGCAAATTCAAAACTATACATGTTTTGTGCAGTAAGACAAGTCACCATATATACATACAAACACTGTGCAGTGTACATTCATCCAGGGTGATATAAACAACCACAGGAGACACAGGGACATATCCCTGAAAGCATGAATTTCTGCAATAGATGTGTGTTTGTATCTCAAATAATAAGTATTACAATATACAGCCAGTACTACACTCTTTAGATTTTGTAACCATTTTAATATTTGCACTTTCACTCTCTTATTGCACATCATTGACGTAATTAGCCATTCATGTATTTTTCATTGTTGAATACCTCCATAAAAGACAGATTAAAAAACTGAAACATGTAGGAGGCAAAACTTGTGTTTGTATATCACCGAATCTAATTACAGTACAGTTGTTGGCGCTCGCGCACACACACACACACACAAGTGCACGCATGCAAGCACACACACACACACACAGATTTACATATATGGTGAAATAATGACACTTAAAAAAGGACACAAAGTTTTCAAACTTCAGTAATGTTAAAAATTTAAGTTTAATGATAGGTGCAAGGTACACTTGTCAGTTCTGAAGTAACAAATAAAACAATATAGATATATCATTTGACATTACATAATACATACTTATTTTAAAACATAAACTTTCTTATGACAGTGGAATGCATAAAATATGACAGCCATATATACTGTACACTCTAGGCCCAAGAACTCACAGCTATAATATAAATCTGTATTCAGATTCATAACTTCCTTGTCACTGGTACTGAAACTAGTACATTATGTTATATACAAATTAAAAATGTTTATGCACAGTGACTCAACAGCTGTCACGTCAATCAATAAGATAAGGACTAACCAGAGCCCCTGATCCACCAGCAACACCGCCTTCATCTACATTACTCTGTTTGGTGCGCAGAATATAGCCCACCTGTCGATTCACAATCACATCACTTGCATTCCTGAAACCATCAACGTTACATGAAAGTTTGGAAACACCAAAATACAAGATTCATTGCTGAATTTAACACAACCAACTGATGATCTTGGTATTACAGTTTGTATCCCAGAGAGAGTTGAAAGTCTTGTACTGTTTTGTGTTCTTATGATTTTGGCTAAAGCCTGGTCATCAGCTATCCTGGCTGATGATGTTCATGCCTTTCCTCAGAACTTCAAGGCAAATGCCTGGATAGTATACATTGATTAGGCTATGACTGCTTCCTTCAAGTCCTTTTCCACCCAGATACCATGAATTTTGAACCAGTGAAAAATATGAGAAATGGACCTCTTGGTAATAAAAATAAATAGCAACCAATGTGTGTGCTGAAACCATACACTGTCATAATAACAATGTTCATTCAACAGTATCCCAGAAAGAATACAGAGTTTGAGGGCATTTAAAAAGCTAGTGAATTTTCTATTATTTGATAAATTTAAATGGCAGAAAATAATCCAGCATCAGGCCCTGGCCTTTAAAAAGGGTTCAGTTCACATAGCCACAGAAATATTAAACTTTCACCCCAAGCATGAAAACGCAGCAACTCAGCACTCCAGCTCCACTTTCAAGAATTAACTGCTGAAATTCAAGCACTGTGAACACTAAGGGAAAATTCTCCCTCCTAATATTCTTTGCTGTAGAATAAACAGGACTGAAGGAACATGACCTCTGAAAGTTGACTGCGATTAAATGTGTGAGGCAAATTCAAAATGCTGCATGGAAACCATAACAGGCAGTTGCCTCACACTCCTCCCTTCTTGACAAATGGCAATGATACTACATTGGACAACGGGAACTTAATAATAAAAAAAGTTCCCAGTAGCAGTTTTGAACAGATATTACATGTTTCTTATGCGTATTGGACCATGCATCATCTTGATATTTGAATAAAGGTAGACCAACCTGATGACACTTGCTTTATTATGTCAATTTACTGCTCAACATGTTACAGATGTTAATACATCTGAAACATGTTCAGCAGTAAATTGACATAATAAAACAAGTGTCATCAAGTTGGTCTACCTTTATTCAGACATTACATGTACTCACCACACACAGACAGAAATGTGAACTATGCTCACCCTATAACAACTCCAAATATGCCCAACTCTGACACCAAGTCCACTAACTGAGGGACCTCAGGCCCATCAGGCCTCACTATGTACCCCTTCTCTACAGGAGGTATGATGCGTTCCATCAGTATCCATGCTGTTTGTTCCTGGGTATCAGTCATAGACTGCAGCACCTCATGAACCTTTTCACCATACACATTATTACCACCACCTTCTCTCTGTGGTTTCAGTACAAAACACTCTGGTTTCATTACTGCCATCTGAGCTGCACGGCTCCCATCTTCATCCTGAGAGAACACAAACGATTAATAATAAACGTTTCTCAGTAGATACTTCTCCTAATTTTTCTGCTCTTTCTCCATTCATAAATTATACTTCTACCAAATATACTACTACAATAGACAGCCTTAAGTAAGTTCATTTTTCCTGTGTTTAGAATAATATTTCAGTACCAATTTGCATAAATAACAGAGTTCATACTACAGATATTTAAAAGATGTTAGGTGACATATGACGAAATAATGGGGAGTTAAGTTGATCATCTCTTTTGGAAGATAAATAACAACCAACCAATCAACACTCTGGTCAGCTATGACCATGCCATGTTTAACTCCAAAACACCGTCATAACAGTGGTACCAACACAGATTAATACCCTTAATGTAACAATGGCACAATGGATAAAAGGTATTTTCACATGCTGTCATGCCCTCATGCACGTCAGACAGTCCATGAATCCCAGAAAATGGGGAAGCATTATTCTGTTGAACACAGATGTGGCAAGTTCACACATGAGAATGGGCTGATAAGCTAGGCATACAATGCAAAAAGCACAAGAGTTAAAAAGATAAGCAAGCAGAATACAAAAAGTTACAGATGATACTCAAAAATGGTAGAAGCCAACAAGCAGGGTAGGAAAATGTCAGAGCCCAATTTGCATCCTCTCACCAGAACAGCTGCTCTACCAAGAAGGGTACAGTTTATAGTCCTATGAGTTTTCAAGCATGCAGTTTGTAATGTATTCATTTTTATACCTTCTTAAATATGTGTATTACTGAACTCCTTGACAAATCATAGACCTTATGTGAATATATACACATTCTACACCATGCACGCACCTTTTGAGCTATTTTTGGAAACAAATGAGCTTAGGAAGGATCATCCCTATCATTATAAAAATGTAAACTCAGAGGATGATGATCTTCTGAAAGACCCCAAAAAACATTTTTGTATCCTATTTAATATTTATAAAAGCAACAACTGCATATACAGCATACACAGCAGTGCAATTTCTCATTTCCTCCCGTGTTTTGGCGGCTACGCACTATCATCAGGGATTATACACACAAGTGTATTTAAAACATAATGAAGTATAAGGCATTTACAGTAGCAATATACACTATATCATAGTGTTTTCCACAACTATGTTCGTATGATGTAACATACAGTAAAACAGTGTAGTTTCAGTTAAGGTTCGATGTGTTTGATATACCACTTTAGGTTTCACAGTGCCATACAAATATCTAGTGCACTCACTAGATCCATAATGAATCTTGTCCTGTGAATATATTAATCTTGTTAATTTAGACCATAAGTTTTATACATATATACAATCTTCTTATATAATGTAAAATAAATTCAGATACACATCCTTATGTGATGTAATGTACAGTGTAGGAGGTGACTTACTGATCATGTTTATAGACCAGACTAAGTGTATCTGCCAGTGACACATTAACAACAGTGCACATGCTCAAGTCTCACCGACAGATACACTCACACATACCTATACAACACGACCAGTACGTCACCTCCTACACAGTACACTACATCACATAACACACGGAGCGTAACTTCATTGATTTTATATTTTATGGTAAGATTATTAATTAGTTAACAAGATTAATACATTCAAAGGTAAAGCAGTCCCATTACAGGCCTGGAGTGACCCAGAGGGTTCCAGGAAGTTAAGGTTCCCAGATTTCATGACAATGGCACAGGATGATGGTAAGGTTATCAGCCTTACGCACCAGCCGCCTTTAGCCCCAGGAAATGCTCCTGGTACCCATTTCTGTTAGAGGCTGAGTCAACCCCAGGGCCACAGTGTGATCGGAAGGATTTTATGTTAATGAAAAATTCCAATGACACCAGGGATCGAAGCAGCGACCTTCCGATTTGTGGCGCAGCACCTTAAACCACTGTGCTACCACGGAATACATTCACAGGACAAGATCCAATATGCATTTAGATGGTTTTATACATATCAAATACACTCTCAATACATGGAATGAATAATGTAAAATGTTTATATTGTTTTTATTTGGGCCGAATACAGGGAAACACAACATAACCTTTCATATTTCATAGCCTGTACATTTACATGCCTGAGCTGCAGGCTGAAACCGATATAATCTCAAAGTCATAAGACTCTAATCAAACAGTGTTGAAGCTAGGTAATACTAACCAGATCAAGTGAGTAAAGACCAATAAATACATCTCGCACTGCCTCAACTTTGGCAGGGTCATCCAGGAACCTTTCCAAAATATTTCGTGTGGCAAGGACTTGCTGCATCTTCTTGGTGCCTGCCAAGTGATACTGAATAGAAGGACATTTGATGGCCAATGAGCGTTCTATCATTAGTCGAGCTGCCCATTCATTGTCGCTGGGATACTGTGAAGGCATATATCCACAACGGAAGTAAACCACTGCCACAGGCAAACCATCACTGTAACCAAAATGTAACATATTCTAAACCTCACTATTCTAAAAACTATAAAGAACTAATAAAAATGTTTATCAAATCCTGTATGATAAGAATCACAAATATTCCCATATTTTACTTACAAAAATCTCTGCCTTTCTTTCATATTATTAGAAACAACAATGACACTACTGTGACCTTAATGGTAAAGGTTGACTACACTCAGTATTAAATATGCAACATACATAATAAGTTCCTGCTTTTCACTCAGCTTGGCTGTGTTTGCAATTTGCGTCAGAGATCTTCTGATAACAGTTACAGCAGGATTCTGATGTTTGATCTCAAATTCATGGAACCTCTGGTCACAAATGTTGTAGGTTACATCATCCACCACGAACAAAATCACTCCCCTGAAATATAACAAAATCACTGCTAAGATTTAAAATCCACATCTATCTTTTCTGCTTATACAAACTGAGAACCACTATACACACTTTGGATCATTGTACAGCTTCCATGCTTCCAGCATTCCTTCACATAAACCTTCCACGGCCGTGTTAGCTGCCACCTGAAAATAAATATGAATGGATGTAAATGTATGTCCTGCTGAAATTATGATACTGGTAAGACAAAGAAGCAGAGGTTTTGCTTGAGTATGTACCATTATTGATGAAGTGAGTGAATCACAGCATAGGTTTTCAGGCTTTATTGGCTGATGTCGCTCACAGGTAGTCTAACGGGTTATGACACCAACCACAACCATAAATTGATTCAGACATTTCAGAAGGATGTGCAACCTTCATCTTCATTGTGCCTGAATTAAGGTCACCTAGATGTTAAGTAAAGTGGAGGAGTTCTTGAAGCTGATGGATGGACAGAGCATTGATCACGTCTAATATTTTTGTTTCATTCTTGACATGTCTCAACCCTCCACACACACCTGTTTTACATGTACTCTTCCATATTCTATACTGCTAGTGCTTTGTAAATATCAACAGCATCTTTTAGAACTATAAATATTTTGTTTATTTTATTTTCTAAACTCTGATCGTACCCTTTTATTGAAAGAACAAAATACTGCTTAACAAAAAAAAGGGGGGGGGGAATCCAAATATTATTGTTATCATACAATGTGACGTATTTTTACGCATGATTGTGACACCTAAAACAGGAAAACCAAAGTACATGTAAAGATAAGCCCCTGTCCCATTGCCACTTTGTCCACCACAATCATATATGGAATGCCTTTGGAATGAAAACCGGTCTCCATGGTGAGGCGCTGGTGACCAACTGCATGACCTATGGTATGTTCCATTATTACAACACTCAAGATTGGCCACCAGCCCCTTAAATGCCATGGGGTCCAGTTTTACTGCAATCAATGGAAATTTAATTATTCAGACTGACAGCCCTGCTTCTAACACCCAATTTATTCCATCTACAAGGGGGAGAGGGGAGAGTGAAGGTGGCAGCAGCAGTAATAATACAGATACAGACACACTAAGTAGGCCTATAACCAATTTTGTTATAGCTGCTCAACTTACAAAGTACTTACATTTTTCACTTTATCTCCATGCCCTAGTTCCTGCAGTATATACCTGAAAATTTTTTAACATCATTTCAAAATGCAGTACTACAAAGAAACGTACATATAAACACCCTGAATATGCAACCCACCTTTAAATTTCATGCCAGAAGCATTTATTTTCAATCCTAATGTGTACCAACAAGACAGGCAATGTATGGAAAACACAACATTGTAGTGTGTTTGCACAGTCACTATTGCCATGGTAAAGCAACAATGTGTTTTCTTTGTACTGCCTAGTCACTTTGCTGTCAACAAAGTAACTGTTCAGTGTTGCCATAAAAATGCAATAATGGGTTCACTTTGCCTTGTTGTCAAGCTACAAAATATTTCATACTGCTGCCAACAGCATGAAGGTACTGAGGTCTTCATGTAATGTAGACAATATTTTGTCAGATTTAGAACAAATCTTCATTTTCTAAAAAGATTTTCATAAAAGTCTCCAAAACCAAAATTCACAAAAATCCATCAACTGGAAACTTAGTTTATGCATGTGGGCAGGTGGATGGAAATGACAAAGCTCTTAGAGGCACATTTCGCGACTGACACAAATGTGCCTAAAGAGGCTCTCATATCATTGCAAACACTGAGAAGTTGTTCCTAAAACATGCATGAACTGAAAAGTTACATGCTTCATACAAATTCTAAAGTGAAGTTTAATTACAGTAAAAGCCGGTACATCTGGCACTGGGTGATCCAGACAGCTCTATTAACCAGAAACTAAGAGGTCAATGACATTTCACTACTCCATCAATCAGCAGCAGTGTTGTGAACATTATTAGAAGAGTGAAATATTGGTGTTCTTGTTGGTTTTTATTAAATCAAATATACATTCATGGCAGGAGCCAGGATAGTGTAGTGACTGGCTACAGTCTGTGGCTAGTGGGGTTTCTTCCTGGGGGCAATGCGGCCAACTAGACATGTCCATTTAGTAAAAGTCACCCCATGACATGCCCGGACAGGCACGAGGAGGGGGAGATATAGCTCCTACACATTTGCAACTCAGTGCTTGATAGAGGTTGGTGGTCAGCAACACACTGTGGCCACTCTGTCCCCAGGGGACCCAGTACCTGTCGTAAATGAGACCAGATGGGCCTTGGGGCTGGTCTGGATGGCACAGAGAATCTTGCCACCACCAACATTCGATCCTCGGACCATGCAGCCCATAGCAAGTCACTATACCCACTACACTATCCTGACCAACAGCTCTGTCTAGTTCTGACATTAAGAATGTGCTGAGCTATATGTCTGCTCCCCCTGTATGCCTGCATGACTTGGAAATGTGTAATACGTAAGCTGTGACGTAACAGGAATGCAAAGTTCAGCAGGAAAAATAGTACAGGACATCAAGTGACAAATTAAAAGGTTAGGCTGTCCATCAAGTTGCTAGGCACTATAAGATATAAAATACATACTAATATCTGGATCACTATGATATCTGGTAACCCTCTGGTCCTTGAGGTGTCAGATATTGCAACTTTTACTGTATATGGTGCATGCAACGAAAGGAATATTACATATTAAAACAATAACGTAATGACTCATGCAAAGTAGGCCATCCACATACAATGCAGACATGCATGATAACTACTAGGAAGCATATTTCAGAAATCTGTGACCACAGGAGAAAGAAATAGAAAAGATCACTGGAGGCTGATAATGTGTTATAAAGTTGTAATGAAATAAAAAATTAAATCATATGACAGAACACTTTAGTTCCATCTTTGCTTCTACATTTCAGCTTGTAATATTATTCTGAATTTCATAAGTTTATATACATTTAACTACACCAAGACTGTACAGCAACACTACAATTTTTTAAGATATTACATTTTCTTTTTAATCAGTTTCACTCATTTCAATCAGTTTTGCTCATTTCATTTTAATACCACACATGGTGATCTTCTGTCAGCATATTTTCTTTTGCTGTTTCATAACATTGCAGCAAGTGAATTCACACAGAAACAAAATTCATATGTTACTTGATGTTTATATGAGAATACAGTGGTGTCATTAAAGAAACCAAAAATAAATAAATAAACAAAGGACAAACTTATCCCCCAAACAAAAGGGGCATCTTCCCTTCTCATATCCTCTTCTTATTCCTCAAAGTTTCCAAATCCCTGCTTTCAGCCATATTATTCCATTTCTCTTGTTCTTTGTAAAAGAAGTCAACATATTTCTATACTTGCAATTTGTGTTTAAATTCACAAGAGTATAACAACAAATTCTTTTGGTTAATACCCACAAATGAATTCTGTCCACACACCCTGCTTATACTGATGTTTGCCTGACTCTGCCAAGTTCTACAATAAGTGAAATAAAAAATGTAATATTTTCCAACTCACAAAGTGATTAATGACTGAAAAAAGCAATAATTCTACCTTCAAGTACTTAGACACTCCCAAAGTTGCATAATCTACATAAGCCAATTACAGAAGTCAGTCAGAAAATAACTTTACACGGGGCATAATTTTGTAACAAGAAGAACCTATTCCTATCATGATTATATCACAGGAATTTGTAATTGAGCAGTTATCATCTGTTTTTCAGTACCAAAGCAAGATCTTAGTGGCCAAAAACTGAGAGGTGATTGTAAGGTGGAGACAACTGTAATGTGACAGCTTATAATACACGACACAACTTCTATCAACAGGGAACTGAAAAGCTTGTCCCATGGTAAGATATATGACTCAACTACAGTGGGCACTATAAAAAATATACACAATGTGAACTATTTTCTGACTAAAGCCTCACATATTCTTACTCACTTAAATCAGTATACCAAGATAAGCATACTGAAGACTGGACACAATGCAAACATCTTACAGTCCCAACACAATCTGTGTAAGACACCTGTACAAGCTGACGGCACACACAAATGCATGGGAAGCGTATGTTCTGTTTAGCAAAATGTCAATAAAGAAACACAGAAAAGCATGCAACTTTATCATATACATTTGTATGGGATACAACATCTACAATTTCCAACACCTAACATATGTGTTACAGGGTTTGGTTTGGGAAGCCTCATAGAGACCACCTGGGAAATGTAGATGAATATGGGAGAACATTACAATAAATCTTAAAAACAGGATGGCGATGTATGGATTGGATTCATCTGGTACAGGATAGAAGCGTGGTGAGTTCTTGTAAATACAGCAATGGACATGAAGTTCTATAATATTCTGGAAATTTCTTGAACAGCTGAGAAACTCTTAGCTTACTGAGGACTATGCACTATGCAGTTTATAGATATGTGAACATAATAAATGTCACTGTTGTTTACCTATGCAGACTTGGAAAGTATGAACATATTCCGCCAAAGCCAGATGCAATGGTGTTAAATTCAACTTGTTTTATGCTATTACTGGCAGCACTGTGGAGCATGTAGTCTGACCGGAACAGGCCAAGACTCAATGTCTGTCACAACAATGAAAGTAGGTTATAAACAGTGACTGATGTTAACGGAATGAACGTTTCAAACGGAGGGACCATCTACAGATAACACACAAAAGAGAATTTAACTTCTACACAATCTGTTCTGTTTTATACGTATAATTCTTGATGTTTTGATTACTAAAACTAAAATTTTTCACTGACCTACAATTCCAAAACCTTAGAATGTACAAACAATAAATATGTGACACTTCATACAGGTATTTCCACAACAATAGGAGCCTATAATTTTTGTCAGTTAAGAACATGAAGCTCCATACACAACTAATCCTGTATACACTATTTTACAATAATTCCTCTTTACAAATCATAATGTATCTTTATTTACAAGAGTACACATATTTTATGATGCTAATTTAACACACATGTGGCAGACACAAGTCGACCCTGAGAAAATATGGGAAGATGCTAAAGTGGCACATCTCGCAGTACTGTAGCAAAGCCATATGACAACTGCCAACCACAAACAGCATTTCTTGCGTTTTGTACCCTTCCAAGAATTTCTGCATGGGAATGAAACTTATTATCATGTAACACTTGGAAATGGCAGCTAAATATATATAATTTTAGTAAATGTGGTAAATTGTAAACACTTAAAAATCTACCTTCATTACACTGTAAGGAACATGAATTACAGAAAAAAATCACATCACTTCATACAACCTCTATTTCTTTAATGAATTCTTTGCTTGTGCCAGACAGAAAAAGGCCAGGAAGCTCACTGGAGGCATTTCACAATACAGAACTATGAATAACAAGTATATTATATGCAGCATAATACAGTATTTCTCAACATCAAGAACTCTTAGATGCAGCAGAAATTGACACAACTTCACTGTAACCATACTTCTGACTGCCATACGACACTCATGACTTCAAGAATACATATTTGTGACATCTCTAGAGGCAAGACCTTTATGCAAAGTTCCAATAATTTATTTCAGTTGGCAAGCAGTTCGGCAATAGTAGAAGATGCCAAGGTTCAATAAGGACTGTGGTGCCAGCAGTAAAAAAAGAGGCAAGAAGTTCTGTGGAGAATCCCTTTGAATGCCTCAAAATACATGGTGATGCTAGCAGGAAAAGTTATGTTATGCAATTTAGTTGTCCATTTGTTCATAATTTCCACAAGCAGGGATTCTGAGTATGTTACATTACTTACAGTACCTGTCACTTCCCATGTCACCACTTTGTTTGTGGTCACCAAAAACATTTTTCAAGTCCAACAGTGTAACACTTTAACAACACAAATCTGTATTCACAATTACCGTAATTAATATTAATTCCATTAGTTTGTAAATAATTTAACTGTGTGTCTCTCTCCCAAAGATTCATTATTTTCATGTTATTTTCCACAAAGAGGGACAAAAA
>Ga0123352_10012470_pt1 | contig 13436 bp, 12 predicted proteins | sample TergutLab28metaG_FD_89700 | JGI IMG/M metagenome (GOLD analysis project Ga0123352, IMG submission 89700) | Labiotermes labralis P1 segment gut microbial communities from Petit-Saut dam, French Guiana - Lab288 P1 | ecosystem: Host-associated > Arthropoda: Insects > Digestive system > Gut ...
CTCACCGGAACATTCATAAATACACCTGGACCTCCCCTGATGGTAAGACTCACAACCAGATTGACCATGTATTGATAGATAGGAGATGGCATTCGAGTGTACTTGATGTGCGAAGTTTTAGGGGAGCTGAGTGTGATAAAGATCACTATCTGGTGATTGCAAAGGTTAGGGAAATATTAACAGTGGGTAAACAGGCCGCACAGAGGTTCGATAGGTAAAGATTTAACTTGAGGAAGCTAAATGAGCCAGAGGTTAGGAAACAATATCAGATAGAGATTACAAACAGGTTTGCAGCTTTGGAGAACTCGGACGATGACGAGGACGTAAATAGGACTTGGGAAAACATTAAAGAGAATTTACAAACGTCAGCGAAAGAGAGTCTGGGTTTGGATGAATTTAAGCAGAATAAACCCTGGTTTGATGAAGAATGTTTAGGTTATAGAACGTGTTCAATGTCTGAGTATCATATTCACAGTGTTGAAGCATCCGGTTTTGCTACCTCACCCTTATTTATTGATTTAAACAATGAATTTTTTACATTTCACTCCGTGCCTCGTGATATAATTGTTACAATTTAGACCAAAAAATGCACACACTTTAATTTTAAAAAACTCGTTCATGTTTCGGGCCTCACTGGTTCGTCATCAGGGAGTGCAGTTGTACGAAACAATCACTAATGCATGCTATCATTTCCAATATACGGAACTGTGGTGAGATCATTGAAGTATGATATACAGAGGCGAATATGTACACAATAATTGGAATAACCTACAGGGTGGATTGTGTTCACGTGCTGCTCCAATTATTGTGTACATATTCGCCTCTGTATATCATACATTGATGATTTCACCACAGTTCCATATACTGGAGGTGATAGTATGGCCTACCGTTTCTTTCGTACAACTGCACCTCCTGATGATGGACCAGGGAGGCCCGAAACATTTAGGAGTTTTGTAAATTAAAACATCAAAATTTGTCCATTTTGTTGGTACAATTTTTAACAATTATGTTACAATAAATAATAATAATAACGCGCTCAATATCAACAAACAAACAAAAATTGTTGTGTAATCCAAATTGTCTTGTACTGCATGTAAGAACAAAACTTAAAAGATCCAAATCTCTAATTACTGAACACGCGAAGAGAAAGCAAATTCCTCGTTCAAGAATCCTGTGCCTTGTACGAAGTGATACCGGTTTAACTTCATTACCCGTCTGTTGTGCTGCGACAGTATGGAAGGGGTCATATAGTCCTGTGATTTATGGTGATACAGTGATGGTAATGGCCCTCTATAATTACGGTAATTGCCTCTCTGTAATGGCTATAATTGACTATCAAACTACTAGTCGTATCTAGGAAGTGTCTCTATTGCCGACTGCCTGCGATATATCCAGATTCATTCCTTACGTGAAGATGCGAAGTAAATTCGGCCTAGGTGTTCCGCAGAACTCAAAGCTCTAGCAAATTAGTAATGCACTACAAAAGTTCTTGATAGCAGTGCATTCGAATACTTCCGTAAGGAAAATAAGAAATGTTAAAAAATTTGTTTGTAGCAATTTGATCTTCTTTTCCGTTCTTCCTTTCTTTTTCTTCTTATTCTAGTCAGAAAGGCAAAAAAATAAAATGTTTTGACTTCAGATTTCGAATTAGTTGCTGTCCTGAATTTCGTTTGGCCAAGTGACTGGATTATTATGGGCCTATCCAACTATTCCTGAATTTAAGTTGCTGTCAGAACGAATTCTTCTTTATGATTTTTATTAAATGCTTAACAAAGAGCCGGGATAGCGCTGTGGCTGCAGTGACGTAGGTTATGGGCTGAAAGACGGAGAATGTGTGTCGGCTACTTACAAGAGAATGAGATTTTTTCCTGCTGCAAAGCGACCAGACAGTCTTTGCATCCCATTCAACGCCCCATTTAACCGGCAGTGGGCGCCATACTAATATAGTTGTTCATATGCCTATATTAGCTAGTCCTGCGGATGTCTCATACCAGCGTAAGGCTTCTTGCGCAGTTGAAACTCAATGATTCGTGAAACGGAATAAAGCAACGAAATGTGTATTTATGTGCATTTAAACATCGCGGGACGTAATGCCTAAAATCAGCTCCCAAAAATGCGTCACAATCATTAGTAAATCTTGTGCGCGTTATTTGCTGATGTATAATGTGAACTGCAACTCTTTACGGTTTGAATCGGACGTTTAATGTAGGAAAACTGATAGACAGCTAGTCAAACAAGCCGAGTAAATTTAACTTGTTTTTTTTTTTTAAACAGAGTGGAGTTTGAGTTAATTCAAAAGGAAATGGGACGACACAGTTCTGTTTGTATTTCAAATGAAATAATGGTAAAACGTCCGCCGGCTACGGATGGTTTGTTTCTTGTCTGCAAACTAAAACATTTGCACCCCCGACTTTATACTGCATTACTTCAAAGTTTCCCACGCAGTGGATACCGGATTGTAAAGGAGACAGCATAACGGTACCCGAGTTTCGGGATTACATCGCGAGGAGCTTCGCATCCACTCTCCAGATCTCGCATTAGCAACGCAATTAAATAAGACAAGACTGCGGAATTAATGGACAGCAGACATTATAATCTTCATAAATACAATTCGCCTTTTCATAGAAACGAAATGTTTAATCACACATAAATTTACAGGCGAACCCACATAAACACACACGCGCGCGCGCGCGCGCATATATATACATATATATATATTTATTTATTTATTTATCTTTGTGGGCCGGGTAGCTCAGTCGGTATAGCGACTGAACTACGGGCTGGACGGTCCGGGATCAAATTCCGGTGGGGACGAGACTTTCCACCCATCCAGACCGACCCTGGGGCCCACCCAGCTTCCTGTAAAATGGGTACTGGATCTTTCCCGGGGGTAAAGTGCAGCCGAGGCGTGATGCTGACCACTCACCCCTTCTAGTGTCGCGGTCATAGAAGAGTAGAGCTATACCTCTACCCACCCTCTGGGCCACACCGGGCCTGTAACGGCAACACTTTACCGTTGTATATATATATATATATATATATATATATATATATATGTATTAACTTATTTATGTGGGTGTCATTGGCATGCATGCAACCTTTGTACATGCTCGTGCCTATATATTTAATATAAATTATGTATTTGAAAAATTATGGAGAGGTTGTATATAAATTACTCCACAGCGCAGAAATCAGTGTTCTCTTACGAGGCCAAGTATTATTCCGTCACGGAAACCGTTCATTCTTTTCGATGAACACAAACACAAAAGACTGCCGCTGGTTCCTGTTTCGAGAATGAAGAATGCGGATCATACCTGCATACCGAGCTCTATTTCAAATCCACTTTAATCTCTTTGTGTCAAATACAGCCGTACTTCTAAAGCGGTTTCTTCCCTACTAACTTTCGACTGGGCACATTAAAAGCATTTCTCATTTGTGCCATAAAATGTACATAATGCTTCTCTGATGTTTTAATTTATAACGTGGGTATTTAGACGCTACTGTGCTGTAATAATTTTATGCTTTTTAAAGAGTCTATTAATAATGACAAAACAGTTTCTTTAGACAATACGAATTTCTTTAAATTATCTGAGCGCACTCTTTTAACAACATATATAACAGATTATAATTTGGCGTAAAAATAACGGCACAATTTGTTACCAAACTCAGTATGACTTTCAAAGAGATTGATAATGTCTGTCAAAATTCGGTCCCATACTTCCCTGAATAAAACCATCAAGATGGAATTAACGTATCTTCGTCTGAATCGGTTGCCTCACGAATACTCACACAGATTATAAACCGCTACACTAGCCTGCACGGTCTAGGTTTAGAAAGAAGCTGCCTAGCAGGAATAATGCTCCAAGATTTCTGATCAGACTGTACCAGGAATAGCTGCTCTTAGTTCCTTGTTGGATAATTTTTCTACCCCCTCTGAGGTAATGACTCGAGATTAGAAACCAAATTATTTGTTATAATGTCTGTGGCATTGAATCAATATTAGAAACCGCATTATTTTTTACAGTAACCGTTTCAACCTGCTTTACCTAATACAAATCACGCCACACTGCATTAATAAGCCCTTGCATTTCACTCTGCAACAACAATATAATTTTAGTTCTATTTCTGCATAATATTCCACCCCCTCCCTGGATGTATTGGCCCCAAAAGAGTTTATGGAAGTAGACTAGGCTGTAATCAGATAACATAAACTGACGTTATTGCAATCATTATAACCTTATCGGATGCACTCACCACAAATATATGCTGAAAATTAAGAATTCCTGTGAATGGTCATTGTGATATAAACCGCTTAGGTCTATGTCTCATCACATTATTATGCCTTTATGTCATTCAAAATTTATGTTAGGAATCTGTGGAGTCTTATGCGAATTGAAGAATCTTGAAACAATTCCTTTAGTCTTGTACTTTAGCCCTTTAAATGCCAAGTTAAATCCCACCTTCCATCTGCTGGCATTATTAGGAGCTCACCATATTTTCCACATTAGCGGGTTAAGGGTTAATTTCAATTTTTGTGTACCCTTAAAATCAAGATAAAAATTTCAGAATTACCACAATGTTTAAATTTATATCCGTTAATATAACAAATCAGCTACCCAAGTGCTGGCGCACGGTATTGCTTGACAAGTGAAGCAAGAAATTCTTTGTGTTTACGAAACCCGTTACCGTATTCATGAAGCACGCTGATGTACAGAGCTCTGTGCTAAAGGTATCCAGTCCACACTCTCTCACGCTATTTCTGTGTTATTAATTTTTATTCTATTTTCCATCTGCACGTAGTTCTTCCAAGTGCATTCTTCCCTTGCGACTCCCGATTGAAACCTTCATAAATATTCCTACTGCACATATATTTAATAAACATAACAGGCATTTCCTTGATTTAAGCAGCCAAATCATATTTTTTGAAGAGTAAAAATTATGATGTCTCCGTCATGTAGTTTTCTATGTTCTCCAATTAGATCATATTACTTACGTCCAAATATTTTCCCAAGTTACTTGCCTTTCAAAAACGGACGGCATATTAAACTTTTGTGTCATATTATGCCCCGAAAAAAGACATACCCTAGAGACCTCGCTTCCATTGACCAGTACGCCGGTATCGTGTTGAGTAGGCTATGTACTCCTAGTCAGTTGGCAGACCGACACATCCTATCTGAATTCCTCCATCTCGTTTTGCAGTTTGCAGGGTTAACTGTGACAGAGTAATTTTCAACAGACCACCACCGCTTCCTCTACTTGCTACGGGCTGGACGGTACGGGGATCGAATCCCGGTGGGGACGAGATTTTCCACACCTCTCTAGACCTGGCTCTGGGGCCCACTAGCCTCCTGTACAATGCGTGCTGTGTCTCTTTCCAGGTGGTAAAGCAGCTGGGGCAGACGTTGAACATCCACCCACATCTTACACCGAGGTTAAAGAAAAAATATAGCTATAAGTTTACTCCCCCTCTGGGCTTTCACGACGTATTCTAGGGTGAAATTTACCTTTAATCTTTTCATCGTCGCTCTCTTCCACTTCTGTCTCGATTGTACATTCACAGTCACCTGTTTGCCACTTTAAACTTACGCAATTTACCCAACATCACCACTGAAATGTGTTCGTATGTCCAGCGTCAGGAATTTTTCAGCTAGTTAGGAGATTCACAGATTTATGTACCTCAAGTTTGTTACTTTCTCAGAAGTAAATGCATTACTGGATTTTGTACTGAGTCGCTTGTGAAACGGTATCAAAGAACCGTTCCAAGGCCAAGAGTTCTGATTAAGAAACATGTCGACTTTTATGCACAGTAGACTTAACTAAATTTGAACAAAAACTTTACTATCAGGTACCGAATTGACGCGTTTCTAGGGCCGTGCCAAAGTAACCATTCCTTTGTGAAGGTGCTGTGTGACCTCTCTAGCACACCCGACTCTGTCCACGTAATTATTAACGCATAGTATTTGCTGACCTTAGCAGTCAGAGTGAAGGATTTCTCGGAAGTTAGTCGCAATATGTTTTGTCCAGAGTTTTAATTCTTGTTTTATTTTCCTCACGTCCAAATGTTTTATTTGTTTCCACCTTGAATAGGCAATGTTTATTTCCTTGTTGAAGGAGAAAAAAATCCAATGTATTATTGTTCAACTTTGCAACTATAGGAAGTTGGAAGTGTGGGCAGCACAATAACGCGTCCAGCCATTTGTCTCAACCGGGCCTCGTCCGTGCATGTTTCAAGAGGCCGCGGGTTAACAGCCTGAGCAGGGACTATGGCAGTGACTGATTGTTCGGCACAACAGAATGCCACTTCTTGCTACAGATGAGATAAGCAAAGCTTCTGCATTCACAATGGAAAATGATGCGGCAGAGAATTTCATTTTATTTAGGTTCTGAATAGTCTACCACAAAGTAACCTAAATATCAGTTAGAGGATGAAGTGGAGTCTTAACACAAGTCCGTGTCAATATTACTGTCCTTGTGTTCAAAATTAAAACACCAATTTGAAACTTGAGAGTAATTTTGGATGTTCTTTACGAAGCAAATGAAGAATTCCTTATGTGGAGAACACGTGAGCTAGTTTTATGTTCGGTTTTCAAGAAATTTTTTATGCGAGTTCCTTATAAAAGTTGACGATCAAGCGTAATCGGCTCAGTGACGGTCATACGTTACTAAGAACTATAAATACATTGCAGCTCTCATTTCTTGACCGATTCAGACGTAATTCGGCATATAATGTACTCCAGGTAACGGAGTTATAACTTTATTGGAAGTTGGTGCAGTGAAAACAATACAGTACGTAAGAAAGTAAATGAAAATTCTCTCTTATTTTCCACACTTTTCCGGTTTGGATAAAATTGTGAATAGGATGTTTTCACAGATATACGAGAAAATGTGTGTTTTGTGAAAATCGGCGCAGGGAAGGCCGTGACTTTCTTTGGGCTAAATGAAATGGTATTTAGCGTGTACTGTGAAAAGTATGGCTTTTGGAAGTAAAAACGCCTTGATACAAACCTGTATGCTACGTCACGGCTCAGAGCATTTTCAGTCTGATTTTTCGGTAAACAATTTATGGAACTTAAAGTGTGTCAAGTGGCCAAATAAAAAAATACTTTTCACCATCTTGAAATAATTGATTGAAGAATAACCAAGTTAGCTGGGAACATGAAATTGTTAGCCAGAAATTACCTTATAAGTAACTGAACACAACTGCAAAGAAAGGACTCGGCACTGAACAGTTTATGTATGACTATACTGACATATACGCGGCCTTTCTATAACCCTCGATCACTTAACCGACTTACCGGCTAAACCGCCTTTATTCAAAACAAAGATTGACGAAAACAGAACTTCAATAATGAACTTGATAATTAAAGTTACATTGTTATTACAGACATTTCTAGACTATTTTCTGCGGTTGTTAAAAAACCTTTCTTGCTGGATATAGTTAGTGGAGATATTTCAGTATATGTTGCTGAATTTTTATTTATTTATTCTTTTAAACATATTTTACATTACTGAGCCCTGTTCTTGCCTCTTCAGCAAAGTCCACTGTTTTCACGTTAATTATCTGCGACTTTAGAATGAATAAATCATTGGGTTTACTCTTCAAAGTGACCAGCTCCATGAGAATACTGTTGTGGGATGAGATGCCCAATTCAAACATCATCATGAACAACAATTATAAATGAACGGTGTCTCTTCCGCATGGATTTCTATATAGACATGAACTATTTGGTTAAATAAAACAAAATGTGTTAGTAAAGCGTAATCAGAATATACATTTGTTCTGAATGTGCCACATAACAGACCAATTTACGTAAAATTAGAGTGTATTTGAATGAAACCAACATTTATTCTGTATATAAATTTAATGGTCGTATTTGAAAGTGGAATGTATTGGATTTTAAACTACAGGACATAGGACATGAAAAACTAACTTATAACGAGTTGTATTTGGAGTGTTGCTCTTTATGGATTAGAAACATGGACCTTAGGAAAAAATGAAGAGAGGATTGTAAATGCCTTTAAAACATGGTGTTGGAGAAGAATGTTAAAATTGAAATGGTCAGATAGAATAACGAATGATGAAGTTTTTCAAAGGGCGAAAGAAGAAAGATTACTATTAAGAATTTTAAAAAATAGACGCCACTCATGGATAGGGAATACAATTAGGCGTAACGAGCTTGTAGTAAACATCCTTGAAGTAGCAATATCCAAACAAAGGCCGTGGGAAGACCTCGACTACAATTCTTAGAGCAAGTCACCAGAAACACAGGAGCTGACAGTTATACAGCAATGAAAAAAATGGCTTGCAGCAAATTCAGATGGAAAGCTGCCAACCAATCAAAAGATTGAGGGATAAGAAGAAGAGGAGGAAGAAGAAGAAGAAGTAGAAGAAAAAGAAGAAGAAAAGAAGAAAGACATATCTCTCTTAAAAATATCCGATTTATTGATTTACATATATATATATATATATACATTTATTTATCTATTTATGGTTTAGTGAGGGCTGAGCAACGCGTCAGCGTCGAAAGGTTTATGCCCATATCAAGCAATCATTAAGCCGTGGAAAACTGTAGAATTTTATCTTTAGTGTTTATTTAACGGCGCTCTGTGCCTCACAATACAGGATACAGAACTGAACATGGGATGACTTATGAGCCATATAATAAATTAAGAGGAAGAGGAAGGAATCACAAGTGGCCTAACATGAAATAAGATTATTTTTCTCGGCCTATGCCGTGAGGGGTGAATAAAAACACGAAAGTTCTCAGGCTAGCTGGTCTCCTAAACAAAATTTTAAAATAGAAACTCCAAAATATAAATTAGGATTTTTTAGCACTTGAATCCGACATTTAAGAAATGCAGTTTTAAAGAAATATACAGAAACAGACATAAAAACTTACACTTACAAACTACATTCACGTTGGATCATTGGAAGGAAATACACTGTCAAGGAAAAGTGGTTTATATTAATTAAGGAAGATAAGGTAACAAATTCTCAAGACTTGCTGCTCAGTACAATAAAAATAAATTGTTAAGCAAAATATTATTCGACCGGTGACTACAAAAAACAGGTGTCAGCTTGATCCGAAACAATGGAGAGTAGAAAAATAATGCGTTAACTGGAACATGTTACATGAGACCAAATGAACTTTGCGTATGTATGGCAGTGATGGCAGGAAATTTGTAAATAACGCACAAAATTGGCCAAACTTCACTGGTAAATAACATTTGAAGTGACCAAGGCACACGGTCGTTAAAATTAGCATTTAGCCTGCGTCGTACGAAGCAGAACATTATTTTATTCCGTTTCAATAAATATTTTTCCGTTTATCAAGCAACGAGTAAACTGCATATGGCATCTAATATATGGGGATTCAAAATGTGAAATGACGTGACAAGAAATTTGCATTTATAGTTGAAAATACCGATAGAGAGTAGACTTCAATTTCATCGTCTCTGATATACGGAAAAAGAATTGGTGCAATAAATTTCACCAGATTAATGATTCGCTATATCGCACCTCTGTACAAATTCAAAATGCACTATTTCTGTTTCCTTTCACGAATCTAATTACGTTTCGTTTTATTTCACAATGTATTTTCTTCCTTTTCACATTATGCTGCTATTATTTATATATTGAATTCTCCCAGTGAGTCTGTGTAAAAAGTTCTATATTAGGGGCAAACATAAGAAATCCCAAATTAGAGGGTTTTTATAAAATTATGCCAAATATGTGTTTGTTTCTCTTTTTTCTGAATTTATTAATGCCTGTTGTAGAGAGCTAAGCAACAGTAATTTTTTATATCTGTTATGATTTGTCTTTTCTGCACCGAAATTCTCCACAGCAAGTAATTTGGACTCATAAAACCGAATTCCGCCTGAAGGGATTGAATGTTATTTTTAATGTGAGACTTATTGAAGGCAAGAAAATAAAAATAAAGTCTTCTAATTTATATTCAAGTATGTACGTTTATAAGCTTCTGAAATGATTGGTATAAAGATTAACTAAATTAGATATCTTCAACATAAATTAAACGCAGGGAAAAATCGAAGGAATAAAGAAATTCAGAGTTTTATAGCGAACTTGTCAAGTAAGTCAAGAAATGCCTCTACTCTAAATTTTTATAAACATTAATGACATATCTCGCCATTTTGCCTAATGAGTATCTTAAGCTGAGTCAGCAACAACATTTGAAATCAAGAACAACGTTGTTGACTGTTTCGCACAGAATGTGTACACGGTATTGTAAATGGTATGCAGTCAAACACAACTATATCACTTAAGGTGTATTTAATGGCTACACTGTCCAGTATATCCATTAAATACACCTTAAGTGATATAGTTCTGTTTGACTGCACACCATTTCCAATTTTCACACACACATCGAGGATGACACACTTCCTATATTGTACAAGGTATGTTGGCCCCAGTCATTATGTTCTTATTTCGTGATCTTTCCCGATAGACGTGATGGAATTCGGTTCGTATATCGCTTAAACGAAAGGTAATGTTGGACATGTGGGAGACACAAGTTGAATATAGACATCCAATGTCTAATTTAACTGAAATCCGTTGAGAACTTCCGGAGGTACTATATGCCAAGAGACTGGTTTGACGATCCCCCTATAGGCTACGTATATTTCATACATTTTGTAAGTTGATAATTATAATATTTAAGGATATTTAGTTTCAAATGATTTGGTTTTATAATTATGAAAGTCTGCTTTTATCACAGAATTTACCACCCTGTGTGAATACTTACTCAATTACTTGATTACTTACTTATAGCAGCAGGGTCCTTCTTGAGAAGCTAACCGATTCTCAGCGAATCAAGAAATTTCCCACATTTTATGGAACCCGAAGGTTCATTACCGCTATCACAAGTGCCCGCCACCTGTCCCTGTCGTAATATTTTTGCTTTGCCTAACTACCGCCCTTCAATGGACGTATGGAGGTTAGATATCTCTTTATGTCAGTGTATTCTAAATATCATAACAGCTCGAGTGTTGTTTTCCTCATATGATTGCTACTGAAGATTCAGATCTTCTGAGACGCTACGCCGTGTCTTCTGATATCTTCTTTTTGGAAGAGACGTAGTGTAGGACTATATCAGTCCAATAAAAACAAATGTCGCCAAATATTTGCCAGTTCCTACAACCTTAACCTGCCAGAAGGCTTCAATCTTCTTTATCAGAGCTGAGTCTTCTGTTGCCAACTTCGACGCTGTACATGTGATGTCATATTATTATGCGAGAATAGATGTTTGGTACAGTACAAGCTGCTGTTGGCCAGACTCCTTACAGTGTACAGGCAGGACCAGAAACCAGTTCATCAAAAATTCTCTTGTCTTAGAGGTCATCCCAATATCGAGTTCTAGCAGTCAATGTGTGAAACTGTGTCACAGCGATATGAATTGCTCATTGAACTTGGAGGATTTCAATTCGAACAGTTCTTGTAAACTCAGTAAATACTAATTGAATGAACAATGTACGTTACTGAACAGTTAACTGACTTGTAAGTCACTATGTTTGTAGCACAATATTGCACAGAAGTATACGTTTGAGATTTCTCTTCTTCCTTTCCATTTTTTCTACTCGTATTTTTATTCATTCGTTTTATTCCTTTCTCTAAAAAAAACTGTGTAGTAATAAGGTAAATCCTTTACCTGCTAACGTGGAGAATATGGTGAGCTCCGAATAATGCTAGCAAAGGTAAAGGTAAAGCAGTCCCGTTACAGGCCTGGAGTGGCCCATCCTGAAGTTAAGGTTCCCAAATTTCATGACAACGGCACAGGATGGTGGTAGGTTGTCAGCCTTACGCACGGGCCGCCTTTACCCCCAGCAAATGCTCCTGGTACTCATTTCTGTTGGAGGCTAAGTCGACGCCAGGGCCATGGTGTCATCGGAAGGATTTTATATCAATGAAAAATTCCAATGACACCATTGGCAATCGAACCAGCGACCTTCCGATTTGTAGCACAGCACCTTAACCACTGTGCTACCGCGGTCCCTGCTAGCAAAGGGCAGATGGGATTTAATTTGGCTTTTAAAGGGTTAATGCATTTTACTCCTCATCAAATATTTTTCGGGTGATGAAATCAAGGAATATGAGGTGAGCGAGGCATGTGACACGTATTGGGGAAGAAGAGAAATGGACACATAATTTCGGTCGCGGAACCTAAATGAATTAGACCACCTAGAAGACCTACGTGTAAGTGAGAGGATATTACTAAAATGTATATTAAATAAATAAAGTTGGAGGTCGTGGACTGAATTAATTTGATTCAGAACATAGACATTTGGCAGTCTCTTATTAACACACAAATTGGACTGTTGCTTTTGATAAAATGCTTGAATTTTCGTCACAAGCTGACGAAATATCAACTTCTCAAGGTCTCTGCTCGGTGGATTTACTCATGTCATTATCTGTTTATACTCATACTTTGTTTATATAATATCTTCTGTTCCGTCTCTGATGTTTTTTAAAGTAGTGTCACTTGTTCTTCAAGACTCAAGTCTTCCATTCTGTCTTAGGAATATTGATTTTGAAATGTTTTCCACGACGCAGAACTATATAGAGAGGACACAGCAAATTATCGAGCAAAGTTTACGGTTAAAATACACGTTGTCTTTCTTTTTACATGTTAAAAAGTTTCATTTTTACGCTAATGTCATTCCATAAAGCGTACGGACACAGATGCTTATTTCTCTTTAATTCGAGTTGTATTTTAAAATATTTCACTCCGCTAAAGAAACTCATTTAAGGAGGGTTCAGTTATGGTTTTGCTGACATGAATATTTCTCTTCTTGACTTTGATCCATCGGTAATGAATTGGAACACCCACCTTATAATCGGAGTCTGCGACAGTTACTGATGACTTGGCGTCGACACCGGAACACAAACATAGCTGCGAACCCAAAAGTCGCTCACATCCATGACGACAGCACGTCTTGTGAGGCCGAGATGCGTAACTAATTGGGCGGACTCGTGCCGCTGAAGAATTCCACTAGGACATCGTCATCGCACTGTCTTTATCCACCGAACTTCCTCTTTTATGTTTCTATTTCTGTCTTTGTGCTCAGGGACTGTAACCTCCACTCACCTTTCTATTTCTGCTCCTTTCTTTGCGGTACCAAATTCCGTGCTCTTTAGGTTGAGCTGCTGCCTTACGTTGCAGGGTACATCTCTGAAGTTATTTTGAGAATCGCATCTTCCTATAAATCTATCATAACTTCACTACCTCTTTTATTTAAAAAAGTAGAAGAGCAAAGAAACAATTAAATGTATATATGTGTGTGTATATATACACACACACGCACACACACACACACATACACACACACACACACACACATATATATATATATATATATATATATATATATATATATATAATGTTTTGTTGATCTGCATCTCAGTATAATCTTAGTAATTA
>Ga0123352_10012473_pt1 | contig 13435 bp, 2 predicted proteins | sample TergutLab28metaG_FD_89700 | JGI IMG/M metagenome (GOLD analysis project Ga0123352, IMG submission 89700) | Labiotermes labralis P1 segment gut microbial communities from Petit-Saut dam, French Guiana - Lab288 P1 | ecosystem: Host-associated > Arthropoda: Insects > Digestive system > Gut ...
ATGTAGAGAGTGAATGACGACTACCCATGAAAATAAAGGATAGTCTACAAGTGACATCGTGTTGGTTATTTTAAAGAATTACAATGATGCACGGAACAATGAATGTAAAATGTAGGTCTGCTTATATATCAAAAGAAATTACATAGCAGGAGTGAACACGGAGGAGATAACAGATTTGTATCCAAACCACAGTACAATTAACGAGACTAGAAGTTTACAGTGAATAATAACCAAATGTTCATTTGTGAATGGTATGTGTTGTGACGGACTGATCACTCGTCCAGAGGCACCGAGTGTGGTGTGTCTGAGTGTGATTGTGTAGCCTCGACAATGGAAGAGGCCCTGACCCATTAGAGGCTGTCGCGCCATAAAAAAAAATACATAGAAAGGAAAATCTAATAAGCCAAATACGCTTTTTAAAGTTCAAGAAAAAAGGATTTTGTACGATTTTATAAAGGTTATGTAATTTTAACTAATACGTACGGGCAGTGTCATGTAATACGCACAATATAATAGCTGAAAGCTAAACCAGAAATAATAATAGATATAAATATAATTTTGTAATTTGTGAGACCGTGATGCTATACAAATGGGGACCGCGGTAGCACAGTGGTTAAGGTGCTGTGCTACAATTCGGAAGGTCGCTGGTTCGATCCCAGGTGGTGTCAGTGGATTTTCCATTGACATAAAACCCTTCCGATTGCACTATGGCCCTGGGGTCGACTCAGCCTCTAATAGAAATGAGTACCTGGAGTATTTCCTGGGGGTGAAGGCGGCCGGTGCGTAAGGCCGACAACCTACCACCATCCTGTGCCGTTGTCATGAAATCTGGGAACCTTAACTTCCTGGAACACTCTGGGCCACTCCAGGCCTGTAACGGGATCGCTTTACCTTTACCTTTGATGCGATATAAGGCTTGTGCTTAAAACGCTTGATAATGGCTTTGGTATATAAGCCGAAACATGTAACTATTTATTGAAAAAGGGTATTTCTTTACCAACAAAAATGTTGTGTCGCCCAAGTCAACAAATTTATTTTAGTCCGAATCTTTGTATGTAATTCAGGTTAATTTAAGTCTTTAAAGTTTCATATGCATCGCAATTCAAATTTGTTTACACGCTTTGTAACGTCGCTGCTTGTGCCAGGTTAACGTTATCCTTACTTGTGTCTTTTGTGCCGTCAGCTTTGGATGGACGGCGTCCCTTTTTGCCAATCAACAACATAAGGAAAAAAGACGCAGTTGGACAAAACCCTATTGTACACTACATGTGTATGGAACGGGCTACTCGTCTGAACATTTAGTCTGAATGCCGTACACTCTGAGAATCAAACTGTGTCTAAGTGGAGCCTCTTTTTTTATATAACCGTTCCATATTAAGCACTGTAGATTCTGCCGAATCTACTTGTCGTAATTCTCCTTAGAGTTCTTCACTTCTTCAATATGCCGTGTGCAGATATTCTGTAGGCGGGCGGGCAACTGATGGAGCTGTGGGTTTATGTGTAATATTTTAGATAAACTAGTGAAAAAAATGGTCTAAGATGATGACAAGCCATTAGCCAACGTGTACAGCAAAGTGACAGTAATAATATGCTACACACGTGCACACAAGGTACCATAACCAGGCAATGAAGGTGAAGCATCTATCAACGTCGAAACACTTATGTCTAAGAATGCCTAACACTAACAGTTTAAAAGCCTCAGCCACAAGGTAGGCAAAGATAAAGTATGTAACCTCAGTCGGCATACATACTGCTGCATATAATGTCCTGCATATCAAGTTGTGTTGAACATCACTCAGCTGGCTTTGGTTAGGTTATGAACCTTCAAATTATATAAAATTTGTTACTTAGATAAGCGACTGTTAGCTTGTCAAGGATTTTATAACAGATAGTATGGAGAAATATTTGAAAGTCGGGGTCCGAATGGGCTTCATCCTGGCCAACATTTTGGTATTCTAGTCATGTTTACTATCTTGTTCTGAGTCTGTTATGAATGTTAGACTCGTCTACAATAGTACATGCTTGTGTGTCTCGCTAGTTAAATTCAAACTTGGTATGTAGGTTGTGCGATCCACATACGGAGATTGCGACGGGAACCACATTCCGTATCTTACCTGAGTGAGGCTGTCCATCGCGTGACCAGCTACTGACCTCTGGCGACCTGCAACAACAAAATGCCTTGTTGTGTTTCTGTTAGTAACCAAGCAGGCCTACTCCCGTTGTCCTGCTGTCACCGGTACTCCCTCTACACACAGCCTCATGAATTCACTTCGCCAAGTGCACGTGTCATCTGACTTGACATTCAAACACTCTGCATTTTGCCCGGAGAACATATCTGGGCATTTCATACTATTCTCACAGAACCGACGCTTACTTTCCCAAACAGCATTAAAATCACTAATTGTTTAGTTTTTGTAATGCACACTGTTTTCTGTGAGACAGAGGTGAATCATTATGAAACATTTAGATGAACTTCAGGCAGTAATAATCAAAACACACACCGTGCCTACCCGATGGTGACGGCTAAACTAAATAAAGCAACAGGGCTCTTGTAACCCCGGTTCCCGAAGTGCAGAATTAGCATTAGTAGTAACAAATCCAATATTATATTATTTTCTAAAAGATTGCCGTCGCGATATTCAGCCACATAAAATTTGCACTGAAAATACACTGTACCAGTCAAACATAATACTTAGGGGTAGCCCTCATTCACAAGACACTCATTTCCTGCCTTCTACGTAATGAAAAGTTCGGACTGAGGCATATTCACCCCTCACTAAAAAATCCTCCACCACTGGCATGCAATTGGGCAACATGTATGAATCCCTTCTCCGATCTACACTGACATACGCTTCCCCTGCCTGGGTGTATGCTGCCAAGACTGGCAGCAATACATTACAGACATTTCAAAATAAAGGCCTCAGGGTATTAATAGCTACATATGGGAATATCATTAATAAGAATCGCTTCAATATTCTAGCGATCACAGAGCATGAAAGTAAAATTTGCCAAAATCAGTAATTAGGGCAATAGTATCGCTCCAGATCCCTAAGACAACCATGCTTTATGGCACACTAGCAAGAACGTAACGCAAATAAACAGGAAGACGTAATCCAGTACTAACCATGAAGAATTTGTCGGACAGACAGCACAGATTACCTACATAACGCCCCTCAAAAATCTTTATACACAACCCCCACAAAAATTTGGAAGAGCAGTTCGAAGATTTCACTTCAGTACCAGCCTTCGGAAGGTATCCACAGAGTTCCAGGTCACAGCGGGCACGTGAGCTAATTCCCAAAGCTGGAAAGTCGATACTCCGAAGAAAGATAAGATGCACAAGAAAAAACGTCAACAAGCAATATCTCACAATTTGTAATAACAGTGGGACTGAGTATAGAAGAACAACGCAGCTACGAACGGGTTTTGCTTTATGCTATGCACTCTGTATAACTTAAACCCCTTTATTACTTCCGCATCCAAAAGGTCAAGCAAAGAAGTCTATGCAAAACATCCGTACGTTGTAAAAACAAAACTACGGCACGAATACGGACTGCCAAAAATGGCACACGTTGGAATGCCCGACTGCTGGTTCCGAAGGGTCTTGCGACTGGCCACCGCAGTGCATTTCCGCCTTTTCCCTTACAGCAAATGCTGAATTGGCACCGAAAATCCACGATGCAATGCAGTCTTCTTATGCAAGGCTCCCAGCACTAACTTCAAAATTCCCGCCAAAACACCGCTCACCAGCTCTCTCCACGCTATCATAATTTCAGCATAGTGCATCCCTCCAAACACAACATTCAGTCCAAGTGTTCCACTTCTTTATTCTGCCGCACATTTCAATAATTACTTTACATCACTTTACCATCTTCACTTCTCAATGCTCTGTCTTGACTCCAGCCTATCTTTACCAGAAGGACGAGCGGGCATAGCCTGGGAAAATTCAGGGCAGTAAATTATCTGTTTACCCGCGTAATAATAGATGCTGTGCCTTTCACTAGTCCCTGTTTCTTCTTGTTCTTATTCTTCTTCAAGCAGCCGAATTTATCATTCCCCCGTGCTACATACATTGGCCCATCTTCGCGCACGTCGTGTGAGAATGAGTAGGGGTTAAGCGTGGGAAAAATGAAATGAAGACATGCTAACTGCTCACCTCCAACTAGTGCAGTGGATCAGAATGAAAGGAGCTTACCTTCACTCTCCCATACGCCTTTATGGCGTAAACAGTGATAACTCTGCCTTTACCTTCCGGAAATTGGAAGCGTTCGAAAGAAGTCCTTGCACTTGTTATCAGGCTTGTGAGCGCTGAAATGTTGCATTTTTCGGAACTACGCGTATAATTAATTTTGCAAAAATCTGGTATGTGAACAAAGGCCGTAATGAAGTATAAGTAACAATCTGAGGCGGATCCAGGTTTTGTGGAGCCTGAAGCAAATACAATTGTTGGGGCCCCTTTAAGAAAAGGATAGAAAATTAGGTGAGAAATTGAATATCTAGAGCCCCCAGGGCTTTGGAATGTGCGCGTACAAGTGAGGGGTTTAAGTTTCATTAACTTCACGGTAAATCCGCCCCTAGGAACAACCAGCTCACACTGTATACATGACATACGGAACTACGTAATACAGAATTATCCATTTATAATACCTTACCTCAGTATAACACTCTAGTCTATGTTATGTCTACTGTTCCTCGAAACATGGTCAAGAGGGTTCATGCGCGTATTTAGAACAGATGACCCCACCAGGACGTTCTGGGAACACTTGCTATTGTTATGTACAGAACGGGGTATAAAATACATGTACGGCAAGCCTGCAGTAAACAACACTAGTCTACGGCGGAGCTGTCTGCCCAGTATTGCTCGTGCTTAACCTTTTGGCGCCGGAATTATTTTTTTAAATTTTAGCACACCCTGTATACAAAATGTGAATAATAGAAACCAAATACGTTAGAATTATGAAACAAACTGCATTTTGAGGAGAAAAAACGGAGATTATATACCACGTTTAAAATATTCAGTACCTATATTTGTTGAATAAATAAATAAAATGCAACTTTAGAGGTTAGCCGTGCGGTACGACCACTATAGTTGACATTAGGCGTCAAAAGGTTAATCAGTTGTTCAGCAATCGGAATAACTTCATCCTCTACAGAACTACGCGGCTGCCCGACATGGGCGCGCCTGTCTCTGCCAGTGTGATGTGCGCGAAAATATAAAATGTACAGCCCCAACTCCTTGAGAAGCTAACAGTTACCAAACTCCTAGAGAATTTCCCCGATTACCGTGTTCAGAAGAACTCCCCACTTGTGCCTATCGTAAGCCACATGATCCAGTCCACATCCTTCTGCCCACCTTCCACAAGATCAATTTTATTTTCTCCCATCTACGCCTAGGTCCTACAATTGTTCTGTCGCCTTTGGGCAGTAGAACCGAACCAAATAAATGCAGGCGGACCGAACGAAGCAGCTATTGCTTTTGAACATCCAAATGATCATGAATGGCGAGTAGGTAAGGATTAAGAAGGAAGGCGTTGTTGTACCTTTTAAGACGCCTTTCCCACATTTTTTGAGACTACAGAAAGCTATCGAGAATCTCAACAGGACAGAAATTAACTATGAGTATTTCAAAATTCCAACTCGATACGCATGGACTGTCCATCTAGAGCGTCTCTGCTACAGTAATCTGCTAGATGGGCTGAAGAATAATGGTTTGAAACCCGAAAGGAAAGTTCTTTTCTATACAACGATCCCGATTTCGAAGGTCTTTTGTCATTTCCGATGGTTCCATGGTTTCGTTCGCTTGTCGTGATAACAGTAGTTTTAAGACGAAAATGGATACGAAATACTAGTGAAATGTTCCTGATGAGGGAAAACGAAAGTACTCTGCTAGAAGCCTGTCCCAGTTCCACTCTGTCTACCACATATCAGAAGAAGTTCAATTAATACATTAATATTCAGTTCATGCTTCACACACAACCGGTTAATGCTGTTTTGGACATATTCGCGCTTTATTATGAAAATTGTACAATATACATAACCAGGGACGGCCCGGAAGACGTAGGCGCCCCGGGCTATCTAATAGTTTGGTGCCGTTCAAAGTGATATTCTTCAAATATTTTTTATCCTAAGACAGCACTAGCGAATATTTTTGAGGGCGCGTGCCCAAATGCGGATAATTTGGGGAGAAGTTCCTTTGCATGTAGAAAACCTGAGTTTACCAGAAACAGATTTCCGATTATTCCACTAAAGTCTCGGCGCCCTGGGCAGATGTCCGGCTGAACCGCCGGTTATTCGGTCCCCGTACTCTATCTACACTGTGGCGGGCGCTATGCGATCGCACAATGTCAACTCTCGTGGTATATACAGTTACTGCTTTACCAGAACGATTTCAGTTTTATTATCCCCATCAGATTCCACTTAAGGTGAGAAAAGCAGATGAAACTTTGGGGTTTCCGGTTCCTTGCAGTTCCCTATAGTTCTGAGCAAAGAGGTGAATAATAAGATCTCGGGCCCTCTTTCCCCAAATATGAAGCGCAATGATTTGCAGAAAATAAAATGTGGCAGTAGCAAACACAAAAAAATGTGACTACGCATTTCCTGCATGAGTCCGAACAGTTCTGTCACTGGGGTTCGATTCCCAGCATGGCTAGGCATTTTCCTCTTCCCGGCCAAAACAGCCACCTATTCTTTAGGTCACCACGCGATTAGCCCGTGCAAAACGGCCGGAGATCTCCTCTATGTGGTTCAAAATGAGTGGCGTATTCCTTAACAATTCCCCATACGCTTTAATCGCTTAGCGATAGAGGTAACTTATCGTATGTTTCTCAACATGGATATGACAGCAGTTTAAATAATTAGGTAACTCATACAAACAAATTATGTACATACCGTATGCAAAGTTCTAAGGTTTCTTAAAACTTCCGGCAAGTTTTAAAACACTGTGTGTGCATCATATTCATACAAATGAATTCTGATTGACCCGTACCGGGCACTTATCTTTGATCACAACTGTTGTATAAATAAGATAATCTGTCACAGCCATCTTCTTCTTCTTATCCTTCAGTTTTTTGATTGGTTGACAGCTTTCCATCTTATACTAATTACAACTTCGGAATCATTTCCCCACCTTTACTGAAACTCACTCTTTTGTAAACAGTAACAAAGTCAGTGTTTCGCTGACCTTATTTTTTATTATATACTTACATAACACAATGGAATGTTCTCTCTGAAGATTGTAATTATATTTTTGTGTTCTCCAAACCCATTTTAACATTATTCTACCGTCTAGGCTCAGCTTTTACAGAAGCCTCTTCATGTCACGTTTCCCGACCAAAATTTTGTACGCTTTTCTAATCTCTCCCAACCATACATGCCACATTCTCCGCCCATCTCATCTTACCTCATTTCATCCTTATAGTTATTCGAATCATATCTAAATGACATTATAAGGAGCTGTACGTTGATTTTGGAAGCGTTTATGCAATTGAAGCTAGGCAAACCTCCATATGTAAGCTGAATTCCTGAAACTGGTGTTGAACCGGACAACTTCACGGTGTTAATTGTTGTTGATACTTGTTCAATACAGGTAACACTACTGCACATGAATCTAAAATAACATTCTATCGATTTTCTCAAAAGTGGCTCATCGAAGAACAAATCGATACATGGCAGAACGTAGACCCAACGAAGTTTTGTAGTTTTCGTTTGAAACTTTTTTCAATATTGTAAATATTTAACCAAATACGAGAAAAAAAGATATCTGACTTTTCAGTGTGAGAAATATCTCGGGCCATGAAATTCACTTTTCTGCTTTGTTTAATATTTACTTACACGCGGTGTTATCTTGGTAGTTCGGAGAATACAGGGCTTTAGCATTTACAGTTTGCACAAATGCGTCATTCGCTTCGTCACGTGGTTCACACGTGGCACCTTTAGAGAAGCTCAACTGATTTTCATGTACTTTTGAAATGAGGCATTTTACTAAAATTTGCCGACTCTTCCAATTTTAGTTGAAATCTGGTAAAATTAATGATCACTTCACATAAAAACCTACAAGCGTTTCTTGGTGCAACTCAAGCATAATTCGCTACATAATGATTGGCGCGTAAATTGTGGCGAAAAGAAATTGGAGAGAAAAATTAAATTCACATTTTTTCAATACACTATTTTTTTCGTAAAAATTCCGGCTATCCGTTATGCAAACAAAGAGAACCAACGCATCGGAATTTTTACGTTGCGCGAATATTCGTAACTTCTTCCTGATTTTCCTCCAGACTCTCCAGGATAACACCTTTTAACCACTTCCAAATCGTTCACTGCTACACCTTCATGGTTGTCCATTAACATTCGACATTAATCTTCTATAGTCGAAACAATGACGTTAAATGGCCTAATAATCACTCCCCAAGACGTTTACATGTTCACAGACACCCGAAACTGATACGTCATGTCACATACCCACTACAAGAGAACGCCTGGCTGCCTTCGCCTATTTTCTTCAGGGCGGCGTTGCAGACACAGCACTGCTGAAGTTTGTAAGTCCGGTCACACGACGAAAACACTCCTTACGCTTCTGTGTCGAACGACCGACTGGTTTCTTGCCGCAGTGTATGGAATTTCGAGACGTGTCCTGACGTCACTGACTACGTCACTGAAACTTGCTGGGAAGCTGAGGATGTGAGTGACGGACTCAGCCCAGTATTTACGTATTCATTCGTCTATAGGTTATCGCAACATGAGCGCAAGATTTTAAGCGCGCGCCATTGTCGTTCTATTAGGTTGGCGGCACTGAAACTTTAACATCTGTCATTTGTCATATTTGCGATTAGTAGCCATGGAACGCTACACTAAACAACGCGATATTAATAAAAATCCAACCAATGCAACAGTATCCAGATATTTATTTATTCACTGCAAAGTCAATCTACATGTTTCGGGTGTCACAGCACTCATCATCAGGAGTACTAAAAACTTTGCAGTGAATAAATATCTGCATACTGTTGCATCTGGTTGGATTTTTATTAACACTGAATTGTGATGCACGGAACCGTGAGCTAAAAAAAAACTACACAACACGTTACGTTATTATTGTGAAAAATGTATTACAAAATTAAATATTGCGCTCTTATTGGGACACGCCATATAATGTGTCAGTAAGGAGTCAAGAGAATGAGGGGGGTCTACCTGCAAAGATTCTGTGTGTTTAGTCTCACATACGTGTAACTTCGAAATGCAGCAGTTGCTGATCTTGTCAAAAATTCTTACCGTTTATGGAACTCGAAATTTCATTTACCGTGTCCACTGAAGTTATGAAGTTTAATGTACATGCAGTATACCTATGTTAAATTTTTGACGCCTAATGTCATCTATAGTGGTCGTACCGCACCGCTAACCTCTAAAGTTTCATTTTATATATTCATTCAACAAATATAGGTACTGAATATTTTAAACATTGTATGTACTGTCCGTTTTTTCTCTTCAAAATGCAGTTTGTTTCATAAATCTAACTTGTTTGGTTCCTGTATTATTCACATTTTATATACAGGGTGTGCTAAAATTAAAAAAATAATTCCGGCGCCAAAAGGTTAAAGTTGTGATGTTTCCGTGGTGGTAACCATGCACGTTGTAGTATTCTGGGTTTTAACACTCTATATTCTGGTATATGCAAACAAACCTTTCGGAGCAACACGCTGTTAATTTCAGGGTACAGCACATTTCTCCGAAATACTAATGACCAACTGACCTTACCGTTGAAAACGTTGGTGCCACTACCAAACTACACACTGTTATAACCCAGATGACTACAGTATTGATACAACTTACAGTGAACAGTGCCTAAACATCGATTCCCTTTGGATAATAGGCTGGGATTTTCTCGTATGTAGTTTGAGTGCTGTGGTATCGAGAAAAATTTTATGCCCTTACCGGGAACCAAACCCGGTCGTCCAGTCCGCCTCTGCTTAACTTATACATAGCTAGTGTTTGGCTGCAGGCCACATGCGTTGTCATTCTAACTTAGGTCAGTGAAATGGTGTCAAGGCAGACAACAATGCCGCAATATCGCTACGAAGTTCCAACGATATTTATTCACTTGTGATTAAATACTTTCCGAAAATCTGAGGTGTAGGTAATTACGGCTATGAACTCTAGGTCATGTCCTATTCCGTACACGTCATAATGCTGACCGCTCCAGTTCCTGGTGTGTGAAGTCACGGCCCGACTCTCCAGTCCATGTCACACGAGGCTGCTGAGGTAGTTTCGTGCCGTGTCTTTGCTGGTTCCGCTGCTGGCTTGCCGTATAAACAAATGGACATAACATACTTCGGTCGTCCGACTCTCAGTCATCCAAATCCGGCGTTAACGGACCCGTCTTTCCAACCCACCGAAAAAACAAGGAATACGAATTTTTTTTTGTGTGTAAAATCTTGAATTTAGCATTTAGATAACATTAAGCCCATTCCATTTTTGTCGAATCAATACTGTAGCCTACAGAACTACATTTACAAAGCGACAAAACTTAGTCTTGTTAGGCCTACTCAACACAGTTCAAACTCCGTTAAGTGGTGGAAGCTTCCGACGCATACTTGGGGATTAAAATACGTTTTAGGACTTACTTCTTTGTTTTTATCAAACTTCTGCCTCTTTTGTGTGCTACTACATTGTCTAGCTTCGGTTATTTGACTTACTCAATTTGCGTCTCTGTATTACATTAGGGCTAGGAATCCGATTCCGAACAACCGGCTTTTCCTACCCACACTTCCGTCCAGTTTGACTGTATAAAGGTGAGTTTTGTATGGGTCTAAAACCAACTGCTCACCTTGATGTGAGAATACAAATAACACCTGCGAGCCAGTGGGCTGCTATAGGCAATACTGTAGACTTGTGTTCTGGAGGTGTTTAGTCGAAATTCGAATGGAACACCGGATATCCTGACTGGGATTTTTTTGTAGTTTCCCTCAGTTTCTATAGGCAAATGCCGGAACAGTGCCTGGATTAGGCTACGACTGCTTCCTTTCAAATTCTATTCATTTGACGACTGTGAATCTTCCTGCCGTTCGATGCGGAATATTTTAGCGACAGCGTCTTTAAATAAGCAAAACATGAGCACAGAAAACTTTCATTGAACTTATCGCAGAGCCGAAGTGACTATACAGTCGCTGTCAGTGGTATCGACCGATTAGAGTGAAAGATATCGCAAGATAGCCATCGTGGCCTAATTTTTATACCTGTGGTGGCTAGGATTCTAACCGGCATCTTCTGCATGTAAGTCAGACGCGTTACGTCACGGATTTTCCTGGTCTTTAAACCATCTTGCTATTAAAAAGCAAAGAATTTGAGCAGGTAAAATATGGGGCATAATTTTTCCGATTTTATCCACAATGTTCCTTAGTATAAGACGCTGCGATTATCGTAAGCCCACTTTTAACATGGAAGTTTTCATTATATTTTTTATTTCTGTGCGCGCGAGCCGCCACTTCTTGTTTTCTCATGTCGTATGACAGTGTTGTCTCCTTCACACATCTTCTGTCTCGTTCCAGAATTCATACTCATTGGTTATCTGGCTGTTAGCGTGCTAGATATCGGGTTCGATCCAAACCGCCGGCATTAATCTCAAAACACTCATTTCAAAATAGGCTTATGCATGCCACACATTTGTAGCGCATTTGATCTCCTTTGCTGAAATACCAGAAAAATCACTAAGACTTAAGAGAAAGTTTATCCGAAATAAAATGCGTGTCTCATTTCCTTCAACACTTTCTGTTCGAAATATTTTTCATTCTGATAAATATTTAGCGATTTGCCCTCTACGTGTCCACAGAGACATGTGTAAAGCGTCAGTTGTTGTTTTGTTGTTGTTGGTGGTGGTGGTGGTGGTGATGGTGATGGTGGTGCTGGTGCTGGTGCTGCTGCTGTTGCTGTTGTTGTTGCTGCTGCTGCTGTTGCTGTTGTTGTTGTTGTTGCTGTTGTTGGTGGTGGTGGTGATGGTGACGGTGGTGCTGGTGCTGGTGCTGCTGCTGTTGCTGTTGTTGTTGCTGCTGCTGCTGCTGTTGTTGTTGTTGTTGTTGTTGGTGGTGGTGGTGGTGATGGTGACGGTGGTGCTGGTGCTGGTGCTGCTGCTGTTGCTGTTGTTGTTGCTGCTGCTGCTGTTGCTGTTGTTGTTGTTGTTGCTGCTGCTGCTGCTGTTGTTGCTGTTGCTGTTGTTGCTGTTGTTGTTGCTGCTGCTACTGTTGTTGTCGTCGCCATCGTCATCTTTTGATTTAACTTAAGTCAGAATATTTAAAAAATAACGAGTTTAATGAAAATTGGTTCTGGAATACGAATTAGAATGCTAACAGAATGCTAAGAGAACAGAATGCTAACAGAATAGAATGCTAACAACTAGATGGCAACAGTGTGTCCCGGAATAAAAAAAAAGTCACAATGACTGGGCTCTTTGGAACAAACGGAAATCGAACCAGTAACTGAAAGGAATAAGCAAGTTGAAACACCTTGCCAGATAATTAATATATCGACCAACTACTACACTTAATAAAATATTATTCATGGCAAGTGTCCTCCTACCTTCTTCGACACTGGGTTGCCATCTTCTCGGAGTTTTTTTAGCAAAAGAAGGGAAGTCCAGCACGCTGACCTACGTTGCGCATCGCCATAATTGGAATGATTAAAATATTAAAATTATAAATTACATAAATTTGATACGCACAAATTTACAATGTTGTGATATTAATATAATGTATTGAGCCTTCCAAGTACAAGTTTGTAGTTAATGTACATTCTGTGCGCAGTATGCATACAAACGTCTGTCTTTGTCTCGATCTACGTCATCCCAAGAGACCTTGTCCAAATAGAATGCGTGCAGCATGTCATGTCGGGCGGTGTAGTACGCCACTGGGTGTGTGTCTCGTCCTGCCTCGGTAAACAATTTGCGCGTGTTATCCGTGACAACAACCATTATCAGCGAGACCGCGTGATTACAGTGTGAAGGAAACTCGTAAAAAACAAGCACGCGTGCTGATGCTTTTCATATCAGCCTCACAACATGCAGCAGCCGACACTTTAAAGGAATTACAACACTCAGATTTGAAATTAACCTTTTGGCGCCGGAATTATTTTTTAATTTTAGCACACGCTGTATATAAAATGTGAATAATACAGGAACCAAATACGTTAGAATTATGAAACAAACTGCATTTTGAAAAGAAAAATACGGAGAGTATACTTACTTACCTACTTACTCCATGGTGCAGAGTCCTTCTTGAGAAGCTAACTGGTTTGCAGCTTGTCAAGAAATTCCCCGGATTTCATGGAACCCGAAGATTCATTACCGCACTCACAAGCGTCCGCCACCTGTCCCTATCCTGGGCCAACCCAATCCAGTCCACATACCCTCATCCCACCTCCTGGAGATCCATCCTAATATTATCCACCCATCTAC
>Ga0123352_10012474_pt1 | contig 13434 bp, 6 predicted proteins | sample TergutLab28metaG_FD_89700 | JGI IMG/M metagenome (GOLD analysis project Ga0123352, IMG submission 89700) | Labiotermes labralis P1 segment gut microbial communities from Petit-Saut dam, French Guiana - Lab288 P1 | ecosystem: Host-associated > Arthropoda: Insects > Digestive system > Gut ...
AGGAAGAAGAAAACGAGGTAGACCTAAACTTACCTGGGCGGAAGAGATTAGAGGACTGATGGGAGAAAAGGGATTAATGGAAGAAGACTGGAATGAGAGAGGCAACTGGAGGAAGAAGATAATATAATTGTCAAATGGACATAGGGAGATGTGGAAGCATTGTACAACCTGCTAAATAAATAAAAAGATTATACATAAGATCTGAATGGGAGAGTCACGCGAAAAATATGAACCACTTACTAGCCGGCCGGAAGGGGGAAAGGTGGCGCTCCGAAGAAATAGCATCGCTCTGGTTTCCCTTCGTAACAAGTGAACGTTTCGTCTTCAGAAAGAAGTCCAAGTCACTCTGCAGTTTACAGATCTGCAGCTTGGTGTCGAGGGTGCTGTTCAATAGCGAGTTTGACCATCGCAGACAGAGTCGCCTTGGGGCCTCTGCTGTGACAGTGGGCTGGTCTGTCTTGTGGCCACGGTCTTGGTATTCTTTAGTGTAAAAAGTAAAGGTAAAGCAGTCCCGTTACAGGCCCGGAGTGGCCCAGAGAGTTCCAGGAAGTTAAGGTTCCCAGATTTCGTGACAACGGAAGAGGATGGTGGTAGGTTGTCAGCCTTAAGCACCGGCCGCCTTTACCCCCAGGAAATAATCCTGGTACTCATTTCTGTTAGAGGCTGAGTCGACCCCAGGGCCATAGTGCGATCGAAAGGATTTTATGTCAAAGAAAAATCAAATGACAGCAGCTGGGATCGAACCAGCGACCTTTTTCTTTAGTGTACATATGGAAAATATATAGTACAAGGCCTCTGTCTGTCCGGACTGTGTAGCGCAGTGTGTTCCGAATTGTGTTTACCTTATAATAAATTTAATGGCAGATTACTCCGTTGAAAAGCGTAAGTTACATCGTTGCTACATTTAAGCCTCTTATTTCTCCTGTCACGGGATTCGCCTTGTCCAATGATGAGAATATTTCCACTTTTGTAATTTTGTATCACATCTGCTTTCTGTCTGCAACATTTGTCACAAAATCATACAGTAACAGAATACTGAAAGCCTCGTGCAGAAATTTACTTTGTATTTAGTGATTCAACCCGTACCTTACAAAGAGGAGGAGGACAGGATAGGAAAATGTTGTACGGGGAAGTAACTGTTTGTGGTGGGGATCGTGAGAAACTCGTAAATACACTCTGTGGAAGTAATGTAGAACTATTAATATTAAAGCTGGTACGTACTTGTAATATGCAACACGGTTTGAAGAGTTCAACTTCCTCGTGGTTTAGTTGTTAAGTTTAAGTTCCATTTTACTGTCAGAATTTTTTTAAATTTCTATAATACTCATCTGCAAATTAAATGTAGATTTACAGCATCAGTCTTAAGAAAAGTGTAAGTTTAAATCACATGGTGGTATAATTTTCTCTCAAAGCTGTCTGTGCTTAAAATTTCAGTAATACCACGGATAAGAAAGACATTGCTGATACACCGTGTCAGACGGTTGCCTTTACTTTCACTTCCACACTTTAATAACTTACTAGAGATTTTCACGGTAATCTACATCTGCCAAGAAGTAAGACTCTGGACTGTGACATCAACGCAGCGTGTGCTGTCAGGAGGTCTCAGAACAAGTGATATCGATCACCTGTTCCCAGTGACATAACACTAATCTTATTTTGTAATTTGTGGAAAAAGGGTCTCGGGCTCTACGTAATTAGAGAGCGTCCACTTCAAGAATACACGCGAACCACGAAGGAGCTTTGTGATGCAGTACGTAGCGTGACGGATATTTGTTCAAATACCGACATTCGGCTGTCAGTCTTCGTGGGTTCGCACGGACACTGCAAACAAACACCGTTACAATCCTCAACAACAAGCAGATAATGCATCACAACATTCCTAGTTCTACAAAATTCATTAACATTACGCTATCTGAGGGAGCGCAACAGTGTGATGGTTCCTAGGCTATGGGATGGTCAAATGAAATATCGTGGTTCGATTTCCGGCAAGGGTGAAGAATTATTTCTCTTCTCGAAATCATCAAGACCTGCGCTGACATTTAGCTAGCTTCCTTTATATTCGTGCACGGGGAGCTTTCCTAATGGAAAAGAGAAGAGAGCATGAATCTAAACACATATCTCTATCTACTGCTGACAATAGAATGAACGGAAATGTTCACTGTGTCCCCGTATGTGACTTCATGTTGTTTCCAAGGACACCTTTACCTTTTCCATACTGTTTGTCGCTAAAACTGAATCTAAATTGAGGCTGCTTCGTTAAGTAACATTAATCGGTAATCATGTGAATTTGATGTATGTTTGTCCGTGCATCGGTTTATATGCGTACAGAAGAAAACCAACTAGATGCAACTGAATGGTTTATTGCACTTGTAATCTGCTCAACATGTTTCGGGCACTTATATGCCTATCATCAGGAGCTCGAGACTACACTTGTGTTATTACCGCATATGGTGTTGAACGCAGGCTATACGTCCGGGATGAGGGAAGCTGCTCGAGCAGCTTCCCTCATCCCGGACGTATAGCCTGCTGCCATGCACCTGACCGCCGACCATCAGCAATCAAGGCGTTCAACACCATATGCGGTAATAACACAAGTGTAGTCTCGAGCTCCTGATGATGGGCATATAAGTGCCCGAAACAAGTTGAGCAGATTATAAGTGCAATAAACCATTCAGTAGCATCTAGTTGGTTTTCTTCTCTACAATAATCACGTATTTTAAGTTGACACTAAGAATATGTCATTGTGCTACTTTTGTAGGTTTTATATAGTATTAAATCGCTATACGTTAGGAACATTGAAATAACCAGAAATAACGTGAAAACAGGTACACGTTTTAGCCTACACTTCGGGGCTACATAGAATCGATATGTGAATATGGCAATCAGGATAATCTATATTCAAGGCAATGCTTTCTCACTTCAGTGAACAGAGAGTACAGTCATATTGCAAAGTACTGACACATAACAAAAACACCGTTACATGTAGAATAATACCTGAAGGTGTCCTATACAGATTTAAGCATGCCGTGAAATTATTGCAATTATGATTTTTACGATTATACAAATAATGATATAAAAAGTTAAACAGTGTTTTACAGAAAGAATACCTAGTATTTGTAATTATGACGTCGCATAGCACAGCGGGATGCAGAAAATGAGGATCATATTTTTCGTGTTGCGTAACTGATGTAGGCCGATAACAGCACAATTGGTTGTGCCCCAGAATTGTCTTCCACAGAGACACTTTGAAGTACTCGTTACGTCAAGCTCGTAATATGACGGTTTATGGTACTGTTTAGCACTCAATAGTCCCGTCATGGCTCTTTTTAGACCATAAAGTCTACCGCCCATCAACAATGTTACAGACCACAAAGTTCAGAAAGAGCAAATAAAATTAATGCCACTAGCAACTGGCGTCGCAGCTTACACTGGATTATAGAACAAGCAAGCGAATGGGTAGTCAAATATTAGAATGCCTGTTTTTTAAAAGAATGTACAAATACGAAGCTGCTTTCTATTTGCCTTAATAACTTTCCATATCCTGAACCAGACTAATCCGATACAGAAATTCCCATTTTTTAAATAATTTTTATTACTATCCTCTCATTGAAGCCACTGTCTTCAAAGTGATATATTTTGGTCAGACTACACGCATGTTCTGTGATTTGTGTGTGTGTGTCTGTTTGTCCTGTTCCATTTTCTTTTGAGATTTTCTTTCTTTTCATTTTTTCTTGTATCTTTCAAGTCTCTTAATCCTTCGATTATGTTTCTTTTTTGTTTTGTTTCCATTCATTTTTCTTCCTCTCGCTTTATGTTTCTTTCACTTCTTTTTCTATTATACTATATCCCTCTGCCTTTTTGCATTATTTATTTTCTTCCTGTTTGTTATTTAAGTTTTTCTTCGTCTTCATCACTTTCGTTTTGTACTGTAGGAATCATCAGTAATCCACCGTTCCTGTTGACGTCTTCTTGCAGGCCAAGGTAACCTTTGAGGTGTGGTACAGCGCCCCTGACGGCTCCGCGAGCTCCTGGTCAGGTAACGACGTGTATGACGCCCTGGACGACGACCAGCAGATGCTTATAGACATCGAACAGAACATCGCAAATCTGGAGCGTAGCTTTACTCAGGCTCGGCGTGGTAGCTGCCAGTCAGCGGAAGGCGAAATGGCAGCCACTGCATCTGCCTCGAAGCCACCCTTGAAGCGCGGGGGCTCGCTCAGTGCTCCAGAGAAATCTCCGGCACCAGAGAGAAAGCGGTGAGCATGACTACGTACGTCATTCTTCTTTCTAGCGATAAGAATGATGAAACCCTAAACTAGTAGCCCTTCTGTTGGTAACTTCAGAGCAGGGGTTTTGGGTTCAATTCACTGCTCCTAGGCCAGCTGTGTTAATTGAGGCTTAGTGACAATCCTCAGTCTATTACGGCAAATTCCGATTTAGAGCCTTAAAGTAAGAGGAAACCCCATACTTTTGGAGACAAAGGAAAGTTCTCCCAGGTGACGCCACAGAGACATGTAGGGCGATTAAAGGGGCACCACCACACTTTATTCACCTCGGCGGATGTGAACTTCTAAATATTTCAGCACCATTATTCGCATTCATCCTAACATTCCACCCTACATAATTTTGGATTCAGAAAGGCAGTTAAACAAGTCAACACGATGGGAATATTCCTCATCAATTGCATAGCGGCCGGTTTATAAGCTGAAAAAAAAAATTCGAATACACTCATTGTGAGATTACTTTTTAAAACTTTAGGTCAAAGTTATGTGTATATACAAATCACAGTTTGAAACTTCCAGGTTTCGTGATGACGTTCTCATTGGCCGCGGTCAAAAGTGTAGGTCTGCGGCCGCTCGCTTGCAGGGATTGCGGGTCCGAATCCCGCCGGGGTGAGGATATTTTTTTTTTGTGAATGTTGTGAGCTGTGAGGGTAGAGGTGTCTGCTTCAGGCTGATCACTCTTCCAGGGGAATCCTACCGAGTACGTGTATGTGTGTGTGTGTGTGTGTGTCACTGAGTGTAATCAGGTGCAACAATAACCCTCTACACCTACAATGAATAGTTAGGTAAATTCCGATTTAAAAAAATTTCGAGATAAATGTCACGGTCCAGTGACACAAGGTGTCTAAGATAAAGCTGACTGACGCCTCACAAATGCACAAGCAATAGGTGTAGAAGTCAATCGTCTGGAAACAGTTGTGTGTAGTGTGGTAATTGGTATGGATCCAAGTAGCAGGGGCCATGGCTAAGGGTGTGTTACTGCATGTCTTCGGTACTTGTGATAGTTTCACCCACAGACGAACACTCACGCTTTATTTATTTGAGAACTGATTCAACAGTCGTCCAGCCAACTACAGAATACAGAGCTGGTATTCCAGTGCTGTCGTCTATCCATTCTCCCGTGAAATGGATGCCGCATGTTCTTTTCCCAGGGATACATGAACATTAGTCCGCAACGGACCCTTCATCCAAACCAAATCCTAGCTTTCAATTCACGCTGACTACGTGTCTTTATGCCGTACACATGCAGGCAGACTTGCCTTAAAAGTAATTTTAATATTTGGGTTAAGTAGAATGAAGAGAGGGATACGGAGGAAGATTTAAATTGAGGAATTTCACGATTTTTCACATAAAAAAATACATTATTATTAAGGCTGAATCAATAATGATGAGATGGAGAAAATTTATAGCACGGATGGGAAGGGTGGGGGGGGGGGTACACTTGTAAAAATCTCTAGTTGAAAATTTAAATAGTGGAATGATCGATGTGAAGGTAGTCGGATGATAAATATCAATGTTGAAACAGACCTGAAAGAAATGGAGTGTATGGACAGGATTAATTGGATCAGGGCGTGACTTAGTGAGGGATTTTTCTAGACGCGGCAGTAAATACTATGGCTCAAAAAGTAGGTTATTTTTTAATCAGCTGAGTAATTGTCATCAATAGCAAGCCGACACCGAAACGTTAAGCGTGGTAAGTAATGATCCCTTTTATATCTGAGAATTCTAACCGATGATAGCGAAATATCATTTAAAAACTACTGGCACTTTAAGACAGCAGGGACCACAAATTTTATTTGGCCAGAAATAATTTTTACGTGGGATAGGGATTGGGGGATTTGGTGAATGGAGTGTCACTAGATTTATTCAAAACGACAAAGAGGTTTCAAAGAATATAGATAGGATTATTACATAGATGGGTGAGTTTTTAGGAAGAAAATCAGATTTTTTTGTACTTTAACTGTTTTCTTCCCGCTGTGTACAACTACAGACAGACATAATCATCTGTTCCTTTAAAACAGCTTGTACTCTGGGTTCTGCTGTGTAAGAACTCGAACATTTGCAAACTATCTGACTCACTTACTTTGTATCTCGAGACCGTCGATACATTTCGACGAACTTCAGAACATTTGCGCCCCTGCACTGAATCTACACTCGCATACCAACAGATAACGTACGAAATGCCAGTTGAAATATTCAGCTCTCCTTATCGTTTTTCTGATTGTTTCTCCTGTGCCACAGAAAGCACAACTTCATGTGCTAATACAACGCATGTAATTTGTTTTCGCTTGTACTCTACGCATTCTGTTCGTGAATTTCTCGCAATGTAGGATTTGTTTCTTTTGTCTCTGGTGTCATCATTAGTTTTCAGGTTCCTGTCCTTTCTAAAAACAATAAGCTTTTGATGTAACCATGCTCTGTGTATGTAGCTATGTGTGCTTGTGCGCGCGCGCGTGTGTGTGTGTGTGTGTGTGTGTGTGTGCGAGTGTTATAATATACGGTTGCTGACTTTTTCCTCCAAAATGGCAGTGTGAACGCCCTGCTATTACACGACATCCAAAATAAATCTTCCAATGTTCTGGAATAAAGGATAACAATAAAAGCTGAAATGTCGTGATCAGTATGGGGCTTGGCTACGTGCTAGACAACCAAGGAAGTAAGGTTCAGGCCTCTGCAGGGCAAAAAGATGCTCCTCGTTGCCAACGCGTCCAGATCGGATCTGACGTTCGCCCAGCCCTCAATTCTGTAAGTACTGCGGGCTCTTTCAGCACAGATGAAGCGGTTGGTAAGAGAAGGGAACCGCATCCCTTCATCTGGTTACAGAAAAAAGGATTTAGTAGTGTTGTGCCTCTACTTGCCCCTTATGACTTCATGGAGTGCAGTTTGACAACTTTCTCTTTCGTTGTACCTTGACATAATAACAAAACAGGCGCAAATATTGGAGGCTGGAACAAAGTTGCTGTTGTTTCCTAAAATTATATGTGGAAATAGAACATAAAACTTATTAAACTTGTTAAGTTAATATTAAAGTAGATAGTAAAATATAAAGATAACAGTCACGCGAGAGTGTTCGTTATTCTTAGTGTTGATGGAGATTATTAAGGTACAACTGGATATAAGTTTGTGGAATTTAGTTAGGAGTCGTCATAAATACATACACGCTACAAACGAAACTTGTTAAGACAGCAGTGGCAAACATAGCGATGACTTCCTTCCAACAATTTAACATATTTTTATCCTATTTTAAAATTACAATTTCTCAGAAAACTTGAAATACAGCAACAACATCGCTAATTCGATTACTCACGGAGAGCTAAAAATCATGTAATCAAAAAGTAGATTTTGACTTCCTTGAAACTCTTTGTATATAATTATTTATCAATTTGTGTATAACTATTTGCAGAAAATAAATAAATTCTCTTCACAGCAGTGAAATTTTGTAGGCGATTTCTACTCACTTATTTAATTAATTTCATTCCTTCCTTCCTTCCTTTGTCTCTTATTTTTTCCTTCCTCTTAAATCTCTCTTCCAGCCATCTTTCCTTCCAACCTTCCATCCTTCCTTCCTTTCAGTATTTTTATCTTACCGTTCTCTATCTCCCTTCCCATAGTGTCCATTTACATTATGTTCTTATCTTTCTTTTTTACAGCTTTTATACCCTGAATTTTTAGGCGCGTTCACAAAATTGAGAAAAATGAACATTGGCTTCGTAATATCTGTGTCTGTATGTCCCTCCGTCTGTCAGTCCTTCTGCATGTAACAAATCAGCTTCCACTGGACGGAGTTTTATGCAGTCTGATAGCTGAGTATTTTTCGAAAATCTGTCTGGAATATTCAAGATTCATTCAAACCTGAAAATAAAAATTGACACTTTACGTGAATAACCTCTTCTTAGAATGAGAAATTTGTGAATCGGTCTTGTGCTTCCTCTGGAGATTCTGAGATGGTAGTGTGTCCTCAGGATGGATAACCAGTCCCTCGTTGACTAAGTTTGGTGGTAGCTAAGCTCAGGGCCTCCAAACATGCCTGTTTTCTGTAGGAGTATGCTCCCATAGCCGAAGGTCTCGGTTTTGAGGCGCCGAGGACTCGCCTTCATCCGCTCCTCTCTGCTACAACTAAAGTTGCATTGCCCAGGGATCACGAACGAGGACGCGAGGAAGTCGGTTTTGCTGGCAGAGCTGACTACGGATTACAGGCACACTAGACAAGATAGATGAATAGAGACGGAATTGGCTTTTACACTTGCAAAGAATGCCACGAAACCGAATACCTTTGAAATCACAAGGAAGGAGAACAATTGAAAGACCGAAGAAGCGTTGGCGCGAGCAGCTGTAACTCTGGAGACGGAACGGATCAAAGGGTCCAATCCTTGATGTTGATGATGATGATGATAGAATGGGAAATGTTACAGACAAATGTTTCAGAGAAAATCAAGACACATTTTATGTATCACAACTTTTATTTTCAGAAATTCATGCCGTTTACGAGATAATGTAGAAGAATGCTGTACAGCCGGAGAGGCCACGGTTGACAATATAATATAGCGCATGAGATTTGCATGCTGGGTAAATAAGGCTACAGACACACCCCCACAATACGTAATGTTTCTTTTTCTACGGAAAAAGTTGTTACGCGAACGCGCCTCAATGTGACGTTATATGCACATTGACTGTATTTTTCCCCTCCCCTTTTATTTCACGTTCAGGGCTGTACTTCTCTCTTTTTCCCCATCCATTCCGACGTCAAGTAGAACCTCTTCAATTCAGTAATGGAACGAAATGACATATTGAATACTTTTATGTAATGTAGAACTGCCGTTTACAAATCAATAAACATCGGTGTAAACGAAGAGGAATATGTGGAAGTCTTATTGTAAGACCACACAGAAATAATGTTTGTAACTTAGGTTCATAAAGAATTTCACGTACAAGCTGGCCAACAGGTTGGTACATGTGACGTGGCACTGCGGAAGTAATATCGGCGTTTCAGACAGTGTCAGCGATAGGCAGACTCATTATGTTCTGCAGACAACACAGAAGTGAATATGGAGAAAGGCACGCCTAGTCCGCAGTTTCCAGAAAATAAGCTAGTTCCAGAGCTGATTCTGGTGTTACGGAACATCACAGATCGTCATTACTTTCATAGCTTATCGCCATAGAAACACATCTTAAGCCAGCCGAATCCAATCCAAGTCAAATCCCTGATCTCAGATCTCTGCCTTATTATCCTTCTGTCTACATATAATCATTTTATTTGTAAGAACTCTATCCTGAATTCATGCTACGTGCTTCGTCCATTCATTTCTTTATTTTGTCACCTAATAGCTTAATATTAAGTAAGTCTGAAACCTAAAAGTTATAAGAAATCTTTACACTGACAGATTAATATTACCCACTATTTCTTCCTGTTGTTCTTATTGTGCTCTTTGAATATGATATTGTATGTAAAATTACTGCCTTTGTCCCCACATAGAATACATAGCAGCAGTAAGTCTTACAACTTGTGAAATACGGCTGTCTCGGTTACTATGTGCATTAAAGCAATCATTTTGCGTAACATTAACTGCAGTAATGCAATGCTATTCCTCATTGCTGCATATATTCAAAGGGGATGACTAGTGTGGTCATTGTGGTTAAGAATTTTTACATTAAAATCTAACGTCATTTATTTGTATCTCTTCAAAATGAACCAAATATTCCCTGATTGTTGGCCACTTTACTTTTAAAGCTTTTAAGTTGGCCCTGTGGGACTGAGGAGGTTCTAGACGTGGCAGGAATAAGGAAAACACTTTGCAATTCAGAGGACCTTGCATCGCGATATATTCTTATAATAAAGCCAACGATATGCGCTAATTTCTCAAATTTATTTTTGGAATAGAACTCTACATGTTTCGGACAGATCTACTGTCCTTCACCAGGAGTCTAGCACCGTACACACAGCATAACCTGTATGTATTGCTGTGTGTACAGTGCTAGACTCCTGATGATAGAAAATCTGTCCGAAACATGTAGAGTTCTATTCCAAAAATAAATTTGAGAAATTAGTGCATCTCGTTGGTTTTATTATAAGAAGAAGGAAAACACTATTTCTGTTGGCACTCTGATCTTGGTCGTCCAATTTGTGGATTCACAGAGCTACTAGATTCCTACTAACAACCTAATAACTAGTTCGTTCTTGGGAAGCCACTTAGTTGATTAAGAAATGCTTTGTCTTTTATTGAACCAGAAAGCTTTTCATCGTGTTCTACAGAAGTTGCAACTATCTCCCCTGTTCTGTCAGCTGACTATAGTTCACACTGACGTCTCATTTCTCTAAAGTAGCTATTTTTAAAATTATCCTCTTATTTGTGTCCAGGTACCAAAAGTGTCTTCTCAAGTTGTGAATCTTCAACGCAAAATTTTACGAATAGAGAAAATAACAAAAGAAAAGGAGTAAATAAAAATAAATATACATAAGGCAAAAAAAAATTGCCATCGGTGATCATTTTACCTCCCGCTTACTTTCAACATGTTTCGCCTGTTTCGCCTTCTTTGATTCATTCGCTTTAACGTTTTAATATTAACTCCCACTGACATCATATTCATTGTTTTGCTGTATTAATATCACCACTTGACAGGACGTCTCTATCTAAGAAACCATTAGTTGGCCTAAAGGCATGTCCTCTCATGTCTTACTGGCGCCCTCATGAAGAGATTTGTGTAATATCAACTATAAAACATTTATACATTATAAGTGTGGGGCCTATTATTACGTCATTGTTTCTAGTAACATATGTGCCCTCTCCCAGAATACTTGCTTCAAGCATTGACTCTATGGAATGCTTTACATTAACGCCACGTAGATATTTGCGGGTAATTTTTGTATGCTTCTACTTGCTACAGTCTTTACTTGTGTCATTTTTCCTCCCACTAATACCATAAGGCCCTATTCGCATATTTACAGCACAAAATACAAAAGGTACATACTGCCTGTTTTTCTTCACATTTATTATTATCCAGGCTAGTGCAGGTTAGTAGCATTCTAGAATGTAATCGATACTCTGCATTTACCATTTTAGATTCTCCTCCGGATTTTCGGCAATGTTAGCTGAAATTTAGCTTTTATATCTCTCTTTAAAAGAGTACGTCAATTTTCTTCTCTCCGAGCGTTCAGACCGACTCCGGGCCTCTCCCACTGAGAGAATTTTTCCCAGAGATAAGAGGCCAGGCCGTGAGCCTGACCAACCATTCCAATATACGTAGTGCCGACGTTAAGAACGTGTGGATCTATGTTTCATCCTCGCATACACCGTCATGGTGCGAACAAGGAAAACTGTATACCTTGCGTTACCTTCTACCTGCAAGAAAATGCATGACAGTACCTCTAAATAGGCCCGACCCCTTCCTTCTTCCTTCTCACCTTCTCACAATTTACGATAATTTTGTATCTCATTCTCTACTGTAAAGCCTCCCACTTAGTGGGTAAGGGAAGGGGGCCTCTTTCCTCGAGTGTAGAGCGGCCGGGTCGTAAAGCTGATCACTCAGCTCCATCAAATGCCGAGATTAGGAATAAGTTTACTCCACTCTCCCTATGTGCCTTCAGGCTTGTAGAGGGACAATATTAACTTTACCTTCGATACTATAAAATTTGCATTTTAAAAGTTATAGTGTCGTTCCCCAAGAGTCAATGGAACATTCTCCAGCATAACGCAGTCCGTGCTGCATTTCTTTATCGCAGAAGTTCGACTCTCAAGAGCGTGAAGAGCCTCATACGGCTGGGAAAGCAAAGACCGCCACGGGACTCTGACGTGGAGGAGAACCGGGCCCTGCTAAGAGGTGACAGTGAATTTGGCCCCAGAGCGGGGGCCACAGACGGCGTTTCGAGAGCGAGCAGCGTATCTTCCCTGTCTTCAGACAACGGCAGTCAGCGCTCAATCAGTCCCACTTCAGGGGATCGCAGTCAAAAAACAAAATGGTAACAACACCAGTGCGTTGGCGTGTAAGATGATTAAACCCTCCATCGAAGTATTAATGTATGATGGCAGGTGTATTTGCCATGGACATAATAAAACCGCGCTCTTTCTTTGGAATAAACTTGTACGATCTGCAGAATTGTCATTCATGTTATAGTTGTTTTTAAAATTTACAATGGCGTTTGTAATTATCAGCACTGACATAGGCATTGCAATGATTTTTCCAGGAAAAAGCAGCGGGGGAATAATTTGCTTTAAAACTTTAAAAATGTTACGCTTCTAATGAGGAAGTTATTAAACGACTTCTTATTTGGGATACAGTAATGTCATTAAAATATTTTTGATTACTGATTTCAATATTTGTACCATTTCCCCGTTTCTTTAATTTTGGTTTTTTAATTAATCCAAATGAAGGCAGATACCTGGCGAGTGTTGCAGCACCATGAACCATATACTTAAGCAAGAAAACCGAGGAATAGTAATCAGAAACATATACTTGGAACTCCCTGAAATATAAAACTTTCCGAGTTTCTTGTCCATCTAGTGAAAACCATACACTTGTAGGCTAATATAGTTTCACTAAAAGAGGTATTAAATGTGATATTTTTCCGTTAACACCAGTTATTGATTGAAGTATTTAAAAAAAAATTAGTCTTGTAAATTCATGAATTTTACTGTTTATTTAAAATCGGCAGTTTGAAGCCATTGGCACCGATTCTACAGCAGTCAGCACTGAAGGCACAAGACTTTCAGCTGTGTCTGACAGTCATAGAAGCACGGCAGCTGGCAGGCCTGAACATGGACCCGGTGGTTTGCATCCAGGTTGGAGATCAGAAAAAGTACACAAGTGTGAAAGAGAGTACAAACTGCCCCTACTATAATGAGGTAAGGAGACAATTACAGTCAGCACCTTGTAGCTTATAGCCCAGAAACTCCACTGTAAATTTTACTGTGGTAGCACTCATGAACAGTGACTCATCCAGTGTGAATTGACCCTTCCCTTTGTCAATACACACGCGGTGGGGCAGTTGGTTAAGGCATTGCGCTACAAGTCGTAAGGTCGCGGGTTCGATTCCCGATGTTGTCGTTGGAATTTTTTATTGAAATAAAAATGCCGGCAGCACTATGGCCTCTAAAAGAAATAAATTCCAGGAATTCTTCCTTTGGGGGGGGGGGGGTTAAAGGCGGTCGGTTTGTAG
>Ga0123352_10012475_pt1 | contig 13434 bp, 5 predicted proteins | sample TergutLab28metaG_FD_89700 | JGI IMG/M metagenome (GOLD analysis project Ga0123352, IMG submission 89700) | Labiotermes labralis P1 segment gut microbial communities from Petit-Saut dam, French Guiana - Lab288 P1 | ecosystem: Host-associated > Arthropoda: Insects > Digestive system > Gut ...
TACATACATACATACATACATACATACATACGTATAGGCTATATTTTTTAAGGTATTCTGTATGGAGAAACAATATTGTCATCATCTCCCTTCTGGAACTAAGAGGGTAAGAAGGTGAGAGAGCCTGAGGGAGTGAAGGAGTGAGAGAGTGACTGCACTCCGAGGGCTGTGACAGTGTGAACAAGCGAAAGTGTAGCAAGGAATCTGGAAGGAAGAAAGATTAAGATAATGGAGTTGATGGAAGAATGGGTGCCTTGAATTCGAACACAATGGATACATTAACGCGTTTTGCTCTAATTTCGCTTCAGCAGTTTGACTATTCTGTCGTGTTCAGAACGCGATCATGGCAATTATTAGAGAGCGCAGAGTTTGCTACATCTAATGCATAGCCCGTGTCCCCTTAGCAACAGAGTTATTCCTCAACTAAACAACGCTCTTAGGGATTTAAACATGTTCTACCGAAATCATTCTCTTTGTAATTACAGATTTCAATATACAGGCTTACTCAGACAAGTAAAACTGCACGGCATAGGTCACGAGTTTCAGGTACTGCGAGAGATACCTTCATAAATGTTTGTATTTTTTCTACTCATATTTTACGATGCAGCTCCGAGATATTGTTCATACTAGAGTGACTGTTGTCGCAAAAAATTTACATTAATACCTTCCCTCTGCCTTTTATATTTCCATGGAGCAGAATTTGTCTTCACAAATTTTCACGAAATCCGTAGGATCATAGTTGAAATGTTAGCGGTCACTTCGCCAGCAAAGAAGTTTCCTGAATTTTATGGACTCCAATAATTCGTTCCTGTTTTTCCAAGGGACAGCGAAAACATTTCTTTGGGGCTAGCGAAATCAGTTTTCTGGGGATACTTAAAATCTGGTACACTATGAACAGGAAGAATGTAACAGCACAGAATTAACATAAATATAAGTAATATTGTACACTGCAAATATTCAAAATCTAAATGGTGCAAGGTTCACGTTATGGTGTTGTGCCCAGATTAACTGTATTTCTGTAAGTATGGAGATGATAAAAATTTCACTCTTTCATTGTTTAATCACGGGGCTACCAGATTTCAAGACAAACTGCACATGAAGGATGGTAAGGTCAGCTCTACGCATCGGCAGCCTTTTACCCCCTAGTAAATATTCCTTGTACTCATTTCTGTCAGCGGTTAAGTCAATTCCAGGGCGATATTTTTTCCGGAAGGATTAGGCCAATAAAAAATTTAATCATGTAATGAGCTTAAAAGCCAAATTAACTATACTATTTATTTAGTTTAAATGGCAAATTTCCTTGCACATTTCATCACAAACGTTTCCAACTGACTAACACTTATACTGTTGTACAGTACTGTACAGTGTAGTTCTGTGGGCTGTCTATTTCCAAAATTCTCATTTTTGTACCTTGTGATGAATGGATTATGTCACGTAATTGCTAAGTTGCTGACCTGGAGGGCATTCTTCGCAACATAACATTACACAACACGGCATGCTGCCACAATACCCAACTGGTACAGCGAAATTAATGTGACTTTTTATAGTGTGACTTTAGCAAGGACGATATGGCTCCCTGATTATGGTCCTAGGACCGAAACATGTCGGAGCGTTTTTAATGTTTTAATGTGTAAATTTTATAAATTTTATATATGTGCATTAGTTGGTGTAATAATTGAGTAACTCGACAACATGCACGGTGTAACAACGAAAATTAAAAAAAATCCGCATAGTTTTGTTTAAATACTGCAACCAAATTGTTATCGACTTCTAACGTTGAATAAAAAGTTGAATAACGATCTGCTGTATTCATGCATTACAGCTGAATCAACATTTTGTGCTCTTGTCTGCTGATCTCAGAACAGTGTTTTGCCTTGATTCTTTATTCACGCTCTGAAAAAAGTCACTTTAAAGTTATGTAAAATTCTAACAAGTTAAATATAACACTTCACGTTGCATATTGTCTAAACTGAATTAAGATTCACGTGCATGCACGTAGAAATCACGTAGGAGGGAAATTTACCGTTCTTGGTTAAGGGTAAAAAACGTGACTGCCCGTGAGGCTGTCCAAACAACGGTAAAACAGCGTGATGTGATTCAGCGTGAGTCAACTAGGGGGTGAAACTGGCGGACCACGCAGCCATGCTGGGGTACCAGGTTGTGAAAATAAAAAAATAATTGGGTAAAGGCATGTTCAACGTCTTCACACTCTTGATTTTGGTAAGGTGGTGATACTTTCACTCCCATCTCCATTTTTCGCTTGGAAGCTGCGTCAATGATTTTTTATAGTGAGGCGGAGTGTCGTCATGATACTCATGAATAATTTTGTGAATATCTGTTAGTTTGTTAGTTGTCGTATGATAACAAACACATGGAGAGGCGGAGTTTATTACAGCACAAGCCTCGCTCTGGTTTTTTGGGTTTTCGAACGAAGAAAGGAAGCAAAATATGTTATATGAAAAAGTAAAATGAGTTTGATTCGTACCGTCACTCCCAATGAAATGCTATATGCTGTAAACTACTGATTTCGGAAGTATTTTAAGGCTAAGGTTAGAGTATAAATTCTTAACATTAGGAGATAAAATGTTATATTTGTCACTTGCTCTGTGGATTTAGCAGTTGAATCACATTTTAAATAAGCTCATCCAAAAAATAACATGTATTAACTGTGTGTCGCCAAACGAAGCAAGAGATGAAAGTCCATACGTCCTAGAGCAGGAACCATTCTGTCTACTCATCGGGTTTGTAATTTCGAATTCCGCTGTATAAACTAATGTATGATGGACGCATTTTTCATAATGCTTTATCATTACAGCTTATAATATTGTGAGTACAAAATGTGTCAAGTCCAGAAACCTATTTGATCCATTGTATACAAAAAATTCTCTGTGATGAGAAGTGCAGTCGATGCATATATGTAGTACAAAGTAGTGTCCTTTTATACAGGACGAGGCGTTTTTGTTCAAGAACCGTGATTGATGGCAATAATCAAACTTTGAAACTTTATGCAAATAAAACGTCAGTGGCAACTATTGGTTGTAGTGTTACGACAGATATCTTAACGGTGAATGATGCGTATTTGTCTCACACACAGATAAAGATAATTTAACTATTTCAAGCACATCGGTTAGTCTATGGACCACCTGCTGTAATAGCATGTCGCTCTGTGTTCACCCCACAGAGTATAATCGTTGGACTTGCAGGACTCTCCAAACAAAGAGCAATATATTGCTGTTAAACAGCACAAACGTATTTATGAACTGTACTTTGAAGTAGGCCTATTCTTTAGAAGTTTCATAATTAAAGCTTTCAGCTTGTCCATTAAACAACATCGTTTTTGATTGTGTATCATATTATGTGAAGAGAAGCCACTAGATTTCACGGCCGTGACACTTCTTGGGATGTGACGCCGTGTAGTTTGGCAGAAATTTCAGAACATTTTGGACGAACTACCTTCTTCCTTCTTCAGGATTTAACACTGATGATGGAGACAGCATATATCTGCGAAACGTTAATAAATTCCTACCAGACTAAGGCATCACATTCCGACACACTTTAATCGTCAAGAACAGAAGAATTGTCATGATTTGTGAGTGTTTGAGTGTTTGAAACAGAGAGCAATGTTTCGGTTGAAATAATAAGAGAAACATAATCATAGGGACTTCTGCTGCTAATACGACAAAGTTTAATGCCGTGTACATGAGAGTGTAACTTTCCAGGTATTTTTTACGAATTAAAAAATATGTTTTGTGTGGATGCTATATCCGTCCGTCTGTCTGTCCGAGATCAAGTATGAGGATTAATGTTTATTGAACTGGGTGTAGAGGTTATTTATACACATTTTTCAGTCGCACGTGAATTTCTCGAAATTTGTCAATTGACAGCTTATTTTACTTGAGGTCCAAAATGAATTTCTATCTGTAATTACCACATTTATTGTAAAATTTTGGTGACATGCGGGATACACTGCCGGTTGGGTGTTGAGTATCATGAAAATCTGAAGAGTGAAAATTGTACCTAAGGGCGTGAATGAAAATCATGAAAATCCGTCCAGTGGGAGCTGAGTTGTTACACGCTTTCGGGCGGACAATTAGACATGACGAAGATAATGGTCGCAATTTTGCGAACGCACCTATATCCGTATTCTGAAAATCTGGAAGGAAGTGGCCATTTGGGAGGTACAGTTGTGGATGAGAAAACAATATTAAAATGTTATGCCGGGACAGAAAATTTCCCGACGAGCTGATCATCTGCTCCATGAAGATTCTGCAAGCAGTTAAACGGAAGAAACTTCATGGGTGTGAAATCCAACGAAACTTTTAATATTACTGCTCGGCAGAGGTAAAGCACAAACGATGTGAGAACTATAATGAATAATAATTTACCTGTGACTACCCTGACGTTTGCTGTTGTTGTAGTTTTGTAAATGTAGGTTGTCACACAAAAACTGTAGCATTGGCGGTCTTACCTGCTGCTACGTCAGGCAGAGAGTCAATTGTGAAGCCATTTGTATTCTCACCAGCTACTAAAACAAGGCAGCAAATGTACGTGCAACTTAATATTGAGGCGCTTCTGTTGTTTGCATCCTGGAAACTGTTCAGATTGCTAAATAATTTAATCCAATATTGTTATACATTTATTTTTGTTTACATTTTTTCAATATTGTGTAACGCAATTTACAGTGGTACTGTCTGTTTTTTATATTTCTTCATAGAACTATTATGTATATATCTGTGTTGATTTTATTAAATTTAATGATGGTCCTTGAATATAAATTGTCAACTCATCGGAACATTTTGTAATTGCTGGATTGAAAACAATGCGTCATAACCCATATTTGTGTATATTCACAAATTCTCTGCATACCAGTTTTCACACTCATGGATACAATTAATATTAAATATTTTAATTGGTCGTTCTGTTTTTCCTAATTTTATATTACGTAAATCGCTTGAAGAAATACGGCAGTCGTATTACCGACTGATCTAGTTACCGATGACTCTGCAGGACTACTATTTTGACTCTTAGTAATCAAAATAGTTATGAACCTACGTAGCTCTTCACATTAAACATCTGTTATTCTTATTAGATTTTTACTTCAATTTTCCGGACAAATTTGCTTAGAACCCCCCAATATAAAATTTAACGAAAATCTGTGTAACGGGGGCCGATTTCTATGCGGACGGATGGAGAGGCAGAGGAACGTAAAACCTGAAAACCGGAGTACCTGACATGACGAACCTTATAGTCGTTGTTTGAGACTATACAAGCGCACCAACAAGGTATAAAAAGCGTTTGCGAGAACTGGCTTTGAGGAAGGAGACAGACCTGTGTAAGATAAATCGTTGTGCAAGGAACAGTCCAGTGCATGGGGACCTAACAGCGTTTCAGCAAGAGAAATCAAGGAATTTAGAGCGCACATCAAGTTGCTGTGTTTGGCTGCACGTAATGTGAAAAAAAAACAGGATTTCTTACTCAAATGCAGTCTGCGACATCCAAATTATGTTACACTAGAGATGGAAATTGTATTTAAAGTCAAAATACAGTATCACACGACTGAATGGCGTATACTACAAGTGTAAACATCTTGAAATGGAGATATGAAATGAAAGTGGTACATCACTTCAGATGAATCATGTCTACAGATGCTGGGTGGAGACAGTGGCCCCCTGGGATGTGACGCATGTAATGTGGCACACAAGAACCAACTTTCTAGATGAACTTGCCTGTTTGTCTACCAAACTACGTGGCCTCACATGGCAGAATATTATAATGCGAATAGCCACCTATATTAAACCCCACAAACTGTCTCAGAGCCATTCTGTTTATTATAACCATTTATTCTTAGTCTAATCATTTTTAAGGAGAAATTACCAAGTGAGTTTAATGATTAATTTTGGATTTGGTCCAATTTTGAGGAAAGTTTAGTCTAAAAAATGGAATTTTTGGATTTTGGGTTTTCACCGTCCAGAGGGTGTAGAATGTGTTCTTCTCTATTATGACACTGTGTAGTGTATTTGGTGGATAATATCGTTTCGGAGAAACTGCTGCCTCCATCTTCACAACAAAACTGGAAAATTGAGTAATCGTGATCTTCCACCAAAAACGTTGCTAGCCGCATGCAGACTACACGGCCACAGCCCAGTAGAACGTAAATAGAGTATGAATATTTTATTTTTTGTGTCTTTCTATTCAGTCTATAAACCGTCATTCTACTGAAATTACTTGAGAATACCGTGATTCACACTCAATGGCTGCTGATTTGAATGCGATTACTTTACAGACCACTTGCTCTAAACTGCGATTTCCCTTGCTTGGAAGAAATATTTTCTCTTTTGCTGATGAACATGTGATCTCCGTGTAAGTGTTTGTAAATTGTGTCCTGTAATGAATCGTTCGCAAACTATCATAATTCCAAGTTATTCAACTACAACAGCACTTTAAAGAAGGGGGAGGGCGGAATTAAAGAAGTTCGCAACGCAATCCACTGAAGACATCTGATCGTGTCCACAAATAAAGCCATGGGGCAGGGAACGACGTCAGAAACCAATATTTTGGAGCAGACTAAATTACTCGTCGTTTTAGCAACGCCAAACTTCGATACCTTGCTCGCAAGGACCTGCCACTAGACCCTACCCTGAGCCAGATTAATCCATTCCACACCCCCCGTGTCCTCTTTCCTTAAGGTTCATATTCGTAGTGCCCTCCCCTTTACATCTAGGTCTTCCGTGTGGCATATTTACTATAGGTTTTACCGCCTCAATCCTGGTAGCATTTCTCTTCCCTCCTAACTTTGGCCGCACGCCCTACTCATGCCTCCTCCATTCATTTGATCTTTCTAATAGTAACTACGAGGAATGCAAATCATGAAACCTCTCAGTAGTGCAATTTTTTCAGCCGTCTGTTGCTTTCTTCCTTATACACTCATAAATCTTCCTCAGCACCCCGTTCTCACACGCCTTCAACCTATTTCTTTTCCTAATATGGGAGACCGAATTACACGCCAATGCAGTATAAAAACAGACATTTTTTTCTATGTGATATTCATCAGGTCTTACGTAGCAGAAGGAAGGAAAAGATTATAAATTCTGTATTAAGAAGTTTTCACCGAATTTAAAGTGATTGAATTTATCTCTGCAAGAAATTGTTTCTCTATTTGCCCCGTACATTGGAAATAGTTCAAATTTTCAAAGTATTTACTGATGTTCTACTGCGATTTCTTTTCTCGTGACCAGAAGTAAAATAGTCCTTTTTTTTTCGTTGTTACTGAACCGTAACACAAACATAGATATTCTGTCTTAAGCTAACAGAGCTACCGAATGTGTTATTTATTCAGATAAAATACAATAAATTATTGGAATTTAATATGTAAAACATAAATAAAATTTTATATTTAAACGTACTTGATATTTTCTTCAGAATTTTTTATGATATTAATGATGTACGTCAGCACAACTGTTTATTATTACACACAGTCATCTTCAGGCCTATTCTTTATAGGTGAAGTCACAGAATGCTATAAAGAATAGGCCTGAAGATGACTGTTCAATAGTCGAAACATGTAGCCTACATAATTACCTTGTGTAATAATAAACAGTTGTGCTGATGTACACTATTAATATCGTAATACGTATCCAAGCACATCGCGATGCCTCCATTCAAGTTCTTCAAGTTCTTTAGAATTTTGTTTTGTATGGACTTTTGAAAAAGTAGAGTGTTGCTCACATTGAATTCTAAACATGTTTGTCTTCCTTCCAGATTTGAATTAAAATGTATATATTGCACTGTAGTTTAGTATTCAGCTGTTTGCCTTCGGTAGAAGGTTTCAGTCAGAGAGCAGTCTGAAGCGTAGTAAAATGCTAAACTTGCAGACCTAAACCTCTGGACATTACTTTCCACCTTTAACAAAAATTGGATATTATGTTGTTAAAAATCTTAGAAGGATTAGAAATAACTGCTAGACATCAACCTATGCATGCAGAAACTGAATGGTGAAAGTTATTTTCGTAAGTTATCTACATAGTGGGCCCTGTTCCTGTCCGTTACACCATTTTTGTATATTCAGAGGACCGTGCATCGTGATATATCCTTATAATAAAAGCCAACGAGATGCACTATTTCTCAAATTTATTTTGGTAAAAACTTTACATGTTTCGGACAGATCTACTGTCCATCATCTTGAATCTCAACACTGTATACACGCAGTAGGTATTTGTCATGCTAGTTCTGTTGACTGCTAGAGAGGTCAGATCCATTCTGACCTCGCTAGCAGACAGTCAACATAACTAGTACGACAAATAACTATTGCTGTGTACACAGTGTTGAGACTCCTGATGATCGACAGTAGATCTGTCCGAAACATATAGAGTTCTTTATCAAAATAAATTTAAAAAATAGTGCATCTCGTTAGCTTTTATTATAAGACCATTTCTTTTCCTCAGCTTCAACAACGCTTGAAGCATTCAAACATTTTGGACGTGTTTTCACGTTCCCATGGGGTTCTTTTCGCTGTCATATTGAAATGTCTGAAGTATATGACTGTACGACCGTATGAAATATAACAACATAGTATGGAAACAGGAAAATTTTGTGTTTGGTTCAAAAATCATTTAGAAACTGATAATAGCTCTGTTTGTCATTATTTGCGCCACCTTCGTGGAACCATGACCACGCTCACAAGAGCCATCCACTGGTCCTGATTATGATCCACATTAATCCATTCCATAACCTCTTATTATATTTTTCAATTGCTAACTGTATTTTTATCCTCACTAGTACGTTTATGTCTTCTAAATGTGTAGAGGTTTACCGGACATAATTTTGTACACACTTTTCAATTCATCCAAGCCTTAAACATTTCCTGCCCATCTTATTCTCTTTGATCTGCACAAGTCAGTAACGCAAGTGAGTAGTAAGGACAACGAAGCTCTTCAAGGTGCAGTGATTTCCAACTTTCTGTTACTTTCCTTAGGCCCAAATATTTTAAAAATCTTCTCCATAAGAGCTTCGTCTATATTCTTCCCACAGGGTGTGATGCCAGATTTTATGTCCATATATTGTAAAGGTAATATTGTTTCCAAACTTGACTTTAGATTTTGAGATGCAAGGTAGTGTGATCAAAAAGGGACCAGAATAATAAAACTAATCCCCGAATTTAATTTGTTCTTCATTTCTTTGTAACTACAATTTCGACGACTTTTTCATATTCAATGTTTAACACCCTGGAAGTATCTCTTAATTATTATAATATATTTGTCACATACCGTAACCCTGTTCTGTAGATTAATGTGCGGTCATTAGGTTACAGCTCTCTCCACGAACTGAAATACCACCACTTGTTGACTGTATAGGCTGCTTATTTAATAATCAATAAATATATGTACAGCCGGGAACAGCAGTTCCTAATTTACATAGTGATAGCTCGGTTACTGAAGTGACTGCCGTCAGGATGGCTCGTTTACTGTACAGGTAAAAACTGGAATTTCTTGTCGTAGCACCAAGAAACCAGCTCCTGATCATTATGTAGAGCAGCGGTTCCCAAACGTTAACGGTTCACGACACTCTTAATGTCTCAGCAATATTTTTACGGCTCCCCTAGGCCAAAAGAAATAACTAAAACTTGGGTTTATTCAGAAGTTAAGTCCAAACATCTTAATAATTCTTCAGGTCCTAACAACTTACTAGCCTTTTGGAAGAATAATCCATATAAATTGAAAGAAAAAACAGTATTTTGAATCACCGATTTACGGAGTTCTGTTACGAAAGGAAATAGAATGACAGGGAAGTGAAGGCGAACACTTAATTCAAACTGGCTAGGCTTAGTGTGTGAAGGGCTTTACATTCACTCAGCAGTACGTTCTTCTGGCGTGATGCTTGTCCGTAGGGACTGAAATCGTCTTATCTTCAGTTGAACTTGTATAGTCAGTAACGTCGCGCCGAATTCCCAGAACTGTGGGAATGTGTACTGGTTCAGTAGCCGTGCTATGTCTTGTTTTTTATTACAGCTTTGGGAACAATATATCCAACAGTTTGTTTAACCCGATTCTACTTTTTACGGATTCTGTAAAATAAGTATATTGTATAGAATCCGCCTGTTCTATAATGACATGTTTCCCTTTCACTAGTCAGAGTAATGAAATTGTTAGCGAGTGGCTAAGTTGTAGGAAGATACTCAAAAATTATGTTCAAAATTTGCATTGTTTATGTAACCAAACTGAACAGCCGACATTTCAGCAACTAATTCGGTAGCACATATACGAACTTTCTGGACCAACATGCAGTGATTTTACTGTAAGTTTTAGAATAAAACAAGCAGTGTATTTAGCGTGAAATTATGCTATAGAACGTTTTGAATTTGAATGTGTTCGCTGACAAAAAGAATTTTCTCATATGATATATTCTTTTAAGTTTTCTGAGATGGAGTATGTAAATCAATAGGGACACTAAATAAAAAAAAATATGGTTTCCAAATTTCAAATTCTTAAATTATCGGACGAATATACAAATTTTTCTGTTGACGTGACTGAAGTTACCGTCAATACTTTAGCAATCTTGATTTTTTGCTGGGTTTTCTTTTCATATCTCGACCCGAAGACCTACTGTCCTGTGATATTCCGTTATTTTCCTTTTCTTCCACTCAAATAGTAAGGTAGTACCGTCAAACCGATTACACAAGTTCCTTCCGCGTCACGTATCAACAGTCATTGACATTCATCCTAACATTTGACGCTGCGCAGTATTCCGAGTGAATAAACCAAATTAAATGACTCAAATCAATCATCAGTGGTATAAACTCGCTTTCACTTGTGACTGCAGTTAAGAGTTTCCTAGTTGAAGAATAAAGAACCAACTAGATGTCACTTATCATTTTATTGTACTTCTTATAGGCTCAACATGTTTCGGGCACTACTATGCCCATCATCAGGAGCTCGCGACTATGATGTTGATTACCACATTGGTCGTTTCGTTCTTGGTTTGGTGTAGGATGGAGGTTAGGTGCAAGTAGGCTGGAGTAATGGGCTGCAGTCCGGACACTACTCCAGCCTAACCGCACCTAACCTCCAACCTACAGCAAACCAAGAATGAAACAACCAATGTGGTAATCAACATTATAGTCGCGAGCTCCTGATGATAGGCATAGTAGTGCCCGAAACATGTTGAGCCTATAAGAAGTACAATAAAATAATGTGTCATCTAGTTGGATTTTTATTCTTCAGTTGTCACAATGATGCACGGTCCAATAAACATCAGTTTCCTAGCAATCGATGTACCTAACCTGAACTATGTTTTATACCCAAGTAAGTACTTCACGTTTTAAGTAATACTTTACTGTGTAACTTGTGTCGACATTATTTCTCGATAAATTTTTATTTTTTATTTTAAAATTAATGTGACAGGTGCACTTAAGAATGTATGGCGCCCGTCAACGAGTCGTCCTAACAACATAAGCTGTACTGCAGTCTTCACATGTGGGTGACATGTAACATTTCTCACCCGATGGTAGCTATAGGTCCAATCTCTGTCAAGTGAGAACATAAGAATTGCCTTTTCTGGACGCATACATCGCGACGCCTAGCAAAACAGTAGCTGTAGTACTTTGATAAACTCGCTCACCCCATCGTTCTAACCGCCAAGAATAAGCAGATCCATTAGAAATTTTGAAAACTAATTTTTATTTCTTGGTGCACCGCTACGCCCAGTAAATGAAGCAATGTTTGGACATTATTATTTGGGCAAACTTTTACGCTCTTTTTCTGTTTAAAGACGCTGTCTAAAGTAATCGATAGAATGTTTATCAATGAGGATTTTGGTACTTACAAAGAGACCCTTATGAGCGACCTTAAACATGATACCCCTGTAAACAAACCACATTTATTCAGTTTAACACAACACAAGATAATTTAATCAATTTATATTGCTCTCACATGTAAGGATTCATGTTTCCCTGAAGGTGGCCTAAATACAGGCCGTAACAAGTATGAATGTGAGGGCAATTTCAATTGAATAAATAATCTTCTGTTGTGGTAGACTGAGCAGATGTGTTTGTTGTTTTTTTAGTAAACACAACGTGTTGGTTTCTATAAAGAATACTATCGCAGTGTTAGACTGGAAGTAAACATAGAATCCACAAATTTCTGTAAGGTATCCGGTAACAATTAGAGGTTGCGATCTGATAACTTACTACATATGAGGCCGGAGTCTAACCAGAACAACATGAAGTCCTGTTCATCAAAAGCGGATGAAAATATTGTTAGAATTTTGCCACTTTGTAGCCATGAGCGATGAAAGTGGTTCCTACAATGTGCTGAGCATTATCGTGTTATCCAGTGAAACTAGCGTTGTTATCGTGGGCAAGATCGAATCAATATGACCCCCTTGTCCCACCCTACCGCAGCAGTCGACCGTTCCTCCATTAGGCAATGAATTATTGTTCCAGTTGTAGGAAAGATCTGCATACGTGCAACCGTATGGTTTAAGGCAGAAATGATTTGAAGCTTTTAATCTGAATTCTCTGTTATTCAACGCAAACTGGTTGATTATGACAGTGTAATGAACTAACTTTCCCATATGCCTAAGCACTGCGCTATGGAGGCATATTTCCATATATATTTTTTTACAATGTAAGTAATTTCCGTTGGTATAATGCCGAAACATTACGTGTCGTATGATGAAAAGAATCGTCGGTTACTTGGATTGTTAATACGTTTGGATCATTGCGCATTTATGTATACTTAGCCCTATAAAGGAATACGAGCGTTCAAGTATAACGCGTCACCTGTGTCTGATACTGAAAGCATAGAGATGTTTTAATTACACTAAATGACCACTTACGATTTAAATATTGCACGACTTGCGAGTAGTGATTTATCACATGACACATTAATAAGATCCAAAATTTGTAATGTGCCTTCTCATTTGTAAAAACTGGATCAGTTACAAAACTAAGACAAGCAAAGCTTGAGAGTGGACCACTGAAGAAACATAACTAGCAATTTACATTTTTTGACCTAGCTGTTATTCCATTTGATTTGTTGACCAGCGTCTGTTCAGTTGCACATGTTACAACTGTAGCATAAAATGGCGTAATTACAGTGAATAATTTTCTGAAAAGAATGTGGAAGGAAGCCTTTTTTATATTCACATGCAGTCCCTCACTTTCTTGGCCAACCTGTTCCAGGTCCAAGATTGCCTACGTGTAAGGAAACATTACCTTTTTCAACAGAAATGCAAACAGCTGCACGGTACATCCTTCAGTCACTTGGAAGCCTGATTGCGTTCCACAGGTAGACCTGTTTGTTGTGTTGAGGGTTGCCATCACTTGAACAAGAAAGTGAAAACTTTCATTGAGCCGTGAGGAAGGGACGCCAATCCAATTCCAATTCCATTAGCCACGGTACTCCGACTGATCAAGATGTCATGGTGGACATAATAAAA
>Ga0123352_10012476_pt1 | contig 13434 bp, 5 predicted proteins | sample TergutLab28metaG_FD_89700 | JGI IMG/M metagenome (GOLD analysis project Ga0123352, IMG submission 89700) | Labiotermes labralis P1 segment gut microbial communities from Petit-Saut dam, French Guiana - Lab288 P1 | ecosystem: Host-associated > Arthropoda: Insects > Digestive system > Gut ...
AAGTTCCCCTAAGACAACCTGAAGATGGCCAGTACAGGCCGAAACATGTAGTTGTCCATCATATAGTCATTAAATACACCTCATGTGACACAGTTGTGTTTGACTACATACAATTTTCCAAGTTTCACCTACACAACGAGGATGACACACTTCCTAGACTCTTTGTTTGTTCATGACGCCTTTGAATTAGCGTCTTCTTTAACTGTCTGTAATTACTATCTGAACAATATTTTGTGTTAAATAACGTATTTAGTTCTTGCTACATGCTAAGGGCAAAGTAACGACGACTGGTCCAAACATTTTTCGAGGTCTTTCCTCTTGAAGCATGTTATTGTATTACCTACTTGATAAATGACCAAATCTGCCGAAACATGTAGTAGATGATAATTAAATGTAGAACGTTCTAAAAGTTTCGTTCGCATTGGCAGTAAATAAGAACGTTGACAAACAGACACAATGGGATGAAGATATCAAAACTGGTCTTTCGCTTCGGAGTAAATATACGAATGAAATATCAGAAAAGAATATTCAGAAAAATATCGACCCTGAGAGGCATAAATGTAGAAAAACCGGAACTACATAAACGGAAACACCACAGTTTACACAGCTGTTACTTTGACGTAGATAATCCCTGCTTACCCAAACAATTATTCGAAACGTCCCAGTGCACGCTGTGGGTACAATACGGATCCTTGTAAATGTCCAAGTTAGCAGCATATATACTATTAGTGACCACTGTGATTAAAAATGAAAACTTAGTGACATGAAACATGGTGTGCTAGACTACAGCTATAGTCCAATTTTGGTAAGGAAACATGTGAGAAAATGGTGATTTGGAAAACGAAGAAGACCATCGGTAATATAAAAGAGATATATTGTGTGATGATATCAAATGAATGGAATTAGTTACGAACCCTGCCTAGTGTGTGATATTATTTTCCTCACTGTTAATCTTTCGTTTATATTAATAGAGAGCCAAATTGTCGTTACATAACTTCCGTGTACTCCTTCGCATCCATTACCAGTTAGAAGTGCACAGGGCACTACAATTTAAGACGACCATTTTCTTGTCGCGGCCATTTTGCAATTAACGCTATCTGTCAGAAAATGAGAGTAACTACGTGCTCTGTAGTGGACAACAGTCGGCCATACAGCATCTGCAGCTAGGAACAGGCCTATGTGTCACAACAATATCTATATGAAAATATCTTCTGGTCTAAGAGCCGTAGAGTGCCTGTCTATGCTATAGATAACATCATCTCCTTTTCAGGCGCGTCGCTAAATTGCGAAAAGCGAATATTAAGCTTCGTCATGTCTGTCCATCCGTCCGTCTGCACGCATGGAACAACTCGGTTCCCACTGGACGGATTTTCATGAAATTTAATATTTGTGATTTTTCGAACATCTGTCGAGAAAAATTCAAGGGTCTTTAAAATCGGAGAAGAATAAAGGGTACTGTACGTGAAGACCTATACACATGCTTAAACATATCTCGCTCAGTTTTAGTTAGAAAGAAAAATGTTTCAGACAAAAGTTGTCAAGAACCTCGAAACAAATTTTATGTTCAAGGAATTTCTTTTTCTAAAATCGTGCCATTTATGAGATAATGTGGAAAAATATTGTGGCTACGAGCAGGCCACAGATGACAATATGATGAATTCGCACTGCGTGCTGGATTCCTAAGGCTATAAATACACACATAGGTTATGTAGTACTCATTGTTTTCGCATTGCAACAATGATCGCAGGAACGCCCCTCATTGTTACGTTATGCCAAAAATTGCTGACTTTTTTTTTGATGTGGCAGGCGTCTAGATGTTTAAAAATCGCTGGGTAGTTCCATTCTGTTACACGTTCCAAAATAAAAGACAGTGATAGGGAGGTACCAATGTGCAACAATTGTCCAACATACGAAATGTTACTGTTGCCGATCTAATAAAAAAAAAATACGGTTTTATTGGCAGCCTATGTTGGAGGACAACATTTCCATTCTAAGTGCAGTTGTTTTCTATGTAGCCTTAATTAATGCAGTAGCATACTGCACACAAAAAATGGATCTAATTCTGAACCGCTCGATAAATGCTGTGACACTGACAGATGGCAATGCGTCGTATCGCACTGCTTGTTATTTTCAGTTCGTACTCTAGAACGCCACTCTTGCTCCTACGTAATTGGATATGTTCCAATTAATTAGCGTAAATTACGCGTTCATATGAAGCTGCAGAATCAAAAACGACAGCCATAACAACAACAACGACATTAACTTAATAACCACAAATTCAGCCCACTAACAATGGTTGTTAAGGCAACCATAGGAAGGCACCTCTTTCGAAACTTGAGTTGAACCCCGTAGATTCTGAGGATTTTTGTGGGGTTGAAATCACTGTAGCCAATTTCGGTACAGTAACTTCATTTAGAACATGAAAGCTTCTTTGCACACGGTTCGTGAGTCATTATTCACTACCATAAATTCACTCCACTATAGACAGGGTGATTCAGGAGGAAAAGAAAATATTTTTGGAGTTGATATTATTGGTCACTGTGAGGGAAAGTTCATAAGATCATGTGTCTGATTCTGAATGGTTACCGAGATACAGATGTTCGAACCTATAAATACCGCTTGGCGACTGAATATGGGATCGGTCGGTTGTCCCGAAATGTCGGTAACAAAATGCCAAACGACGCGGCGTAAAATTAAAAAAAAAAAACGCAAATCTCATCGACATCTCGGCGGAAATCTGAAAGCACGGAACATGTTAACATGCTTTCAGACTTCATGCCCTGCAAGATGCTAACATGTTAACATCTTGCAGGGCATGAAAGAAAGATAAATTATTTAGTGCTACTTTTTAAAATTTTAATATAATCTTCAAATGATAAATTTGGTACACAGAAATGACAAATTTGTTGCAACGCACAAAAAGTGTTCGAAAATCCCACTAGGCAAATCGTGTGCGAAGATCGTGTACTTTTCGTCAGAGTTGGTCTTGGCATTTCTTTGTGCGGACCGCAGCACCCAAAATGCGAGCGAACAATTCGCCTGGTGTATAAAGCCTTATTTTGCTAACTTTGCTCTTCATCCAACACCCCCCCCCCCAAAAAAAAAATTCTAACAGAGTTAGTCTTGTTATTCAAACAGTTCTTCCTCGGTAAACTTTTAGTATTAACGGGGTGCTGATAAGTCCTTAGCCCGACTAGGAAGGAAACAAGCTCGGAAGTATGTCAGCGACGCGCGCGACTTCAACAACATCGAGAAGTGAAATGTCATAAAGTTTTTTTTTTCTTGCAAGGCAAGGCGCCGAATGAAATTCACGCCATTCTGACAGAAACATTAGCTTGTTTCCTTCCTGGTCGGGCTAAGGACTTATCAGCACCCTTGTAGATACGTGTTCATGCGAATTTTTTTCTCGCAATAGCGGATAATATCACCTTCCAAAACATTGACCTTTCCACTTGAATCACCCTGTATAGCTCAACGACCCGACAGTATAACTACACAAACAATACAGACGAGTGCACTATACCAAAGCATCAAATTTTGTTCCCAGACTTCATTCTTAAATATTTACAAGGGTCGAGGTTCTTCTGGGTCTTTACTCAGCCTTTTAGTAGGGTTTGCCGGCGTTTCAGAACAGCATCTTGGTCTCATATTCAAGGGTTACGCAGTCCAAGTAGAATGCATGAACCTTGAAGATGGGCCCGATAGGCTATTCCGGTATACCTGTCAATAATTATCAAACAACACCGAGTTAACACTGTGTTCTGATGAGGTGAATTAACAAAATTACGAAAAGCGACTCTAAGCTTCGTCATATCTGTCTGTCTGTCCACCCCTCTGTCCGGATTTGCACAAAATTTGGTATGTGAGGATTTTTCGAAAGCCTACAAAGAAACTTTAAATTTTATCAAAATCGGACGACAAATTCACGTACTTTTTGTGAAGACCTGTGTCCATTTAGACATCGCTGAGTTCTGCTTAGAATAACAAATTTTTTGGTCAAAAGTTGTAGAAAAAAATAAAAATAAATATTATGCCATATATATATATATATATATATATATATATATATGTTAAATTTTGCCTTATATTATATAGTGTTGAAAAATATGGTAGAGCGGGACAGGCCACAGATGGCAATATAACACGGCGAATGTGCTTTACTTGCCGGATAACTAAGGCAAAAAGAGACACACACACACACTCAGAATATGTAATACTCATTTCTTTTCCACTAAAATAATGGTTGCCAGAAAGCGACTCAGTGTTACCTCATAACTACGCTGCCTGTCGTGTATTTCACCGCAGTGACAGCCGGACGTTGGCTAGAATCTTGCTGTCGGAAGGTAATTTTATCCTGTAACAGGTAGCTGCATTACTAAAAATAACCGTACTCCTGTTTTCTCAAGAAATTAATACAGGATTGCCATCTGTGGTGCAAAATAATTGTGTAATACCTTTCAGGTATCAAATGTACTGTATGTGTGACTATCATAAACTAAGGTACACAAGCAGCAGTAATGAGATATGCCACAAAGTTGTTCAGGTTTCAACATCACAATTCTCTTTCTATTCCAGGAATCTGAAATTATGGCTGCCATTTATAATATCGTCACAGAGCGATTTACACTTGTACATACAATCAACCGCTCACGCTGGTGTTTAATTAGTGTCATGTTTGAAATTAATTATTCAGGTTAGTTATAGACATTAATATAATCTTCAGTTTGGTCTATAAACAGATGCAATGTTACATTTCCATCAAATATATTGTGGATTAAACTGCTGTCCCAAAACTAACGTTGCTATCAGCCACATAATTTTACTAACAGTATGAAGCATATAGTAGTAACCAATTTCATGTTTTGTTTACATGTAAAATAACCACTGCCACCGGGCAACAACTTAATTGCAGTAAATAAATAAGTAAATAAAATATATTTATTTATAATGTTTATTAAGATGTAGTACAATTTACAGAAAGCTCAAATTAAAACTTTGGAATAATAAAGGCCTCATAACTTAAGGATCATACGAAGCGCATAAACACATGTTAAGATTGAAGCACAAGGTTTATAACGTCACAAATACAGCATGTGGCAAAATCCCCTCTATACTTTCAGTAGGGCATTGTGAAGGGAGGGAAGGCCGTAGAAGGGTGGGGTTGGGCTCGAAAGGTGCAGGTAGTTGGGAAGTTCCCGTTACGACACTCCGCAGTCGTAAAGATGGTGTGTCCCAACGAGCAGCGCGCATTTGCCGTCGAAACCTACTTATCGCAAAGTCACTCCATCGTAGCGGTGCAGAGTGCGTTCCGTACTCGCTAACAAAACCCCCCCTCGGGACCGAGTACCGGACCGAAAATCCATTCTGTTGTGAGTTGAGAACTTCAGGGAAACGGGAAGAGTGTCTGAAAAAAGATGAGGACGACCACGGACTTCTCGAACACCAGAGAACATCGAGGCTGTCAGACGGTCCATTTTGCAGTCTCCCAGGCACTCTGCATGCAAACACCACGCAAACAACGGCCACCACTTGCAAGATATTCTTTTTAAGACTATGTGATTTAAAAATCCCATGTTGTAGTTTCAGAATCCAAAAATAAAATTTTTGTATCTCGAATAGTTTTTCTGTTTTCACCTTAAAATTTAGGAATGTTATTTTGCCTCACCCTGTATTTGGCACATACAATATCCACTATGCTTTAATGGGACATTAGAGATATTCTTACTAATTTTCTTCACGATTTACAGTGATTCAGACATAACGTACACTGCGTGACTGACTTAATACGGAAATTTATAGTTTTTCAAATTCTGAAGTTTCTGCCCCCATTCTCCTAACCGTCAATACCGCGCGAACATTCCTGGCTGAACTAATAAAACAGAACTGTAGAGAAAAGTTAATACATGTGACTGGCTAGTGGCTGAACAATCAAAGAACCGGGTTTCTATTCCCGGCGGGGGTAAGAAACTTTAATGACGTCTACGGCCTCCAGACTGGATCTGGGGGCCGTAGAGCTTAATTTACTGAATAAATAATTTGAGACGTTCCACGAATTTAAAGTGACCGGTGAGAGAATCTTATCACTCGTCTTCATCTAGTGCAGAGTTTAAGCCACTACCCCCATTTCTCCCTAAAAATTTCATGTCGCGGAACGTAAAGAAAAACATCATTATTTTAAATATAAACTTGAAAGTGTTTTTTAAATGATAATGCTGAATAGGAACTTCTTTATTTCGCTGTATGGTAACCCTTACTGCACTATTATCCACAGTATTGTATGGGTGTGAAACTTTGTCTCTTACACTGATGGTGAATATATGTGAGTATCGGTATTTTGACGCCGAGGACTGAAAGAAAAGGCCTACTGTCTTGTGAGATGTGACAGAGTGCATTTGGAGAAGTTTCTTGGAAACGCCGATAGGTTTGAACCAGCCCGCAAATTGTTATATCACAGAAGACGTATTGGAGCGAGGAACTGTGACTAGTTTAAGCAAATACCGCAACACGAATATTTCGAAATGATGTTTATGTTTTGTACTCGTCACATATCCACAACAAACAGCTCCGTCGAAGTTGATCCAGGTGAAGATTATAGTCCGTCATTAAGTCGAGAAATACCACATCTTTTATGAAAATGGAAAACTATAGAATTGTAATGTCATTCGGATTGGGTTTTATGGAGTCTTATTTTAATATTATCCTACCATACTATGTATTCGATCTTGTATTTTCTGAAAAGTTGTCATTTGTGTATAAAAAACGTTTTGAGTCACAGCCTGAAGATAGCTTTATAAAAAAAGCCGAAACATGTCGCTGTTATGATTGTATAATATCTTTCAACTGTACTCACACAATAAAGGTTGCGTCAGACTGTACAAGTATATATATTCCGTTGATTATTGACAACACAGCGGGGATGCTTCGCCTTTAAAAAGAAATGGTTTTCTTCTGGACTACTTATTAATAGACCACGGTATTTTGTGATGTCACGTCACGTGGTTTGGCACGTGCATAACAAAGAAGTGGTGGAACCTTGTGCTCTACCTTGAATGTGGAAGAGACAAAGGCGCGGTTAAAAGAGGTATGGGTCGATCCAGAGCATAGATTTGCGGCAGCTCGATTGCTGCTGTCGCGGGGTCAGATCCAGCTGCGGTCAAGAACGTTTGTCTTTTCCGTTTGTTGTGTGTTGAGTAGGTAGTGCTGAATGGGACGAACTGATTTCTCGTTCGGAAGAGTCCTACAGGGTGCGTGTGTGTCTAATTGTGTGATCTGGACACATGAACCAAGGCCAGAGTTGGGTTGTTGAGCCACATTTTGTGGTATGGGTATAGGGAAACAAGATCTTGTACTGGGAGTGTGGGAGAACAGAAGGAACCGGCGGTAGGGCATTGGTTTTGGTACCGCGGGCGTCAAGGGGAGAAAAAGAAACGTATAAAAAGTTTTAATAATATTTATTAACTGCAATTGGGTTGTTACCCGGTGGCAGTGGTTATTTTACATGAAAGCAAAACAAGAAATCAGTTACTACTGAATTTATGTCGAGAGGGCTACATGAGAAGCATGTAGTGGCAACTTGGAATCTTGGAAATCATCTCAGCATTTGCTTATGGACACAGGGAAATCAAGAAAAAATTGTGTCGAGGTGGCCGGTCGCAGGACCTTCCGAATACTGACTTCTAGCCAGCAGTCCGGTATGTAAAGTAAAAAAACAACAATGCACAAATAGTACAGCAAATACGCATAAGATGACAACAATACACACAAGACAACTACAACAATACACACGGCCAAACCAACAACAATTACACACAAGACAACTTAAAAGTAGCGACAATACATGCGAGACAAATTAGAATACAACATTTACAGAAGGCAAAAACACCCAAGTAAAAGAGTACTGTGTACAGTTTCTTGTAATTGTTTTTTTAATCCTTAACTCACTCACGCTTTCACCTCAGTCCTTCACTTCTCATCACTTACGACCCTATAAACCTTTTCCATAAAGACTCGTCCCCCCTCCCCCCCCAATTCCCTATAATGCACTTCAATTTACTTTGTTTCTTTCACTTCACTTCACTTTATTTCACTTCGCTGCACTTTATATTTGATAACTTTTCACTTCACTTTAGACTTTTCACTTCACTAGACACCACTTCTCTACACTTTTCGATGATTTCCAGCACACTGTACTTTCTTTTAATTCAAATCAATTATCACTTTCCTTACCCTGTGTTTAAAAGTGACTGGTTTGCAGGGGAGATTTCTTAACACTTCTGCCGGTAACTGTTTCCAGTGTTGGGTGATCCTATTCGCAAAAGAATATTTCCCTATATCCGACCTTTGCTTCCTACTCCTAATTTTAGCGTAAGGCATCACGTTGGGTCGCTTGAATGGACTCAAGAACAACAGACTGTCCATCACAAACATTTTCAGGCAAACACTTCTTTATTTTCTAACAACTGTGGAAAAGCACACAAAATAAGTAAGAAGATAAGGTAAATAAAAATTAAAAAAAAAAAAAACATACGGGGCAATAACGCAAGCTAGGCTAGGGTTACTTCTTTTGCATTCACTAACTTTATTTTATTCCGCTCCCAACAGAACTTCAGTTGTTCCAAACTATACTTGGACAGGTAAAGTTTTGCGGTTTCGTTTAAGAGAGTAGAAGAAAGTTAATTTTAAATTCTAAAACAACTCAAAACATTTTCAGATTGTTTGATGTAGGGATTGCAGAACGTAATGAATTGCAGAACATAATAAATTTAACTCAAAACTAAATTTACAAGTTAATAAATAAAGGTTCCACGATATTACTTTCAAACAAGTGCAGGTCTGTTATGGCATAGTGGTAAATTATATTGCCATTTTTACACTGAGCAGGAGTGGGTCGGGTGGCTCAGTCGGTATAGCGACTGAGTTACGGGCTGGAAGGTCCGGGGATCGAATCCTGGTGTGGGCGAGATTTTCCACCCGTCCAGACCGGCCCTGGGGCCCACCAAGCCTCCTGCACATTGGGTACCGGGTCTTTCCCGGGGGTAAAGAGCGGCCGGGGCCTGACGCCGACCCCTCACCCCCTTCTAGTGCCGTGGTCAAGAAAGAGTAGAGCTATACCTCTACTCCCCCTATGGGCCGTACGGCCTGTACAGAGCCTCGGTGCGTGTACAAGGGTGCACTTTACCTTTACCTTTACCTTTACACTGTGCAGGAAGGTACAGTCTACATATTGTAAACCGATGACTTCTGACGGTCACAGCTAACATTTCACATTTATTTCACCTTAAAATACAATAGAATAGAACGTGTGTATTACACAGAAAGAAACAGACAAAACAATAAATAAATTCGTAAATACGTGTTTATTCAAATATTTGTTGCAAAATATGCACGAAATCTACTGATAATTCAGTCATTGAATTGTACGGCTTACATTCTAAAGGCACCCGTTTTACGTCCCAGACTGTCCAATCTACATACATACTGATAACACTAAGCTACATACTGGATTTTAGCAGACACTGAAGTAAACGCGGGTAGGTGCATGAATGTATTAATTCTTAGCAGGTTGAAGGGGGGAGAGAAGTATAAAGAGAGAAACGAAACAAATTAGAAAATGTGAGTTTGCAAGAACAACTCATGTGTGTGCATATAACAGGGGAACGGAAATTTTTTAAACACAATTAAGAGTCTGAGGCAATGCCCGCTCGTCCTTCTGATAACGGTATTTCGGAACTAAAGTAAAATACTCAGATGTGAAAAGGACGAAGTTATGCGGAATGGAATTTTTTGAGTTTCCAGCGTCGAAGCATAACTAAACACTATTATTTGAAATATAATTTCGTACTAGTGTTGGAGGACTAAATTATAGCGAATTTTCTCTGTCAGATAGGAGGGCTGCAGGAAGCATGCGGTTAAACGCGGAATTCCAACATAAACTCTGTGTTTCTTGGGACAGAGGAAAACAATGCAGAAATTTTGGGTTTACAGGTCGTCGTTTCTGATTAAACATGAATTTCACGTGACAAATGTACACGAACTGAGTCTCCACCAGAGATTACAAGCTCATATTCTCCCTTGTAAAGAGCAGCCGATTATGATGTTATCAGATATAATGACTTTTACTGTGAGCTCTGTAAGGGACAAATTAATGTAGTCAAAATGCAGAAGTTCGGAGTGCTAAAGTGTGTGTCGCCTATTGTAATTACCGGGTTTGGACTGTCAAAAGTTCAATTCGATTTCTGTCAAAGACGCACTTAATAATAAAGCCATGTATTTTACGCATTTCAATATCACATACAAACCGAAATTTTCTTGCGACAAAATGGCTGCTGCTGCTACAGAACGAAAAGTAGAAGAAATTACAGTTTTTTTTCGGATATGAAGTCGAGAAATTAAATTAAACCACAAAAATAAACTGGGTCAGAGGCGGCGGTGTAGAGAGGGCAGCATGACGGTATGTGTGCACTGCAGTTCGCCCGGCTGATCCCAAACACACGCAAACTAAAATGTTGTTCTTCACATCCCTTCGCTTTATATGTGTTAGTTTACTGGCCGGGTCACCACTGCCCTTTGATGTATCAATTCACCTGTATTACAATCCCTGCCCTACACTAAACAATTTGCAAATCTGCCACACTAACGTGACCGTTAATGGTGTTTAAGGAAATAATACCAGTTCATTTTGTGCGCCTCAAAAAACAAATATATTCATATATGTGGGAATTTCTTGAAGTTGATGTAGATAGCAAGGTATAGTAACCAGTGTACTGTAAACGGTTAATATGGCACAGTGGAACACTTGTACCAGTCAACTGGTCCACAGGCAAGGAATTTGAATCACGTAACCGCGTGGAAATTTATGTCAAATGAGGCCCATTCAACTAATGTAAAAATCAAAATACCAATACTCACTTGCTTCAATTGATTTGCTACAATACAATATTTCCCATCACTATTTTTGTATAACAGACAATTTCGTTGTGCACCCCTGCATGTAAGACCAGTGGGGCAAGGTACTGCCAACACTAAGAACACTTGCGAGCAGTCCGCAGTGCCCCTAGAGTAAAGGCCAGAACAGAGGGCTGTAATGGAAAGTAAGTGAAAAGATGGGATGTGGGTACAGTCTGTTCAGGTGTCGTATTGTGCATGTTAGTGTTTAACTGTGGGAAACGACAAGGTAATGATGGAAATAACTGTACAAAAAGGAAGAGAAGTACGAAGAAAGAACACAAGCACACAGAGAGGGTGTTCGAACTGTGACCATTTACTTAATATACCTTCGACTATTACCGTCAAAACCCTGAAATTCCAAACTGTAGAAGGAAGATAATGTTACATTAGTCTCACGGAAATGTGGCTGGTAGGGTGTGAAAGGGATCGCATTTGCTGAAAGGCCATTGCGATGATGGAATTTTGTGGTGTCCTAAAGAATCTTAGAAATATGTGAAGGGAGTTAACTGCTTAGGGCAATCTTTCCCACTTGAATTTTGCAATGAAAATATTTCGTTTTCGAAAATTTTTTGAGGAAACCATAAACATTCCTTAACTCTAATCCTGCTAATGTGGAGAATAGGGTGAGATCCTAATACAGCCAGCAAATGGCAAATGGGATTTAATTCTGCATTTAAAGGGTTAAGAATTTTTACGAGGCTACAAAACTAGATCACAGATTAATTAAATAGTAATAAATAACGACAAACAAGGACAGAGATCAGCTGTGCATATTCCACTCACTTAACAAAGATATTCTTTTCCATAATGATAAAAACCACTGTTAAAATTCTGTTGCTCTTAATGTGGCATTGCAATGAATGAGAAACGTTTTAAAGAATATATTACTGACGTGTAGCAGTAAAAACGGTTTTAAGTCGCTATAATAATAATAATAATAATAATAATAATAAAGTGATTTTATAATTAATAGCTAATATTTCAAAGAAATTTGGTTTTGGAACACTTCTTGTCACTTTGCGAAAAAAAAACGAGGTTTTGCAGAAAGCCACCTGGGAAATAGTAAATAGGGGAATCACAGCATCATGCGATCGATTACATCACGTGATCAATTAGAATATCATGTGACAGATTCAAGAAAGAATGAAAGAAAGAATGCCGTTTTACTCGAATATTCCTCATTTTATTGCCCTTTCCAGAGAACCTAATTATGTGGGCAATTTTTCAATGTCCAGAAAACTTTTCTTGTATCTGAGAACAAAGATCTAAGAGATTAATTTAGAGCACTGAAGTTTAATGATTGTTTGAAAGAAATTCAGAAAAAAAAACAGAAATTAAAATGTTTATTTTTCACAGTTAACTAAGCATTTAGTAAGACAGAACACAGCCCTTGTGCAAAACTCACAATAAATATTCAAACATTTCGCACATTAATTTTAATTACACATAGTTTAAGCTTCTAGTCTACTATAAGCGTATTAACACAGGGTGAAAGGAGGAAGAGAAAGGTGGAGTTCAATAATCTTTAGCGGTAGGTCTTATTATATTCAGTACAGTTATAGTTTCCTTGTATATACAGAGGTGCTGATAAGTCCTTAGCCCGACCAGGAAGTAAACAAGCTCGGAAGCATTGCAGGGACGCGCGCGATTTCAACAACATCGACACGCGAGCTGTCATCAAATTTTTTTTTCCAGCAAGGCAAGGCGCCGAAGGAAATTTATGCCATTCTGACATAAACATTAGTCTGTTTCCTTCCTAGTCGGGCTAAGGACTTATCAGCACCCCTGTACAGTTTTCCGACATATATCTCCACCGATATAACTACAGGCTATGGACTGGACAACATCGGGAAATGTTCAGTTTCCCGCAGGGAAGACAAGTATTTTTATTTCCGTCAAAGTATCCGGAATGGTAATGGGACCCATCTGGCTTCCTATGTGGTGTGATGCTGCCGTTATTGAAGAGTTTAAAAACAGCATGTCGCTGCTCCCGCATTCACCCACGCTTCACAGACTGTAATAGTATTCATTTATTAGACCGTCGTTACACAACAATATGGTGCGATGTTCTTATTATGCAACTATCAACTGAGCAACATGTTTCGACCCTACAGGGCCATCATCAGGCTATATAAAATAATGGTAGTTAGACAAGGTGCGTAAGTTGCATACCTGCGGGATCCCGTGGTTTACAATTCAATATATACTAAAATATAACATATATATATACAGGGTGTTTCAAAAAGAGCTTTACAACTTTGAAAGCGTATAGAAATTTATACAGAGGACATACACAACGTTTTGAACTGTCAAAATGTAGGAAAACACACCGAGTTTTACCTCGGATAGTTATGGTTCAATGTAACTTCCATTGGTAATGCGGCAGACTGCCGCAGTTGCAAAAGTGACGCCAGAGATGCTACGTAGCGTGTGGCAAGAGACTGACTACAGGTGGGACGTCTGCCGCATTACCAATGGAAGTCACAT
>Ga0123352_10012478_pt1 | contig 13432 bp, 7 predicted proteins | sample TergutLab28metaG_FD_89700 | JGI IMG/M metagenome (GOLD analysis project Ga0123352, IMG submission 89700) | Labiotermes labralis P1 segment gut microbial communities from Petit-Saut dam, French Guiana - Lab288 P1 | ecosystem: Host-associated > Arthropoda: Insects > Digestive system > Gut ...
AGATGGACGTATTAACGTCTGAAACATGTTGAGCAATATATAATAAAGCAAGTGTCATCTAGTTGGTCAACCTTTATTCAAATATCAAGATGATGCACGGTCCAATACGCATAAGATTCATTATATTAATTTATCTACATTTAGAACTAAATTATTAGCATCAAAACATTTAATCACATTACAGACAACTAAATTTAACACTGAATAGAAACTTTTCAAATCTCTGCTTGAAATTATGACACTAGTATCATCAGCATATAATAATGGTTCTGACATAGAATTTATTCTCAGGGGATGGTCTCTCAAACACACACACACACACACACACACATATATATATATATATATTAGGAACATCAGAGACCCCAGAATTGATCCTTGGGGAACTCCATGTTTCAATGTACCCCAGTCACAGAAAAAATTTTAAGCTGTATTAGGTGATTTTACTTCAACTTTCTGTCTTCTGTTCATCAAGAAGGACATGAACCGATCTTCAGATACTCCTCAAATTCCATAGAAATTTAATTTAGCTACTAAAATGTCATGATTCACCAAATTAAAAGCCTTTGCCAAATCACAGAAAATTCCTCCAACATACTTTTTGTGGTTAACAAATTTGAATACACTATCTGTTAGTCTGAAGGCAGCATCTTAAGTTTATATCCCTTTCCTAAAACTGCACTGTTCTCTAACCAGTATGTTGTTACTATGCAGGTGTTGGATTTATCTACTGTGCATATATTTCTCAAGTACCTTAAAAAAAACTGTTAATAATCTGTCATACTAATTTTGTCTCCTTTTTGGTAAAGTGTTTTTACTACTGCAATTTTAAGATGGTCAGGAAAAATACATGTATAGAGAAAGTGAATATAAATGTAGTTTAATGGATGACTAATGAGAGATGCACAAGCTTTCGATATTTTACTTGTTATTTCATCATAAACTGATGATTTTTTTTAGGGGATGTATTTTACTCTATCTGAGTTTGAATGATTGGGATTATTTTTATGCTGGGGAAGTTTCCAGGAAATGAATCTTTTAGAATTGAGATAGCATCCCTTTCACTCTGTGTTGAATGTCAAATTTTTCAATAATTGTTGTAATGACATTATTGAAGGAATTGGCTATGTTTGTTGGATCCTTTAATTTTTCATCATTCACAAGAAAAGTAGAAACTTGTTCCACTGAATGTATTTTCTCTGCCTTTCTTTATAATGTTCCATGTTGCTGTTATTTTGTTAATAGATTTTGCTATAAATCTAACTGTAGTGTTGCTTCTTAGCTTCTTTTATAACTTTTATTAGGGTTTTACAATATTTAATAAAATGTGCTCTTGCTATTGGATCATTGCTGTTCTTAGTGAAGGCATACAGACTTCTGTGTTTGCAACAAGATTTCTTATTCCTTGTGTAATCCAATCATTCTTGTCTTTCATACTTCCATATTTAACTGGAAAACTAGCTTTGAAAATGCTCACACTACTACCACATTTCATATAATTTCTTCGAAATGACATAGCATGACTAAATTGTAGTGTCTGCCAGGTAGTGCTGTGTCACTATATCAGACTCTCTAAACTAAAACTCAGAGAACTTTCATATAAATACGGATTTGAGAGAAACCTGCTGCCTCTATCTCACCTGAAATTGCTGACAGCAGGTTCGTTTTAGACAAACTCAATAACTTTATACCAGATTACATGCCGTCGCAACCCAGATGACAGTTTCAGTTATGTGGCATCTTACTTTCAACTCATATTAGTTGCTTTTAACAGCTAAAATAACAGAGTATATCATCTTGTAAATTCATATATTTTGTGGAATCTTAAATCTGCCTAATGCTTAATGGCACTCTTCATGAGGTAAAAAAGAATGCCTTATGTGAGACTATGTCCATCCATCCGTCTGTCACATACTATTAATGACCAAACTCTTTTCTCTGATTTTCACAAACTTTGACGCACGTGTTCTTGACAAACGGCTGTCAAGCAAGCTTGATTCTTCTAAAAACCGATGCAGTAACAGTCATGTGAAGTGTGAGCCAAATATTTCCATACTGGAGAAATATTTTATGCTCACCTTAGTTTCAAATTGGTATTGCCCCTCTCTGAATCTATACACAGGGCCCAGCGTCACTCCCACTGCTGAAAGCATCTACGAAACTCCCTTTTCATGGTTCTGTTCAGCACCGTCTCCCATTCAGCTTCCACCCTTGTGATATCCTTGACTCTTCGTCTCTTTACCTGGACTTTCATGTTTGGGAACATGAAGACCTTAGAAAAGAAGTCTGACCTTCGAGGCCCGATGTTGGAGTTCCTTGCACATGGAAGTCGGTTTTGTTTCCAGTCGTCATTCAGCAGATAGGGCATAAATTTTGCAACAGTCTGCTTCATTTACAGTGCGTCAGCACATGTCATATGTTACGTCTACAATGTCACAAACATTGCTACTCATACACCGTCTGTCCTTGCAGTTAATGTAAGGTATTTTTTCCACATTTTCATCAGTCAAATATGAGGAGGGCAACCCAAAGTTCAAAATCCTCAACTGAAGTTTGACAACTTGTGAAATATGAATACCATTAAAAGTATGTACTCTACTCATGGCTTCATCATGAAAGGCTTCTTAAAGCATGTAACAAGTCTCAGAAGCTGTTTCCTCAAAGTTAGAGCAAAACTTTATATAAATTCTGTTCCTTAAGTTCTGGCATGTCACAGGGCTATACTAATCACAGACCGAACTCAACAAAACAGCAAACTTCTGTTACGGCGACACGCAATATACTAATTCACAATAAATTAACTCGGAGGTACCTAATAGCACACAACTGCATTATATCCGGTTAGTGTTCCACACAGCCAGGCCAGGTATTATTTGGCATTCGTGCATTAATCAATTTTTACCTATGATTTTCATATTTCTTGATCGATGTTGGTAAAATTCAGCAAGGAGTATCTGCACATGATGGTGTTCAGCAGTTATGCATTTCATGAAAAAAAGGAGTAATGAAAGGCATACTTCACTTATGGGTGTCAATGAAATTTTACCCCTAATATCTAAATGTTACGTCTTATTTGGAAAAAATTCAGTGAAGACAATTTCCAAAGTGATTTATTGAGCAACCGAGTTCCATGAGAATGGCGCAGTGAAAGCCGTACTTTACTTAGAGGCGTACGTGTCACTACTTCATTTAGTGTCCGAGTTGAGTGGAATTCTGTACAGAGATCAGAAAATAATGCAGTTGAGCATTTGCGAGTTTCGTAAAAAATGGCACAGGGGAAGGCCATAGTTTTCTTATTGGCATAAATAAAATTACACTCATGCATATTTCATAAAGCCCATGACATTGAGAAACCAAAGAATGTTGTGGCATAGTGTGTGTACTGTGTCATGGAGTACACCATCTGCAATGCTGTTTGGATTTTAATACCACTGTTACTTATTGCAACACACAGAAATGACAACGTATCTGTAAATTTGTACACACAATAAAAATAAAACCAGATATTTTGGAACTGTAATGTGTGTTCCGATTTAAATGACTGAGCGAATGATTTCCCCCCTTTGTGGATGGCAAAGTTTATGCACACTGAGCTTCCTGCTTCATCTTCATTGTGGGCAGGGCATCACACATTAATATTACATGAAAATATCCAGCATGTTTCTCCTGTGTTTGAAAATTCATGCATAGAAAGTTTGTGGCTGGAGTTTCTGGATAGCTGCATCACCAATATCAGAAAACTCAGATAGCAAAGCTGATGAAAAAGGGCTAATATAAAACTGCAGTGATGTAGAAATACAAATAATTAAATTGCACATAATTAGTTGTCTGTATACTTAATAATATTGTACCAATTAAAGCAATTAGATGACGACATTCACAATTTAATGGCAAACATTCAGATTAGGAGACATGGAGAATGGAACAGTCATACACAGACTTCATTGATACTTCGTCCACCACAACTTTTCTTCTACATAAAAAACCAAGTGAAAAATGCCAAGAGGCAAATGAGAATTCGTAACATAAATCACAAGCTCAGTGACAGCATCAGAATAGTATACGCTAGATCTTGCATCTGTACACCAAGCCCAAATTCAAAGACATTTATATGTTCACCATGTTAGCATCTATAGTAGTTACATTAACCCTTATCGTGCTAATGTGGAGAATAGGGTGAGCTCCTAATAATGCCAGCAAATGGCAGATGGGATTTAACTTGGTGTTTAAAGGGTTAATTAGTTGGTACATTTTTCCTTCTTTGTTATTCCAGTGACACTTCTCAAGAAAGAACTATCAGTGAGGTTGGGTTCCTTTTTGATTTTCAGTACTCTGCATCAACATTTTGTTGAAGTTGGAAAGAAATTCCAGCCATCAATGTACGTGACAGCAACAGTGGCATAATGGTAGAGCACTTGTTCATATGGCTGCATGTAACATACATACAAAGCTGGGACAGTTCTTCAGCAAAAATTAACTTCACGTGACATGGATTGTGTATCACAATAAAAGCTCAAAAAAGCCTCTAAAATTTAAAATTTGAAAATTACAAATGCAATTCTATATTATGTAACACATTTTTGGACAGCCAATACAAGGCATCAGTTGTGTATTTCTGCAATATTACACACATCAGTGGATGAATATGCACCTCTAAATATTCTTTTCACATATGAATGAAACTCCAAAAAAACAACAGACAGACATAAATGTTGGATAATAACTGAAATACACATATTAAAATCAAGTACAGTCTATTTGTCATTACCAATAATGCAATTAATCAGTTTAAGTCAATGTCCTGTTACACTACAGAACTACTAGAAGAAAGGTGCGTCTTTGGAGTTGTGAAAATTATCACATTAGTTCCCACATTCAGAACCACTATAGCGGATTATTACCAAGGCACATCACAACCTGTCACATCGCAGACAGCATCAGAGTTATCTACAATATCCACTGCTCACGCACTCACACTGTGAGAAACATACAGAGCCATTAGGGATACTACTGCCAACATCGGCATCTATTTGTACACATTCACTCAGCTGTCATTTCCCCACCAACTGATTTCAGAATACAGCAAGAGTATAAATAAAAAAGTGAGCTACAGGCAATCATACTTCAGGCACAAGCCTTTGTGTGCAAAAAAAGTAGAATGTGCTTAAAAAACACACACCTTAGACAAATACTGTCTTCAGGAAAAAAAATTCCTTCAAAAACTGGAAATAATGGAGAGCTGGAAAAATTACATAACTAGGCAATTCATAATTTCTTGTCTTCATCTGACACTTTACGAGTTATCAAATCAGGGGCTATGAGATGTTTGGGAAGTGTGGTACACCCATAAAAGATGGGAAATTACATAACAGTTCTGTTCAAACCCCCTGAAGGAACAGATCGTTTTGAAACATGAGATAATATTAAAATGGATCTTTGAGACACAGGATGTGAAAACTTGACTAGAACTGGACCAGGATAAAATGAATGATTGGTACTTGCACACAAAGTAATGAACTTTCACATTTCAAGAATGGTAAGAATTTTCTTCACTAGCTCAGCAACATTTGCTTCTCAAGATATGGAACACAGAAAACTGGATTAAAAATTAATCTATAATATACTAGCAAACCTGCAAAAACCTATCACATCAGATGTCAAAATAGGGCGAATAAAAACAATATTTTTAAGTCACCACACCTCAGATAGTCACTGCTTGATGTAAAAGGTAAATCTTCATGTAACTACGCATAGACGTTCTTACACAACAACCAAATTTTAGCAGTCACTATTTATGAATGTATACTGACTCACTGTATCAACACTATTAACACATCTAACTGGAAAAGCAAGATAATGCATTTCAGTATTTTCATGACATCACACATTTAGAACAGAAGAGGATAAGCCCTGACATAAATTTAAAAATAAATTCTCTACAAAACACAGATCACATATAATGACTATATTTTAGCAATTTCACATCATGTTACATCATACATATATTTATTATGACTAAAATACAAAATTGCTGACAGGTCAAAATATTAGAAGACAAATCACCACATACAGAATAACAAACTTTAGAATTCCATTATCTCATACACAAGTTATTTATTAAGATGAACTACACAAAGATTCTAAGTGTTATGATCCACTTTACTCCTATCTTGTCCTCCACAGATCTATGTTGTAACACTGCCTTCTCCTTGAGTCTTCATGACCCGAGCCAATTCCAGCTGCCTCTCTTTTTGTTCAGGTGTTATAAACCATCTCTGGACATGAACGTGAGGACGAACGCCAAACAGGTCTAATGGAGGCATTCCCATCAAACTGTATGATGTTGAAGTCTGACAATGGTCAAGATTCACAGAAGTAGCATTCAGAACTGGGACCTTATGGAAAGTTCGATTTGAAGGAATATATTCCTCAATTGCAGCCATTTCAGGGAAAGTCTGATGCAATTGTTGAGGTGACTGAACCATCACAAAATCCTTTGTCCTTGCTTCTCCACGCCTTCTTTTTGGCTCATTCATCATTGCCACCATTATGTCTTGTGTTGTCTGACATCTTGCTCCTGTATCGAAATTAATTATATTACACATCACTGCACCAGCACAGAATTCTCCAGAGTGGCAACCAAAAATACATGAATCCACAAAAATACTCCACCCAGACAATGGAAAGCTGTTCGCTTCGTTTACTTTATCATCATATTGCAATGGTAACAGCAAGTACACACATATTACTTGATTTTTGCAGCATACTGTTATTTATAAATCTTCAATGCTAGCACATAATCTGATCAAAGAAACTACAAGAAAACAAAAAATCAAGCTTGGGATATCACCTGAACATAAGTTAAGAATAATGGAAATAAGATGGACTTAACCACTATGGTCAGCATTCTGCCAATACTAATTCAAAGATACTGAAGGCATAGACAACAGTAGTAGAAGGGGAGAAAAATAAACATGTTCCAGTATTTTGTAAGTGAAAAGGGACAACTAATAACAGCCAAACAGTCAATCCAAAATGCAAGAGAAACATTTTTTTCCTACCTCCTCATAGTCAAGGTTCTTAAAATGCAATACAAACAATATTAACAAAGTCTCTTGTGAAAGAAGCAGAAACTTCAAATCAAGAAGCACTTGTGGAAACTATGTGGGGCCAGTTCAATCCAATCAATGTCTATTTCCATAGCTCAACTTTAATAGTATCCTCCCAATTCCTTTGCCTTCCAATTATGTGTCTTAAGAGAGTATCTCCTTCAAGAGTCTACACTTTTTCAATGTGTATGTTCGACCCTGTACAACCCACACCATGTAACTAATTTAACAATGTTTTATAGATGTAGCTTTGCATTTTTTTAAAACAAATTTCTTCCATTCCCACCTAATCCACAAGTCTTAGTTCCAAATACAAACTTCTTCTCAAATATGTAACTTTCCTTTCTCTGAATCATAAAAAATGGCACATAAATTATACCCATCCTGATTCTTTGTACACAACATAAAGGGATGCAAGTCTGAATAACTCCATCAGAAAATGCACCTCTAACTCTGGTCTGTTGCTTCAATCATGCAGCTGTTCAAAACATGCAATGCCCCTCAGTAAACAAAAAAGTCACATGGGAGGTACAGATATCAACAAGTAGAAAGTTTCTTTCACAAGACTAACACAACATATATGGGCAGCATACTTCATTACACAGGCTTCTTCCTTTTCAAAGGAATGGGCTGTAGAGAGGCTAGAATTCCCCACACAGCCCCACATTCTATGGCACTCTCTTAAAGGTTCAGTGACTGACAGACTTATAAAGAAAACATATTAGAAAATGTCCAGAGAATGTAACACTTCTGTCATGTTGACTTTATTTCCATTACATATTATCCATCACATACAAAAACTAATGGCATGTGGCTGTATGTATGTCATCAGCTGATATTTTATGCAGCATACATCCGCAATATTAATACATTTCAATAATTTGGGTAGGTTGTTTCAAACAGTAAGCAATTCTTGAAGGTCCACACATTATAGGGATACTTTTAAACTTTCTAGAGTTAAACTGGATTTGACTCCATGCACTTAAATAAGATGTAAGATTTTCTTCTTTATGACATAATAGTACAGGTTAGTTTGACCCGTTATGAGCTTCATTCTGCTCGTCACAAACAAAGAAACAAAAACTTGCAGTGTGTTATTGTTAGGAAAAACATCATGGGTTGTATTAGTTCAACTCTGACTTTAGTCCCTTGAATAGGTCTGACAACTCATTCACAGAAGTGGGTGTATTAGAGCAGCAAAAGATATTTATTCACTTCCTGATGCAAAGCATGAAAAACATAATACATGTAAGAATAAGACAACTAATAAAATTAATACTGCTCTGCAGGCACCTTTATGCAAAACTTACACGACTACAAGGAAACATGTGCTTGAGGTGACTTCAGAGTTTTAACAATTCATCAGTATGTTCCACTAATTTTTTTGCATGGAAAAAAATATCTCAGTAAACAATAAATGGTGACTAAACTCACTCATTGAAAGAAATTTACATGAACAGTATTTTACAACAACTCACCAGGAAAGAAAATGTTTGTAGAAAATATGTTGTAACTGGTACTATACACTGCACAGTTTTATGCTAAACAACAATGATGTTAACCATATCAATGAAGAAGTTCTTAACACTTATTACTGATGGGTAAAAAATCACTTACAAGAGCAATTTGTAGATGATGAAAATGAAGACTTCCTCAGTGGGACTTAATGGCACACATTCCTGTTCATTCCCTGAAACATTTGATTGTTCAGGAGCTAGCAGAAATGGACGGGTGGAAGGTAGTGAGTCCGGGTCCTTGGAGAAACATAGTAAAAAATCCCCCCCCCCCCCAACCAAAAAATAAAAATAAATAAATTGATCTGTCACATTAAAAACCAGTGCAGTATTGTTCGCCTTCAACTAATATTGTGCTGTATGTTTCTCCCTATATACCTCATTATATTGTGCAATATTTCATTTTACTTGTCACTCATTTGCAATATGTTTCTGCTACACTACTCAATATTATTGTGCAGTATTTCATTTTGCCCCATGGGTCAGGATCAGTCAGAATGCTAAGTGACACAGATGCTGCTTGTGCGGCCATTGATTTACCCAAGTGTTTAAAAAACTGCCACTGAACCAAAAAATGATACCAATGAATACCACAACACAAGTATCACAATTTCATGACAGACTTACAGTTGAGTGAGCCAAACAAATACAACATTTTGTTTGTGGCTGGATGGTCCAACACATTACGATCTACTCAAACTTGTTACCCCTACAATCAGTAAAAGAAACACTTATCTGCAAGAAGCAATTGTTTCCAGTGTCTATCTATTACACTACACCACTTTGTCACTGCAGAAACTTCTGAAGACCCAAAACTCAGTTATAAACAACCTCTCTTCCTTCTTTGCAGCTTGTACTTTTCTTTTTCGGCATGTTTATTGCTTGGCATACAGACTGTAAATGCACAAATACTGTGCAATGCTGTCTGCAACTAATCAATGTTTTCGAGGTAGAACAATAAATTTCAAACTTCATTTGACTGACAAAATATAATGTGCAACCCTTCAATATTAATACTATAGAGTCAATAACACTGTAAAATATTAATTACTGCAGAATGCTATTGATCATCTACAAGCAACTTCACAATGTGCAGACAAGACGGCTCTATCAAACATTATGCAGTCAACCCCCAATACAGCACCACCCTCATTTAACACTCATGAAAGTTCTCAATAAGAAATTCTCTATTATTTTAACACCCTCACTAGCTACCATCTGCCACCCTTTGGTGATACAAATGTGCCCATAAGTATTAAATAATATTTGATATACTACCATGTTAATAGGTACTTAAGAAATGCAGATGGTGTGGACTGGGATTCCTGCCAGGCAAGACAGCCTGGGCCAGTGACTGCAGCCTATGCAAAAACACTATCATCTATGCACTACAAAAATTTATTTGCAGTCATTCTAGTGGCCAGTGTACTTGAGACTGTTGTTCCTCATTCCCTTGCTATGCAGTCAAACAAGCACACACCTCACAATGCCAGCTTCATTTTGCCTTCTTCTGCCCTTCCTTCTCACATCTGCATTTTACAGATTACCAGTCCTACAGCCTATAGATGAAGGTCTGGAGAATATTAAAGCGATAACAAGGCTGATACAATAGAGTTCTGAATTATCCTGTCTCTTTATGTTACTAATGAAGTATGGGGAAATGGGAAGTACAGTGTTTTTGCTTGTACAGACCAAGTTCCTGTAGCTTCTGAGCAGAACATATACATCCAACCACTTCTCCATGTTTTGGGACCAACCCATCAGCTGAGGCTATACTGGTGATACAATCAGTGAAAAGAATAAGTGGGGAGATCTAGTCAGTGCTAACTTAAGAAAGGTGCAAGATGCAAGACTTGAAAACTGAGTAAGCATTAGCAATATAGGCAGGGCAGTGAAATTTCAAAAATGGTTCAGAACACATGAGGTTATTAAGAAAAGGGTGCAGTTGATTTTCATGGGCCATACATTAATACTGTATTAAATGTTCCTCTAATGTATTCTTATTTTGTAATTAAAATATTTTTATTTTCTTAAGAATAGTTTATGAGTTTAAAATAGGTTACACTACTTCACCTTACCAGCACACTCAACATCCTGCCACCATCAATATAATGCCACAATTGTGGTGAACAAATGCTTGTACTATATGGGGGTTGAATGTATTGTATACATCCACCTTAAATTAATCATATGCATACAGAACTGGGAATATACAATTCAGACTGTCATCTCCTCTGTTGTGCGACATTTTGGAACAACACAATGCCATAAGCATCACAGCAAATTATAGTGATAGGCAGGGGAAACGTGGAATTTGGTCACTCATCATAAAGGCTGGGAAAGAAATGTTACAGTCCATCCCATTTAGGCAAATGGAAACACTGAATAAGAGGTATAAAAAGGCAAATGTGATATTCAGATACCAGCACTGCTGGGATGACTGATGATATCTGTATCACAGTACCTGGTATACTCCTTACAGAAGTGGAAAAAATCACAAACAGGAAAGTAGTCAAGTTGGGACATCCATTGCAGGGCTCCAATGCTTTTTAGGGCATTGGGTCATCAGCCTGCCATTGCAATGATAAACAATGATGTCAGAGAGCACAGCTCAGGGGAAGGAGGGGGCATTAGCTCTGCCCCTTATATTTTAAAATATGGAATATTCCCCTCTAAGAACTTAAAATTAATGTAATAAAAACAATCAATATAGGGAACAAACTCAAAACATGAAAGGTGGCTGCAAATACCATGAATAAATAGTCACAGTCCATCAGCAAAGAGTGCACCATGAGAGTGTATAAAATTGGGTGCATGGCTATCAACTGTTTGCTGTAAACTTGTAGCAGGCTCTTGCGAACACAGCAATCAACCTGCCATTCCAGTAAATGGCAGGACATTTCCTGAATAAATAAACAACTATGGGCTTCCCAAGGAGCATTCTGCTTGTGAAGTCAGGCACTATAAATGTCTGGCACAATGTCAAATTGGGTACTCTACTGTGAAACTCCCTGACTTAGAAATGCAACAAACTTGAAGTGTGGACATGGCTCATTAGCAACATCAATTGAACATTTGGTTGTGAAAGATGTTCCCAGAAATGTTTGTCTTATTTTCTGGTATATTCAATAATCAATTCCTTTTAAATTTCATCACAGCTGCCTTGTTACATGAAGAAGCTACAACACTTTGTTAAAACGGTAGTTCCTCTCAAAATACGACAACTAGTGTTTTAAAAACTCTTTGGAAATTAACCTGCAATAATCAGAAATTCTACCTCTAATACCACATTCACTCTCAGAGTTGCTCTACCACCTTTAAAGCAAAATAACGTTTAACATTCTAAGAAAATACTAAAGTTCAGCAATTCAACTGTTGAAAAGATTCTTCACAACACACACTTTTATTGTATGGGAAAATAATGCTGACAATAGTATTCCTATGAAAATATTTGAAATGAAAAATGTTTCAATGCTCTTATTTAAGATAACACATACAATACACATGTAAGAACTTCCAACCCATCCGTTTGAGGCAGCATTATCAGAATTGTTTAAGTATGTGTACTTTGAGAGGTGTTATCACTTAATTCTACATTTAAAAGTGTTCAAGTACAGTTGCTCTTCACCTCGCAAAGATACTTCACATTAAGGTCAGCAGCTTAACCACCTCATGTGAAAAACAGAAGGTATGTGTGAGTAGTACATGGTGAGCATATTCAGTAACATCACCATCTTGCCAAAGTCCTTGAAGGACTACAATGTACACATGGTCAACGCGGACAAGCAAGAACAGTGGTCACCACAAAAGTTTCACAATGACATTTCAATAAGCTTTACGTTAGTACGAACTACAAGATATGCACAATACATGGTAAATCTTCTATTAAAATTTCACATAACTTCCACATTAAAGACAGTGCTTTCATACTTTCAAAGTCAATGCACATACATTCTGAGACCATGTGCACTGATAACACGCAATAATAAGAGCATGTGCTCACATGATCTGTAAACATTTATATAATGTCTTGTCTAATGGAAATACATTCTGTCACATACTGCAATAATCAGAAAAGAACTGCTCTTTGCATTACTGCCTTTCTCTTGTCTGTCTCTTGGCAAAGAGCCAAGATGTACACAAGACCCAGTCTACAATCAGCCACTGTATTTTCAACTTGCTGTAATGCTGTTGGACTATAAGACTATTATAATAATTTGCACCAACAAATTCTCATAACCATAAAGGGCCATATTAGCAATTAAAATTATTATTCTGCCATCAGTATTCAACATATAAAACATCCATCCTGAACTACAATATTTATAGTACTTATGAGATGACACAATCAACTGCTCACTAAATGCACCTAAAGCATAAGCTCAGTATGCTGTCATAATGTCACCTTCCTGCACACTTTGAAAACATGCAAGATGAATAAATTTTAACTTCAGATGCACATATTCCCTTTATTTGAAATAAATTTTCACAACTTTTTATTTAAAAAAAAACTATAAGGGAAATTTCTATTTATACACAGGAATACTGCACACTTGTCTCTACTTCCATTTAATTGCATTACTGCAATTACAAATTGCATCTGTGCTACTTAAAAATAAAACATAAAAATACACAGAAGCATTACGTATGTGCCCAGTGTAAAAAGGCAAGAAGGTTTTGTGAACATGGGCTAAGATCTGGTCAATGCACAAATGCAAACTTACAAAAAAAAAAAAAAATGAAGGAAACAGACACAAAAAAAAAAAAAAAAAAACACCAAAAAACAAAACAAAAAAAAAAAAAAATAAA
>Ga0123352_10012481_pt1 | contig 13431 bp, 9 predicted proteins | sample TergutLab28metaG_FD_89700 | JGI IMG/M metagenome (GOLD analysis project Ga0123352, IMG submission 89700) | Labiotermes labralis P1 segment gut microbial communities from Petit-Saut dam, French Guiana - Lab288 P1 | ecosystem: Host-associated > Arthropoda: Insects > Digestive system > Gut ...
TGTGTAATGCAATTTTGACCTCCTGATGATGAGCACATGTGTTCGAAACATGTAGAGGCATGAAATAAAACTTATTGTGAAACAAATTTTGTGCATCAAGTTGGTTAAATACTGAGATAAATAATATTGGGGATTTTTTTGAAAATGTGTCGAGCAAATCCAGAATTGGTTACAATAGGTCAAGAGCATCCGGCACTTTACATGAACATCTAAGCACATTTCATTGTTGTCGGCGACATTCAGTCGCCAAATATCGTTGTCTTCGATTGAAATGATATCAGGCGTTTAGGGTAGGCGAAGGGGTATAAAAATTACGCGTAAGCGCCGCATGTATTGTCTGTCTTCTTCCTTCAGAGAAACTACAGCTGCTATCTGAAACGTGCTGAAAATCTTTGAATCAGAAAAGACACAATTTCCAAACAGTACTCCGACATAGGCACTTAATTATTTTCACGTGAATCTCTAATTAGCAACTTTAAAAACTGTGTTCAGTACACAAAAATTATACGCCATATCTATTATTTACTCAATACTAAGTACATCATAAAACAGTGTCTACTCTTGACTGGCTGTTTGTAGAGGTAAAATCTTGTCAAAAAATTTTCGGTTCTTTATTTTTTTACTTCCTGAAAATCATGAATTTATTTTTTAATATTCTCCGCAGTTTTTTCATCCTTTTACGTTAGATTGAAATTGATAATTGATAATGCTACTACGCGTGCATGTGCATTCGTTATAAATAGCATCGAACAAAAATTAAAAATTGTCCTTTATTGCAGTAAATTACTGGACATCCCGTACAAAAGTAATGGTATATCATTCAGCTGTTTTAATGCGCCAAATCCTACCTGATATTCAGTAGTTACTGTACAGAGCCTTGTCTTACGAACTGAAAGGGACAACTGTGACAGCCTCGTGTCTCAGAACGAATAATCGTCATTTCCTCCTAACTCCTCCGAGACCGGATAATTAATTTTCTCTTCCTATTTCATCTTTCATTCATGAGTTTTACTTGCATATATTTCAATTCTCTGAAAAGCAAATTGAAATGCATAACTTAAAAAAGTACTCTCTCCGGTCTATGGGAAAGTCTATATGAGTTTTGAATTTCTTCGTGTAAATAACAAGCGGGTTTGGTCACTGTTGCCATCATTAATCCTTCTTTTATCTGACAGTGTCGGAAGTAGCTGGACAGTTTCTCTCCCATAAACTGACAGTCCTTGTTCATTGTTGCACGCCATTGTTGCCACTAATAATATGTACAATTAATTTCAAAATGTCATGTCATAAAGTAACCTATAGGGCACTTTCTTTGCTTCCAGAAGTGAGGGTCGGGGGTATTATGACGCGTTTCTCAATTCAGTAGTGTGTAATAACAAAAAAAATTGTTTATTGTTTTGGTAAAGACTCGACAGTACGAGAAACTTGTAACACTACATGTTTCCGGAACGAAATTCAGAACGAACAAAATAAATATTATGTTTTGTTGACCTGCACCTCGGTACATCTGTGTAATAACAACCAACGTGATGCTTTATTTATCCTCAGAGTATTTCGTCAGTCAACCTCTACATGTTTCGGGCATACTTTTACCCCATCATCAGGAAGTATATCTTATATATACAACACGTACCGATTGTTGAACGAGGCTTATTCAGAAAGTAAGTACCGTTTCGTTGTAAAAAATCGAGTATGTTTCCGTATAAAATTTTATTGTTATCAGATTCTACATTCTCCAAACTATTTTTCCACATATTCGCCGCCATTATTGAGGCACATATCGTAGCGGGGCACACTTTTTTGTATACACTCCTCATAGAATGCAGACGCCTGCGATGTTAGCCACTACTGACAATGTCATAGAGTACAGTCCTTGAAATCTGAGGAAAGTTCAGAGACAGATCAGAAATTGTGAAACGTCTGTCGTCACGCACTCTTTCGTTGACCTTACGCACCAAATCATCTTTCACCAAAGATGGACGCCCGCTTCGCGCCTTATCGTGCATGTTCTCTCGTACTTCATTGAACATCCAAACCCATTTCCTAACCATCCCATCACTCATCGCATTGTCACCATACACTTGACAGATCTGGTGATGAATCTCACTTGGTAGCACATTCCTAGCGTTCAAAAAACGAATTACAGACCGTATTTCACAGTTGGCGGCGCCTTCAATTGTCTTAAACATGTATAACCCACAGGAACAAACATAAACATAACACGAATTCCACGGAATGGCGTCTGTGGCTTCTCAAGTGATAGAGGAAGTCACTGCACATGCTAAAAGTGACAGTCTCAAGGATGCGCGAGAGATATGCGCAGACGGTACTTACTTCCCGAATAACCTACGTATATATATATAGAGAGAGTATACCTCCTGATGATGGGCTACAAATATTCCCGAAACATCTTGAGGTTGATTGAAGAAATAAAGTGAGGTAAATAGTGCATCAGGTTGGTTTTCATTACACAAAAAAATGTTTACTGCACCATTTGGACGACGTAAACAATTGTAGAGCTGTTCTCACTGGGCATTTTTCAACTTAGTGTAATTTGGACATCATGTTCACCGACTTAAAAAAAATCCATTTTTAGGCGGTTTCGCAAAATTTCAAAAAGCCACTAGCAGCTGTGTCATGTCTGTCCGTCCGTCCGTCCTCCCGCCCGCCCACATGGAACAACTCGGCTCCCACTGGACAGATTTTAATCAAATTTGATATTTTACTACTTTTGGAAATCCTGTTGAGAGAATTTAAGTGTCATTCAAATCTGACACGAATCACGGGTACTTATATGAAGACAGTTGTACATTTATGACAATATCTCGCTGAATTTTTCTTAGAATAAAAAATGTTTTGGACACATTTGTAGAGAAAATCCAAACGTACATTTTATGTTCAGTAACTTCTATCGAAAATCGTGCCTTTTTTTTTTTAGATAATATGGAAAACTTCTGTGTCACGGTACAGGCCACAGATGACGATGTAGCGCATGCGCATTGCAAGCAGGATAACTAATTTGACAGACACACACTCCGAATATGTAATAATTATTGCTTTCCTTCTGTAACAATGGTTACATGACAGCGCCTCAATGCTACGTTTTACGTACATTGAATTATGTCCTAATTCAGTTGAATCCAGGATATATTCATTAGAACTATCCTTTTACCAAGTAAGATCTATTTTATTATTATTCTAAAACATGGTCCCTGTGTTTGCCCAGTAGTTTTCCAAATAAATTTGTCTACATGTTCATCCTACTAGCCATTTCTCACCTGTCACGCCCATTTATCCTTCATTACGCTTTTAGTCTTATATGAGGACAGGCGTTATGAAATTTTTCTTTGTGGTTTCCCTTTATTCTTCTGTGTTTTCATGTCCCTTATATCTGAATATTCTCCTCATAACTTTATTCTCAAAAACCTACAATTTCGTTTACGCTTTTGCATATCTGTTTCTTGGTACATTCAATTTCATGGGCATATATTCAGGATGTGTGGGCCGAGTAGCTCAGTCGGTACAGCGACTGACTACGGGCTGGACGGTCCGGGATCGAGCCCCGGTGGGGACGAGATTTTCAGCCCATCTAGACCGGTTCTGGGGCCCACCCAGCCTCCTGTACAATGGGTACCGGGTCTTTCCCGGGGGTAGGGGCGGCCGGGGCGTGGGGCTGACCCACCACCCCATCTAGTGCCGAAGGTCCTAGAAAAGAGTAGAGCTATTCCTCTACTCACCCTAAGGGCCTGCTTGGCCTATAAAAAGGGTGAAAACCTACCTATATTCAGGATATTAAGGTTAGTGTCCGCGATGTGACTTAGGGAGCGTGCAGGTAGGTAGGCATGTGGGTGGGTCGGTGCAGGGAGGAAAGTTGCATGCTTTGGTAAATACGTAGAAAGGCCGGTAGGAATGTAGGTAGGTAGTGGATTTATTTAGGTAGGTAATTTGCACCAGTGTTTCGAAGGAGCCAGCTGCTTCCATCTTAGAAAAAAAGATCGATGGTGATGTCACTTTCCCTCGGAGTTTCAGTGTCTCTTTGACGAAATGTACGGTACAATATAGCAGAAAACAGTATTCTAATTCCTAGCCAGATCCACAGTTCGGATAAATTTCTTGAGTAACTTGTTACAAATGAATTCTCGTGACGTTCCCTACAGTTACTTTGAAATGCTGTTATTACACCATGTTAGGCAGTGACCTATTTCTCTTCAGGATGATGACCTAACATCTATCCCAATGTCCACAGCCCTTGTAGCAAACAAACGACACAGAATGAACGCTGTAACGCTCTTGTTTGCCAGAGTGGACCGGGAAAATTTATGTTTGCGGGAAGACACTTGGACCGCTCTCATGGTGGGGAAGGGAGGCGAAGGGCGTTGTGCTGGTTGCATGGTTCTGTGGGGTGTCATGTGGTCCCCGCCAGATGGCAACGAGCCATGGGATATTCCGTGGCGGTAAAAAACTGGTTCAACACCATTGGAATCAATACGTGTTTCAGATAATCTTGAATGTAACAACTGCTTATTTTAGACCGTGTTTTCTGTCGCAAAAACAAACAATATAGGCACTGTAATAAATGAAGGTTTTGTCGCGTTTGCTCAACCATTGTTGCGAAGCAACAATGCGTTCCTATTACATTGTTGCATGACATGTTGGTGTAAATTGTTTTGTGACATCTTTTTGTTGACGGCAGCAATAAAACTTACTTAGATCTTCATGTAAAGTGTCCCATATATTTGTTCGATTTAAACAAAATTGGATTTTCTCTACGGTTTTTCATAGAAGTCCCAGGTATAAAATTTCACAGAAATTCTTCGAGTGGGAGCCGCAATGATGCATGCAGACAGACGGACAGACATGATGAAGGTAATTGGAGCTTTTCGCGAGTAGGCGAACGCACCTAAAAGGAGGCTTATGAAATCAATAAACTTCCTGAATGTCTGTTTCCGCATTTCAGCTTTGAAATATTCCGTTAAATTTTACTAAATTTGTTACGAATAATATGAAATTTTGGGTACCTGAATATCATGATTATTAATTTAGGATACCTGAATAGCATGATTATTAATTTGGGTACCTGATCATCATGATTATTAATTTAGGGTACCTGAATAGCATGGTTATTAATTTGGGTACCTGATTATCATGATTATTAATTTCGGGTACGTGAATATCATGATTATTAGTTTTGGGATCTGAATATCACGATTATTAATTTTGGGTACCTAAAAAACGTGATTATTTGTTTTGGGTACCTGAATATCACGATTATTAGTTTTGGTTACCTGAATATCATGATTATTACTTTTAGGTACCTGAATATCACGATTATTATTTTTGGGTACCTGAATATCCCTGTTATTAGTTTCGGGTACCTGAATATCACGATTATTTTTTTGGGTACCTGAATAACATAATTATTTGTTTTGTGTACTTGAATATCATGATTATTAGTTTCCTACAGTCGGTAATAACATCACTCACTCACTCACGAAAATGTCAGGAGGAGTGATATTAGTGCCGGTTACGTCAGAATTCACTAAATGTTTCTAGTAATATGTCCTAAAGGCAATATGTAACATCGTTAACAGTAACAGCTTCTAGAATATAAAGAAACATGGCACCTGTGTCATTATTTTGGCTTTGGCTTTTACGGCGAAGTATAATGGACTATAAAAAATAAAATAACTTACGTGAAATTTCTGTAGGAACCATCGTTCCGTCTCATTTATCATGTCAATGTCGTCCACAGGGTCCTAACAACACAACACTTTGAATATTATATATTCATTATATTTTGCTGCAACATGTTTCGGCTGCCTTTTACAGCCATCTTCAGGCAGTCTTACAAACGGATAAAAAAATCCATGAATATTGATCACTTAAATCATACTCATTACGCATCTACATGTTTCAAAGTACATCATTCTCTATCAACAGTACAGGGTGTTGCGAAAAACGTACGATATTCACAAGCACAACAATGTATCTCAGCAACACATTACGATTTTATTTAGTTTTAATCCTTTTTACAATTATTATTATTATTATTATTATTATTATTATCCCAATATTTGATTTAATAACCAAGTTACAAAAACACTATAATCATTGCTTGCAAAGGGGGGAGGGGGGCCTTGTCCTATAAAACATGCTTTCTTTTTATGCGTTTGTAAGAGTACATGATGATGGCCTTATAAGGCGGCCGGAACGTGTTGTAGCAAAATAGAATGGTTGTAGGGAACATTCATAGTGTTGTGTTATTCGGACCCACAATCGATATTGATGTGAAATTTTGTACGCCCATTCGGCATGGAGATGAATATTATGAGCCAATATTGTGTGTATTTAAGGAACTCTAACTGGCTATAACAAGACACTCTGGACTAATGTCAGATAAACTGAGATACAGAGCCTGTGTAGGTATTGAATTCCTAAAAAAGCCAAATAAAACATTATTATTATTATTATGCATGTACCGTGCATCTTTTATTCTTTTTATTTCAGCCAAATAATGCACAAATATACATCACAACAGTATATCTTTATATAATGCACACTTCTACATGTTTCGACATCTCTATGTCATCCTCAGGGAGTTTTACATTTGTTTCTCGCTAAAGTACTTAAATTCTCGAAATGGAAGTTGTTAAAATTACAAATGCAATTTCATATTACAATTGTAATTAAAAAACACACTTGCAATTTTAACAGCTTCAATTTTAAGAATTTACTTACCTTAGCGAGGTACAAATGTAAAATTCCCTGAGCTTGACATGGAGATGTCGAAACGTGTAGGAGTGTGCATTATGTAAAGAGATACTGTTGCGATATACATTTGTGCATTAGTTGGTTGAAATAAAAACATTAATAATTTTATGATGATTATTATTATCCTACCATAGAAACAGGGTTTGTTTCAGGCATACAATTGTACCTACCCTGCATGGAGGCGATATAATGATAATAATAATAATATTAATGATTATGATGATAATAATATTAATAATACCATATGCAACGGACACGTGGGTTTTGTTGTGTTGCTGCTCGGAACTGCTTGCTCTTAATGCAGTTTTCAGTGTTTTTTGTAAAAATACCCTAATGGAAGGGGCAATAAATAATATGCGAGTTTCTTGTCACAGACATTTAAACAAAAGGTCAATATCGAGCTGTCAGAGGGAGGTGCACATTATAGAATATATGCCAGGCATGTTCAAATGAAGCAAGCAAATCATCATGCAATTGCTAGGAAATATTTATTGCTGTCGGTTTCCCTTATGGCTCAACATTTGTACTGTTCGCCTCCCAGTGTCAGCTTAATTCGATATCATCATCATAAACATCAAGGATTGGACCCTTTGATCCGTTCCGTCTCCAGAGTTACAGATATCTTAAGCATTAATTATGATCTCGTATGTAGTTAGTGTACTTCATTCGCCTGCACTGAATACCTAGCAAAGTATCAGCTTTTTTGTTGTTTTTCTAAGTAAATTTTGCTTAAATAATGCAATTGCTAATTGCTCACATCACATATGAACTCAGCTGTTTGAATACTGAAAATAGCGTACGTAATACAAATATTCAGCTCGTACCTCAAAAAAATCATAGTGGGTTTCCATAAGAAAGGCCCATCTTTGGTTGCTGCATAAGGAAATAATGACTATTTTTTGTGAATATTTCAGCATACATCAGCAGACCATGAGGGCCACATGCGGTTTCTAAGTATTATAGTTCGTGTTAGATATGCCCATCAATGTGCTTTAAATTATGTGTTGTTAAATACTGCTTCATATTAATATTCCAATAAACTATTAATACAATTTGCAAGCAATGTAAATATTGACACGACTTTGATTACTGAAATGACCCAAGAATATATGTCACTGTCAAGGGGGTCCCATTTAATTGAGATTCTAACTTAAACACATGCATCAGAGAGCTTTTTGGATATTTAACAGGTAATCAGCTGGTCAAGAGGTTATATTACCGTGGTCACAGAAGTCTGCAAGGTATCCCTGTTCAAAGCCAGATGAAACTAATCCTTTTTTCAACTTATTAATTTGAATATTATTCTCTTGTTTACAATAGACCTTCCAGGTGTTTTTTTCAGTAAAATATTCTATTAATTTCTTTTCCAATATTTTCACACAACCATGCTCATCTCACTCTCCTTCATTTGATTCTTCCAGTAATATTTTGGGAGGAACACCGAACATGAAGCACGTTACTGCGTCTCATTTCTTGACGCTGTCACTAACTCACGTTGTTTAGAGCCAAATAACAGAATGACGAAAGCGCAATGAATCAATAAATGTATTAGGAAATGGCATTGACCTCATTTGAGGAGGTATATTTTCTTAGAGTTCCTAGGGAATAACACTACAATCTTCAGTTTGATGTTCAGGTGACCGTGCATCTTGATTAATTCTTAAAATAAAACCAACTAGCTGCATTAATTTCTCGTATTTATTTTTGGATTAAAACTCTACACATTTCAGACAGTTCCTCTGTTCATCATCAGGAGCTTTTCACTGTACACACAGCAAACCTCCATGACATATATCACTGCTGTGTGTACAGTGAAAAGCTCCTGATGATGAACAGAGGAACTGTCTGAAATATGTAGAGTTTTAGTCCAAAAAATAAATTTGAGAAATTAGTTCGTCTAGTTGGTTTTATTACAAGAACTACAATTTGCAGTCTGTGTAATATCTTTCCGTGGTAACGTTTGATTAAGGACCTCCCAATACGACGCAGAAGGGCATCCACTGTGCCGTGATATTCTATCAAATCGCTTTATGCATTAGACCTGAAACCACAAGGTTCTCGAATTAATACCCAGGAAGTAATCACGGGAGGAAAGAAGGGGAAGTGGGATTTGATAGTACGTTATCATTGTCTTCGCCATCATTATCATTATCGGCATCATTGTCATCATCATCATTACAGGATAGTAATTTCAGGAATGTGCTAACAACAGAGCACTTGACAAACCAACAAAGAAGGCGTCTGAAACCCGATTCTTTTGAACTGTTTATTTGTCAATGCCGGTAGTATTTCAGACCGTAAAATATCGAGAGATAAGGTGATTGATGCATTTTGGATGAAAAATTTTGTGCAAGGAAGCAGTCTTGCTTTATTGCAAGGCACTGTACCGACACTCGACTGGAGGATTTTAAGAAAATCATCACAATTGGAATCAGCACCATTCTTGAACATCGCGGGGCATATGATTCTACTCTTACACACATGCTTAAAAGCCTCCTAATTTACTTACTTTTGCAGATGAAACGATAAGAATGCAGGTCGAACACAATTTGTATTTAGATATAAAATTAACAGCTACATGTTTCGGCTTGTAACAAGCAAGCCATCATGTACCTATTGTTTCGTGACACAAAAACACGACTGGACGAGTCGCATGAAAGCATTTACTTGTAACTTACTTATTTGCAATTATTTATATTAGGAATATTTCATAACGTTTTATCAAGTGAAGCCTCTACGTTAGGTACTGTAATAGAAGGGGATATTGGGATATTACGGAAGTAATGTCTTTAACTGGCATCTATACAGGACCATAAATTGTCAGAACACAGAATACCGCAATCGGAACTTGTAAAATAGTAATGAACCTCTTACTACAAAAGAATACACGACTCCCTTCCACGTGATTTTTTATTATATTACTGTTAGTTCTGACAAATGCAATGGTGATATATTCCGACCAATATTTGGATCAACATCAGGTCGGTATTCAAATACAATAAACTACAATTGTTTGCGTAATTGCTCGTATATGTAATAACCAGAATGGGATCTCAGTCAGTACGTAGTGTGTAATAGACGTTGTTTGTTGGAAATTGCGACGTTAAAACATTAAAACCTACCATAAATTATTAGTGCTAAAATAATTCCACTTTTAAGGATTTCTGACATCCTGTAGTTCTTTACCTCTTAAGATTCGCTTTGGATTCCAGTGATGTACTTTAAAGGTAATGTTAAAGGTAAAGGTCAACCTAGAAGAGGCCACGAAGACCCATAGAGGGAGTAGATGTAGAGCTCTACACTTTTTTTAACCTCAGCGCTATATGGGATTGGGTGGCCAACGTCACGCCCCGGCCGCTCTATTCCCCGGTAAACCCAATACCTGTTTTATAGGAGGCTGTGTGGCCGAGAACCGGTCTGGATGGGTGTGGAAGAGCTCGCCCCCACCGGTGTTCTGTCCCTGGACAGTCCAAACCGTAGCGAATCGCTATGCCGACTGAGCTATCCCGGCGCACGATGTAAGGTTATGCAGTCATCATTTATAAGAACGAACAGCAATGTTAATAAACAGTCATTTCAAAGCGGATTACATAAAATCTACCCTAGATCAAGCCAAGAAGGCCCCAAGGGGGAGGAGAGGAATAGCTCTATTCTTTCTTTAACCTCGGCGCTAGGTAAATTGTGCGTGGTTAACGCCACGTCCCAGCCAGTTTACTCCCGGGAATTCCCCGATACCCATTTTATAGGAGGCTGGGTGGGCCTCGGGGGCTGGTCTGGGCGGGTATAGAAAACCTCGCCCCACTGGGATTCGATCCCCGAACCGTCTAGCCCGTAGCCGGGAGTCACATACAGATTTGTAATATTGTAATACAACGGGATATGTAAGTTAAAATAAAATTCTTACTTCACAAATTTTGTTCAATACGTTTATCACTTCTGCAGCGTGATGAAAATGAAGTTAAGCAAATGTTATCTCGGAATTAAACTTGAGAGTTTGGAGGTTTTCACATCTTTGTGGTTGAGGACCCTGTTTTTGTAGGATGTGACACAACGGTATATCCCTGAAGAAAGGATTCTAAATTAAACTCCCTTTAAGTAGGATATCTACTTAACACAGAAAGACGGCGACGACCAGAATCATTAACGAAGTCGTACTGCATCAATCACAAACCTATTTATCACTCTTCTCCCTCTTTCGGTCAGACAAACCGAAGAGATTCCCTGAACCGTGAATAGAAAACTTCAAGACGTGAAATTTATGTGACAAAGACCTTCCTACGTATATATCCGTGGCGATTTAAAGAATGCTTTTTATCCTAACTTTAAACTTTGCTTTGTAAAGTAAGATTCAAATTTAGTAGAGAAATATCAATATGGTCTTCCTAAATAAATTTTTGGTTTGCTGTTAATAAAATTAATCATATAGTTTAATTGCTACGAAAGTTAATTTAACGTTAATTAGCGATAAATTTTACACTGAAATCTGAAATGTTTTATTGTAATCGCATGTAATGTGTTGTGATATGAAAAATACTTTGAAAATTCTGATCTGTGTTTGTGATATGAATAGTACGAAAATTCTGGTCTGTGTTTGTGATACGAATAATATGACATTTCTGGTCTGGTTTGTGATATGAATACTCTGAAAATTCTGGTCTGTGTTTTGTAATATGAATACTTTGAAAATTCTTATCTTTGTTTTTGATATGAATACTTTGAAAAGTCTGGTCTGTGTTTGTGAAATGAACAGTATGAAAATTCTGGTCTCTGGTTTGTGATATGAATACTTTGAAAATTCTGGTCTGTGTTTGTGATATGAATACTTTGAAAATTCTGGTCTCCATTTACATTGATTATACTTCGAGATCTATGTGTAGTTTAGTCTGGTACATAATTACTGTAATTTCAGAAGAAGATACTGATACAGACAAAATATTTTTCCGGAATATTGTTCAGTATTTATAAACTGAGACTCTCATACACTAGAACACTTGAATTTTTAATATCCTTGTTTTGTTTTACAGTTTTTTATTACCAGTCTTACATTTATAACCACACTAAATTTGTAACGTTTCACGAAACCTTGGTTGGTCGTTTACATGAACAGTTTGGAAATAAACAGAAAATTTATGAAACTGGAAACTGAGCACTTCTGGAGCTCATCTTCAAAGTTTCGCTTTCCACCCACCAAAGGGAATATAAATTTTGGGACAAAATGCGTAATCAGCCAGCCTAGTGACAGAATTAGCATAGAATGCTGTTTCTGTTAAGCCTGTAGTCTTTACAAAGACTAGGCTACGCGTTGGACAACCGAGAAATAGTGGATCTATTTCTGGCGCATGCGAGAAATGTTCCTGTATACTAGCACTCCCAGTCTGACTGTGCGGTGCCCCAAGTCTCTTACTCAGCGGCTAAAGGAAGCTATTTCTCCTCTGTCTCAAGCTTCAGGATAATCTAAACACAGTGGACCCCTTGAACCACTATTTATTTGAGACTCCAAGCTTCTCCAAAACATTAATGTATATTTTATATTCGTGGTTCCGTGCATCGTAATTCTAGGTTGAAGAAATCCAACGAGATGCAACAGTATGCAGATATTCATTTAATGCTAAATTATTCTACATGTTTCAGGCGTCCATCGCGCCCATCATCAGGAGTACATAAAACTGTAGCCTCTGGTACAGATCATACTGGGGAACAAGCTTTTTCAAACGTGACCAATAAGGACTGTTTGGGACTGTCGGTCCCAAATCAGTCCTTGAAAAAGCTTGTTCCCCAGTATGATCTGTAGCAGAGGATACAACTACAGTTTTATGTACACCTGATGATGGGCGCGATGGACACCCGAAACATGTAGAGTAATTTAGCAGTAAATAAATGTATGCTTACTGTTGCATCTCGTTGGATTTCTTCAACCTACTAATGTATATGTAAACGAAGTCCTAGATGACTAGTGTCTTCAGGATGGCCGTCTTCTCTTGCAGTACGTGTTTCAGTGGAACTGCAGTCAAAATTGTGCTTTCTGTTATCACTCAGTTACGATTGTGTCGCCACGTACAGACGCAACATAAAACGCAACATATGTGGACTCTAAATATTCTGTTTCTGTAGCCTTTGCTACGGAACACAGTGTCCATCTGAAAATAGAATCAGACACTTTTCTGTGGTTTCTGTCAGAACGTGTAGATAAAGGACTTCTGACTATACATCCGTCTGGAGGCTTCGAAATATATCGGGACAAAAATTTTAATTTGTATGTCTGCATTTTTCAGTACCGGAATATCTCTATGAGAATTAGAGCTGAAAATTAAATTTTTATCAATATATTTGTGAGCTAATGGCGTACTGAGATTAATGGCCAGGAAAGTGATGTCATATAGTGGGTTCACAGATAACAACATTTCTGGGGAACCTACTTCTTGTAGTGTGTTTGTAGTGAACATCATTTGTGGGGAATTTGTTTCATGTAATTGTTTCATAGTTAACATCTTTTCTGGCTAATATTCTTCTTGTAGTGGCTTGGTAACTAACTCTGGAGGGGGGGGGGGGGAACTTCTTTGGTGTTATGTTTCTTTGGCTCCCAAATTTCGGGGGAAACCCTTGCCCCCTTTTTTTAAGTAACCCTACCCACCAAACTAAAAAAGGCCAAAAAACCACAAA
>Ga0123352_10012483_pt1 | contig 13429 bp, 8 predicted proteins | sample TergutLab28metaG_FD_89700 | JGI IMG/M metagenome (GOLD analysis project Ga0123352, IMG submission 89700) | Labiotermes labralis P1 segment gut microbial communities from Petit-Saut dam, French Guiana - Lab288 P1 | ecosystem: Host-associated > Arthropoda: Insects > Digestive system > Gut ...
ATAAGTCGCAAGCTCCTGAGGATGGATGTATTAACATCCGAAACATGTTGAGCATTAAATAATGAAATAATAAAGCAAGTGACATCAAGTTGGTCTCTCTTTATTCAACTATCAAGATGATGCCACGGTCCAATAAACATAAGTGTTACAGAATGATTTTATACAAGTAGGGCACCAAGAGGTTGGTGCCTGTGAAAAAGGTTAATGGAAAATTCTGCTGATGAATTTCTGCGAAGGCACTAAAAGCTTCCGTTGCTGTGCGGGCCGTATGTGAGTTGCAACGTTGTTTTGTGCGAGCCACTTCCACGTGCTAAATGACAAAGCTTTTAATCGATTTTAAACACAATTCACAGGAAAATATACGTACTGTAGTACTGTGCGTAAATTATCAAAACGAAATGTTTAGAAACAAAGCTACCCTGTACGTTTTAAGCGTAGATTACATAAGAGTCGTAATTTCTAGGGGCGGCAGAAACTTCTAAAGAGGACTTCTAGACTACAAAACCTTAAAAATTAACAAGTGAGTATGAACGTTTTTGAGAACTTTACATCATTCTTCACGGCTGTTTCATCTCGTCCTTCCTTATACCCTAAAGTGTCTATTACTTTCATCATATACCTCCAATTTTCCCGTTTTCCTACTCTACAGTTTTCTTTTCTGATTTCCCAAACTATCCTACGTGACGTCCCTCCTATACACACACTTCATTAACTAGGTTCACTTCGACCTTGAGATGCATGCATTATATTCTTCCAAAACGCTGGTATCCAGCAACACAACACATGCCATCCTAATTCACAAACCAGTGATGTTACGGTACAAAGATATTCTTACCAACGTTTTATTAAAGAATCTCAAAATATCATGTGGAATATTTAGCAACGCACAGCTACTTTTCGAGTGTTTTGTCATAACGCTATGTATATAATATGGCACTCCCGGCTGTGACAATGGTGTATTTACTTTCCCGGCTGCCTTCTATCTGATTCAAAAAGCTTAGTCTGTATATGCACATGCGAGTATCCACAAACTAACACTATTTCCAGTACTACTAGACTCCGTAGTGCTGGTTAAAGAGTGAATAGTTGAAAGGTCATGGGGACTCCAGTCTTTATGGAAGAAAACAAGATTGGAGAGATAAACGGGGCCTATCATTTCCATGTAATAATGTGGATAGTTGCTGATAAAATTGAGCAATAGCGTATACAGCGTAAACGTTAATTTAATTGTATAACTTGGGGAAGAAAAAAAAAGGTTACGTGATTGTTATTATACGTATTTAATGTGTAAGAATTATGGGAAAAGGAAGATGTCATTTAGTACTTTAATATTGTCTTACATGGATAAACGTAGGACTGCAGAAACGCTTTATATAAGTAGCATAAATAATGTTGCATTTTCATAGTTTTGCACCGATGTGGGTAGTTTGTAATGATGTGTGTAATTTTGTAAGGAAGAAGACTGTCTATTTAATTAACTAGACGAATGGGAAATTATTTGTTCGAGACCATTAATAGAACAGAATTCAACACACAAAATAACAGCTAAAAGTCATAGAAAAGAAAGAAAGTAATTCATTCATTCATAATATTTACAAAATACATTTCGTTTGTTAAGACTTGGAGGAAAGTCTTCTTTATTAATGGACATACAGGTGGTAAATTGAGGTACACGTCGAAAACAAATTTGTTTGTAGATCAAAATATAAAAACTGCGAATAACCTGGTGTTATTAGATACAGATATTTGTAAAATTTTATTAAACTAATAAATATTTGATTTGATTTGAGCTGTGCTGAGCTGAGCTGAGCTGATTTGATTTAATTTGATTTGATTTGAGCGGGGCTGAGCTGATTTGATTTGATTTGAGCTGAGCTGATATGATTTGGGCCGAAATGAGCTGAGCTGAGCTGATTTGATTTGATTTGATTCGAGCTGAGCTGAGCTGAGCTGAGCCGATTTGGATTTGATTTGATTTGATTTGAGCTGAGCTGAGCTGTGCAGGGCTGAGCTGATTTGATTTGATTTGATTTGATTTGAGTGGGGCTGAGCTTATTTGATTTGATTTGATTTGATTTAATTTGAGCTGAGCTGAGCTGATTTGATTTGATTTGATTTGATTTGATTTGATTTGATTTGAGCTGAGCTAAGCTGAGCTGAGCCGATTTGATTTGATTTGAGCTGAGCTGAGCTGAGCTGAGGTGAGGTGAGAGGAGGTGAGGTGATCTGAGCTGAGCCGAGCTGATTTGATTTGATTTGATTTGGGCGGGGCTGAGCTGATTTGATTTGATTTGATTTGACTTGATTTGATTTGATTTGATTTGATTTGATATGATTTGATTTGATTTGATTTGATTTGATTTGATTTGATTTGATTTGAGCTGAGCTGAGCTGAGATGAGCTGAGCTGATACGATTTGAGCTGAAATGAGCTGAGCTGAGCTGATTTGATTTGATTTGAATTGATTTGATTTGAGCTGAGATGATTTGATTTGAGCTGAGCTGAGCTGGGCTGCATTGATTTGATTTGGGCTGAGCTGAGCTGATTTGATTTGATGTGATTTGATTTAAGCCGAGCCGAGCCGAGACGATTTGATCTGATCTGATCCGATCCGAGAAGAGATGAGATCAGATCAGATCAGATGAGTTGAGCTGAGCTGAGCTGATTTGATTTGGGCTGGGCTGAGCTGATCTGAGCTGATGTGATTTAATTTGATTTGATCTGATTTGATTTGATTTGATTTTGATCTGAGCTGAGCTGAGCTGAGCTGAACTGAGCTGATTTGATTTGATTTGATTTGATTTGATCTGATTTGAGCTGAGATGAAATGAGATGAGCTGAACTGAGCTGATTTCATTTCATTTCATTTGACCTGAGCTGAGCTGAGCTGAGCTGAGCTGACCTGAGCTGAGCTGAGCTGAGATGAGATGAGGTGAGGTGAGCTGATCTGAGATTATTTGATTTGAGCTGAGCTGAGCTGATATGAACTGAGCTGATTTGAGCTGATTTTAGCTGAGCTGAGCTGATTTGGATTTGGATTTGGATTTGGATTGGGGTTTGGATTTGGATAAGATATGATATGATATATATGGTATTATATGATATTACATAATATGATATGGTATGATATGATATAATATATGATATGATATATGATATATATATATATGATATGATATATGATACGATACGATTGATATGATATGTTATGTTATGGTATGATATATATGATATGATATGGTACGGTACGGTAGGATACGATTTGATACGATATGGTACGGTACGGTACGGTACGGTACGATACGGCACGGCACGGTACGATACGATACGATATGATACGGTATGATACGGTATGGTACGATATGATATGATATGATACGATATGATATGATATATACGATATACGATATGTGATATATGATATGATATGATGTATATGATATGACATGACATGACATGACATGACACGACACGACATGATATGGATTTGGATTTGATTTGATTTGATTTGCTAGGTGCTTTAGACCAGAGTAGTTTCAATATATACCACCTGCCTTCAACCTAAATAAACTCTGCAGTTTACTCACACAATGTGTTTTTGAGTTTCCTACAACTCTCGGAATAAGCAACTACTATTTCTGTACACTAACCAGCACTATAGGTGTTGTTTTTGTAACGGAGTTGTAACGACAAATAGGAAATAAATTACTGAAATAAGCTCGCTTCCTATTGAAGGCGCCTGCACCCCTGCATAAACCCTGTAAAGAAATAAAGGAGAAAGGGCCAAAGGAAGGTGATTTTGCAACATTGGGCATCAAACATTTCCACATATGCAGGACACGTACAGTACAGCATGTAACAAATAAAGATACTACAGCACTTTCCTTAAATTTACACGACGCGCGTACAGTCATTGCAAGAAAAAGGGGGGTGGGGGGAACATGTACTTCCATATCTCAGGCGAAATTTTTTACAACACACGTAGATGCTTTCGTCGAAGTTTCTAGAAAACTATCGAGGTCACAGCCCCAAAACCCCGAACCCACCCTTCACGCCACCATTCTTACAAACGCTATAACTAATTACTGCAGATATCACATCTGGATACGGGCACCATATTAAATACATTTCTTGTACTGAAATCAGTTCGTATCTGCTAAGACGTTTCGTTATGAAACTCGCTATAAGCACAGCACTTCCTGAAAAAAAGTTTAATTAGTGTCTAGATAATTTTTTTTTTTCTGACAAATAAAAGACATCAGTTTTTTTTTAAAAAAAATCTGCACGAAAGAAACTTTGGACAAGTAATAAAATCTAAAGACGTGCTTAAAAGGAATCCACAATTTTACATAAAACACGGTTTTACGAACACCTCACTCTTCTGTTTGTACAAATAACATCACTTTTCTTGTTGAAAGTCTCTAATCTCCACCCTCGATTTTTTACATCGCAGTCCCTGAGAAGTGCATGTCCATTACAACAGACAGACAGCGTTCTTCTTCGCACGCCATTACCAGTGAAATAAACAACACCATTTATATCCTGTAAGCACTGTGCAGAACCACGGTCCAGCCAACAGTCGCAAGCAGCTAAAATCATCTAACTTTAAAACAAGACGTAACAGACAAACAAGGGGTATTTTTCAAATATATTTCAGAGAAAAGAATAAAAAAACCTGAGGCCCAACACATGACCAGCATTTAACCGAAGCAAATTTCATCCAACTTCCAACCAACAGCAACCCTAGAACGGGACGGCCAAATATGGTACTCAGCACTATAGTCTTGAGCTCCTGATGATGGGCATAACAGTGCCCGAAACATGTTGAGCATATCATAATTATAATAAAACAATAAGTAGCATCTAGTTGGTTCTTATTCTTCGTTAAAGGAATTAATCCTAATCACACAACCAAAAGGGTTTAAGAGGGTCACCCTAACAGCAGGCATTATTGCCACTCATACAAAGCATTATAATTCAGTTCAGGTAAACAAGTACACAACAGTCGCGCCCTCTTTGTAAAATGGAAGGGCGTCAGACAGAATTTAACACTCCCCTCAAAACTCATCGAGTCTCTTTTGTTCAGTTTACACGTGTATTACACACATGTCTCAGTAAAAGACTTTTCGTAGCTGTTCATGGAAGTTCTTTATCACAGTCTACGACAAAATCGCAACGTAAAAATAAATAATAACCCTGTGAAAACATTGAAAATTTCAAATATTCAGGAATGACATTAAGATATCAAAATTTCCAACACGAGGAAATTAAGTGCGGATTAAATTCGAGTAATCTCTATTGCTACAGAATCTTTTATCTGAACGTTGGCTGTCTGAAAAAGTAAACACTAAAATAGACAGAAATAATTCTTCCTGTTACTGTAAAGCGTGTGAAACTTGTATCTCACACTAAGAGACGAGCATAGGTTAGGGTTGTTGGAGATCAGGGTACCGAGAGGGATACGTTAGACCAAAAGGCAGTTAGTGAAAGAACGCAGGAGAAAACTCAGGTTTCAAAATGTTGAACACAGGTATATTTGGCCCACACGAGTGTGCACAACCACATCCCCCCTCCCTCCCTCAGGTCAGAATCATGTTCATTTGTGACGTCGGAGCACACTCAACATCTCACTTGTACTGACATAACAATCTCGATCCACTGAACGTCGTGGTCTAGTGGACACTCCTGCTTCGTACTGGAGAAGCCCAAGTGTCAAATTTCTTGCCAGACACCGCATATCGTGTGTCTGAGTTTTCTCGTTTTTCGTTCAGTTTTTCCAGGCGACTTGCGGTACACTACCTTAATTAGGCAGTGACCTCTTCCTTCAGCATCGATCATCAGCCTATTTATTGACACGTTATAGAACGAGCTTCAGATAACGTCGTCATATAAACCATTAAAAAATCAACCAATCAATAAATAGACACGTTCCATGTAATCCAGTCCACATATTGTATTATTGCAAGTATATTTAATGTACAAAATGTAACCCGCGTGTTCTTAAGTTCTGACAATCGGGTAGTTAACATAACGATACTGTGCACATGGATGATCTGATTGCACTGCTATTCGCTGTGTGTGAAAAACTCTAAAAAGCAGTTTCATTTCTTAAGCAATATGTTCAAAGCGTGACACCTTAAATGTATAAACTCCGGTGTCTGTGAGAGGCGCAGATTATAACAATCTGTGAATGTCTACATAAACGTAGAAGGGACATTTGTAACTTATTTGCTGCATTAATATATAAAAACTTAAAAATGGTGTGGTAAATATATGTGCCACCTACTTCAGCATTCAGAACCACTGCTGGTTTCCTCCAGAGTGCATTTATGTGACTACTGTCTAGTTCTTATCCGTAATTCGCTTCGCGATGTTGAGGTAAGCATAAAATCGCGGTAACTTATTTCGCGTTCCAAAACGTCAATGCAAGGGACCGTAACTCACTCAGTGTAAAGACTTGGAGATCGCAGAACCAGCAATCGCTTCCCGGCGTGAGAGTTCACACCGTTCCTGGATTCACCCGGCCTCCTATTCAGTCGGTATAAACAACGTTCACAACGTCATGTATCCACGTAAACTCCCAACAAATCGCTATCGACAGCATAATCACCATCCCTGAATCCACAAAGATTCATATTAGGTAGGTACCGACTGCTCACAAGCCCCTGTACCCAACAAGACTGACAGCAAATCGGTACGGAGTTCTGTAACCACCACGCCTTCTTCTTTGCCTGAGGTAAAGTGGCTGGGGCGCGAAAGGAATCCTTCAGCTAGACCTAATAGATTACTGAAGGTTCAGAAAGTTTGGTGTTATACCTCTATAAACAGGCTGTTGGCCGGCAGTTGTACCACAGCCTTGCCTTCAAGAATTAAGTTCTAGCATGTCTTTAAGGGAGAATAACACGGAATTATTATTATTATTATTATTATTATATTTGCTATCACTTATATGCACGGTATATACAATTACGTACCTGAAACAAATCATGTTTCTAGGGTATATAATCATCATTATTCTCACATAATTATTAAATTCGTCTTTTTTTCTTATTCCTTTTGTTGCTATTGTGCTACTTGACTACCAGTGGCGAAGCGATGAAATGCAAGCAATAAACTTAGGTTCATGAATGTTAAGATATAAACAAGGTAACTACATTAAGAGTAAGAAATCGTTTTTAATTTAAGGGTTTAATTTTGGATTATACATAGAACAAACTTTTACAGTTGAATATGATTAGTTTGTTTCTGTTTACTGTTTTTCTTTAAAAAAAATTTTTTTTGCTTCCCCTTGTTCTTAACCACTTGTGACCTTTTCCGTGTGCATTATGAAGTATCAGTTCCCTTTACGGTTATTCACAACAAGCTGGACCTTTATCTGGAGCTGTAAAGCATAATGATAATTATATGTAATCGACCCACCTGCTTCTTAACATCAAAGACTCTGTATTCTTCACACACAGCATATTTATGTCTTCCTTATTATTCTCAAAAACATCAATTATCTTCATATACAGCATCAATTGTTGGTATCTACGAGGCAAGTATATTTTCTATTTGGTATGAAAATCATTTTTAAACATTATTCAGGTGGATTTGTGGCTTAAAAGTTTTGGATGTAATGCTGAAATAAAACCGGCCATGATAGAAGCAACTGGCAACCTCTGACACTGTGCACGTAGCCTAACATTTGATAAGAATCCTGCATCACGCCAACATCTTCTGTCCTGTGTGACTGCAACAGACAAGCGACGCGCCGTTAGTCACAAGGGAATGCAGGGAAAATAGCGTGACGTCACGGATACAAGCCCAGTGTGGCTCGTACACATTTCCAGCAAATACTTTCCTCGTAGCTTTTAAATGGTTCGCATTCCGCCCTTTGAATTCGGGAGGTTTCCAATTTGATTCTAGGCCCGGAAATTGGAGACACGTTTCGAATGATACTGCACCGTCACCAAAAGTAAGCTGGTTGCGAAAAAGCATTTTTAGTTGCCATTTAAATTAAATCGATATATTTAAAGGAATTAGTGATGGGTTCGTCAGCGAGAGAAGGCGAGTTATAAAGAATGCATCGCGGCTTACGTTGGCCAGGAAGCTACCGGTCTCATCTGCATGTCAGGTACGAAACCTCTCCATCTCTAAATTAGTGTATTGATAATACTAGGTACATTTAGTGAGACGGTCCGTGTTTAATTGGGAATTTCGCCATTCTCTGTTATTTCGGTTTGTGTTTCAGACAAAGCTGTTATGGGATCTGACTCCATTGTATGCATTACGAACTTGCAACACAGTGTGGATAAGAAACCAACTAGATGTCACTTTTGTGTAATCCTTTATTTTCTCCTTATAAGTTGCTCAACATGTTTCGGACAACTATGTGCCCATCTTCAGGAGCTGAGGACTGGTTAGTGTTATCGCCACGTGTTGGTATTGTGCCGTGGCTGCAGTAAGGCTGTCAGAACCGGTTGGTAGGTAGTGTGTCCATTATGGACACACTACCTACCAACCGGCACAATACCAACACGTGGCGAAAACACTACTCAGTCGTCAGCTCCTGAAGATGGGCACATAGTTGCCCGAAACATGTTGAGCAACTTATAAGGAGAAAATAAAGGATTACACAAAAGTGACATCTAGTTGGTTTCTTATCCACACTGAATTACGATGCACGGTCAACCACACATCAGATATGCAACACAGTGTTGGAGAGTTATACAGGAATTTGGCAGCCGGTACCGATGAACTCTGCAGTTTTTTCAATACCTAATCTTCAGTTCTATCAAGCATTTTTGTTCACTTGGGCGGAAGACTCGTTGCGTCAGTAGACTGTATCTGGAAGGTTCGTCTCAGTGCATCAGTCTGTGTTCCCTCTATACTACAACGGCAATCAGCAATTCTGAAAAATACTGCACTTTCGTTGTTACCATTTGAACAGACTATATGAAGCCAATTTTTCCCATTTGGTTCGGTTCTCTAGAGAAGACACAATTTCAAGCCATTATTCAATTCTTGTTCATTGTTATCTTCATTTTATGACTACTAAATTTTTGGAGCTAATTTGCCGGTTTCACTATCTTATAATTGATATTCCCGATACTTTTTGGAAGCTTCGAATGTTATTCTAGAATATCGGGTGAAATTTCTTCTTCAGACCCTCTGTACATCTTGTTCATTTGGTTCAGATGTTGTTGGTTCCCAGGGTGACTCCCATTTTATCAAAAACCTGGTGACGCCTAAACCTTAATGAGTATTTTGTGTCAAATATATGACCACAAACTTTTCTCGGTGACCCCCAAGTAAATTCTTCAAGGATTTTACCATTAAACGCCATTTAGATGTCCCCATACATATGCCACTCACGCGATGGTACATAAAACATACGCATGATAGATCGTCTAAATCAAAGAATTGAAAACACCAGGTTAATAGATGATAAACCCTCTTAAGTTAATTATCTATTCCTCAGCTTTTGTGTTAATAATGCCGGCAACATTATGCATGCATATGTGATATCTGCAGACTTACTCAATTATTATACCAACTACCGCACATATATAAAATTTATAAAATTTACACATTAAAACATTAAAAACGCTCCGACATGTTTCGGTCCTAGGACCATCATCAGGAAGCCATATCGTCCTTGCTACAGTCACATAATTTCGCTGCACCAGTTGGGTACTATGGCAGCATACTAGCAGGGCACACTTCGCAACATAACCTTACACAACACGGCATGCTGCCGGACATGCATGGACATATGTTCGACAATTTTCCCAGACGCCTAGTCTTTAACAGTTTGTACGTCATGCTTCTCACTATATATAATAATAACTTAAAGAGCTTCAAATACTTAACCGTTTTGGAAACGCAAATTTATCTGTAAAAACATGTTACAGAAAAAAGATAACCACACAACTGAATAGCTTACAACTTTGACATAACTGTGAACTCAATTTATATACCTGGAAACCTCGTTAGCAGAACAATAATCGTATAAATGAAGAGCTTAGAACATTTAAATACCCTAGAAACGCAAACTGCAACGGTCAAAACCTGATAAAGAAACGAGATAATTATATGGTACAAAACGAACAGCCCCAAGCAGTTAAAAGTTTCGACAATCAGAATTTTATCCTTGGAAACACGACGAGGAAAATAGAAAATCTTATGTTTTAGGGGGTTAATACATTTAAATATTCGGAAACTAAGGCTTTGCCAGCTGAAACTTGATCATGAAAGGTCATCTAATATGACTGAACAGTTCAACATTTAAAATAGCGAAATTGGAGACAGTACGTAACGGTGCATACGGAACTGGATCAGAGAAAGAATGGTTTAAATGAAATAAACAGAACTGTTAGAAGAAACCTGGTGTGACCTTCCATTTGGAGCACATACAAATGACATACAAACCAGCAACAAACGTCAGGGATACCACCAACTGCTACAAGTGGAACTCCTCAGAACCCGTGTGGGTGCGTCAATGGAAGATAACTTACGTGATGACGTGTTGAGGAAAAAAATGGGAGAAACTGGTCTCATGAAAACAGTGGCACACGTAGATTATAAAAAAACGGAATATGCGTGGCTACTGTTGTGGACAGTTTATTATGACCCCAAATATAACAGGGAAGTTGAAAGACCGAAAAATAGGTGGCCCGAAGGCTTTAAGTTTTGGTGAGGTACGAAGTGGCCTTATCCTTGGCGTAATACTTAAAAAAAAAGCAGAATGTTACTCAAGTAATAAAGCATATAATAATAATAATAACTAAACTCCGTGGCCTTAGTCCGCACACGAACTATACCGACAGAGCGGCGGCCGCCGGTCGGCGAAGTTAGTGCCAACTTTTGCGGATAGAGGGGTGTCACGTGGTCAGCGCAACGGGTCCCCACAGCCGTTAATCTCTGTTTTCTATAATAATAATAATAATAATAATTAGTAATAATAAAGGATCTTCAGAAAACAGCCATATGAGGCACAGCGCACATACTTCGGAAATAGCTGAGGTAAAATTACAAAACCTATATCATAGGACGAGAAAACAAAATATTTAAGTGCGCCAAAAAAGACATCAAGATAGAGAACTTAAATATTAGAAGCTCATATATAGAGCAGGTTAAACAATATAAATACTTAGAGTCAATTATAAATGACACCAATTCTATTGAAGAAGAGGTTAAGGAAATGACAGCTCTTGGTATAAAGACATACTATGCAAATCTAAAGTTTTTCAAAAGCAGATTAGTCACTAAAAGTTCGAAATTAAAATTATATAGAACAGTAATAAGACCAATAGTGACCTATGCACCAGAAACATGGGTGCTGAAAAAAAATATAATTCAGAAACTGCTAGTCTTTGAGAGGAAAATATTAAGAGGAATATTTGGGCCTACGAAAGAAAATCAAACATGGAGGATTAAAAACAATGAGGAATTGGACGAACTGATAAAGCACGAAAATATAGTCAACTACATCAAAAGCCCAGAGACTAAGCTGGTTCGGCCTTATACAAAGAATGTCTGAAGCCAGGGCAACTAAGAAGATATTTAAATGGAATCCCTTAACCATGAGACCAAGAGGAAGACCCAAATGTAGATGGGAGGACAACATCATACAGGACCTTGGTCAAATGAAGATCAAAAATTGGTTAACCTGTGTCCAGGATAGAGCAAAGTGGAACGATGTCGTTGAGAAGGCCAAAACCTCCAATTAAAGGAGGTTCAGCGCCTGAAGAAGAAGAAGATATCATAGGACGCATCATTATAAGTACCACACATTGTAATCACAGTATAGCTACAAAGTAATTGAAAATACCCTGCATAAAGGCTATTATTATTATTACTATTATTACTACAGAAATTCACACATTCCTGAAGCCACTCTGCAATGTCGAACAAATTTTATACGATGGTGCCTAATAATTGTGGATCCTCAGTAGGTAACTTGAAAGAGCTCCCAAACCTTTGTGAAATGTGTGCATCCATGATGATGATGATGATGATGATGATAACAATAATAATAATCGGCATTTTATTTTTGGATTAGAGAGCTAAATTTTCATTTCGCAAACAACATGTTAACGACAAAAAGTTCGTGGGAATGAAAAACGCTTGTTATAAGAAATATATATATATATATATATATATGTAACGTCTGAAACCTTTGTTCACGAAAGATTTTACTGCCATTGTCAAGCTTCATTGTGACAATATGTCGGAGGTCAAATTATTCTTCTTTGACACTGCTTACTTTCACCACCAATGCTCACAATCTGTGCGTGAAAAACAGCACATACTCTAATTACACGAACTAATTGGAACGTGTTGACAGATCCAGTACTACAAAGCTCGGCATTCCTTAGCATCCTGTTGTCAGCCGGGAACAACGGAGGTCAGCTGGATGTGGCGTTATGTGGCTTCTGTGAGGCATTAGCCTTAGAGGCCATCAAAAATTGATACAACAAAGTTTAGCCTGCTTCAGTCCTGTCTTGTACACGGCTTACATATACGCCACTTCCTGTGATGTTCAGAACCTCTACACTTTGCCTGCACCGTATATGGTGGTGTGTTTCATATGATTCTTAGAAAAGGGATTATTTCCCAAAGCAGCAATAACCATCTGGCCCGTGTAACAAAGTCGGACTATGTTTTCTGTGACGTAGGAACCAAATTTTTAATAAAATATTTAGGCGACGTTAAGCCGTTAAGGCATGCCGTGTCATGTTTCAGGACGTCAGTACACGGCCTGTCATCGTGTTCGATCCCGGGACAGTCCATGTGGGAAACAGCGGTGGACAAGATGCCTGTGGGAGTCTCTTCTCCGAGTACTTCTGTTGTACCCTGTCAGTACAGTTCCAAAAATACTGCACGCTCATTTTAATCTTACTAGCACTCTTAAAGATAAGGACGAGCGGGCGAAGCCTAGGAACTTAAAAAAACAATAATCACGTGAATATCGGAGCACACTGGAAATTACAGTACTTTTACTTTGTTTTTCTCAGGCCTAAGGAGGGGAGGAAACGGGAAACTGATCGTTCACTTCGATCTAGTACCGAAGTAGAGAATGAGCGGAGCTAAACATCCACTTCCCTGTACGCCTTCACGTCGTGCACAAAGTAATGTTACTGAACTTTACCTTCAAATTACCCAAGGAGTGTCATCGCATTTTGACACTTCCCTACAGCAAAGTGCCATCTTCACCTGTTACTTGTATATCGCGCAGTTATAACGTCACGCTTACAGGCAAAACCAAACCGCTCGTTAGGCTTCGTACTTCAAAGCTATTTACACAAATACAACATTCGGTTGTACAATAAATTTACAAAGCATATATTTTGCATTTATTACACTTCTAACAAGAACAGTTGAGATTTAATTGCACTGCTATTCCACATAGCTCCTCCTACCCCCCCCGCCCACCCCCCCATCC
>Ga0123352_10012484_pt1 | contig 13429 bp, 10 predicted proteins | sample TergutLab28metaG_FD_89700 | JGI IMG/M metagenome (GOLD analysis project Ga0123352, IMG submission 89700) | Labiotermes labralis P1 segment gut microbial communities from Petit-Saut dam, French Guiana - Lab288 P1 | ecosystem: Host-associated > Arthropoda: Insects > Digestive system > Gut ...
CCCCCCGCCCCGAACAAAATTCCTGTGTACGCCACTTCTTGAAACTGAGAATAATGGTGTGCAACTTGGCGAAAGAGTCTCGTTTTCAGTTACAACAGAACTTGGGCGTGATGTATGGGTTTCAAGAATAAGTCAGTTAAGGACTCCAAAACGCCTTACATCAACTGTTCAGCCAGTGAATGTTGTGTGCAATTGCCAGCCATTAAGCCTGTGTTCTTTGCAGGTAAGCACCATCCCTTACTTGACGTTAGGCTGGTTAGCGTTGTAGCCGTGACGTGTAGTGTCCAGTTAGCGTTGGTTCTACAAATGTCACGGCAATATGCGAAATTACAAAAGTGAGGCAGTGGATACTGACGTCATTTTAGAATCATTTGCTATCACTTATCGATTACCCATTTTGGTGAATTTGCGTAAATAGCGAGCGTCGTCTTTTTGCATTGCAGGGTGAGTTTTGCCACTCCGCAAATAACATTTAGTATCTCCGCCCTGCATTCTTGTACAGTTACAAGTACAATAATTATGAGGAAACTGTTAAGCCATGCACATTGTCTTCTCGTTTTTCGAAAGCCTCATGTTCAGTTAACAGAACACACCTTAAACTAACTCACACTTTTCTTCTGTACGTATGTATAATGGAAGAGTATTAATGGTAACTCCAGTCTCGTATGGCCCTACCCCTACACTCCTCTCTGCAGGTAACTACCCTCAACTACCCAAACTACGTAATGAAACCCATATCGCCCTGTTCTCGTTGTCATTCCACTTTGAATGACTGACGCTGTACTTTACCGTGCTCTCAGGCCACACCTGAACGGCATTGCACCCATTCAGCCACGTCGAGTTAGCACTGTACTCGGACGGCACCGCCGTTGTAGCCACTTGCTTGTGTGCTACCTGGAGGTACATCAAGAGGTTCGAGCACGGGGCGATCCCCGTCAGCACCTCGAACAATAACATCAAGACTTAAGGAAGTACTCATTCGTCCCTGCAGTACTTCTCCTTTGGGAGCTATGCCAGTGGGTCGGTAAAGCTTAGTATCGTGGGGTAAACCTTAATACATGGAACCACCTAAATCAGAATGGATTGAAGACGCCCTAAAGATGGGGGATGCTAGGCCTTTTCTTAATGGAATAAGTGGCTTGTCCATCAGAAACGGTGTTCTGCTGTACAAGCAGCCCAGGCTATGCTGTCTGGGACGTCCGCTTCCCAAACCACAGTCAGGAAACTGCAAGTGGTGCAGTCCAAATGTCTTGCGTTGCAATTAGCACACTTTGGTACTTTGGTAACGAGCACGAGAATTTGGATATTTTCTTGTTTTCCAACGACAGGAGAACACTAGCCCAAACCTTTTTTTTTTTTCAGAAAGTCAGCTGGTGCGGGGAGCTGCCTAGGTAGGCGAGTTTGGAGACATTGGTGCTGACCGAAAAACACCCATGTCTGTGGGGCCTGAACTGTAGGGCACTGGGTATAGCAGACCCATTGAGGCTGCCCGAAACAAGGCGACAGATCGAACATTGCCTAGCACTCTCTCGTTACCCTGGAGGTTTTCGTGATTTTTGTCAGTTGTAAGGCGAATGTTGAGGTAAAACTTTAAGAAGGGGAGCGGCACATCGCCACCTCTTCAGGCAGAGTGACTCTTCACTGTTTGCAAAATCTATCAGTCTACCTGCTGGACGAAGTACCCCAGATATCACTAGATCATTTCATCTGAACATCATAACTAACTATTCCAGTCCTGAATTCGTGCAGGTTACCCTACTTTGTAATAGACTCGAACTGGGCGGGCATCCATTTCAACAGTCAGAGTGCAAACGTGCTTTTTCCACAAGTCCGACCATTGTTCATTGTCGAACACTGTCTGGCGTCTCATTCTGACTTCATTTGAAAGAAAGGTTTTGGATGCATTTATCGATTTTCCTGTGGAAGAAGTCGAAGGTGTATCGGCTCGTGTTCCGTGTCCTTCTCACAGGAAGCGCGCAGGACAACAAACATTCGTTTTAAGTTAGGATAATATTGATAATATCCCCCAAAATTTGTTACTCTGTCAAAGAAATTTACTGAGAAAATTTATCTTCAGAATGGATTATCTTACGGAAGTATACAGAAGTGTAAAAAATTTTAAAACTTCGTGCATATGCTATAACTGGAGTGCACGAACTGATGAGTCATGATAGGGAACAACTACTACAGTACTTCGGGAGAATCGCCCAATTCATCCTGTGCGCATAGACGTTGGATACAAAGCGTGGTTTCACCTTCATGGATACATCAGTAGACAAGACAGCGGAATGTGGAGCACTAATAATCTCGGTACTTGCGGTGGAAGACATTTTCAAGAAGTGGGGCATGTGATTCTTCGACCTTCCTGTAATTATGATTTTCCATGTCAGGCCACTCTGCTGATAGAGTGTGGTCCTGTTGACGCAGTTTGCTGAATGGCGTAAATAGATTTGCGGGACCAACGCCGAACATTGGCAGCTCAACGGAAGGATTTACATTTTCCTGAATTCTCTAACACGAGATGGCGTCTTCCTCTGACAGGTTACCAAACGGATGTCTGAAATATCATCCATGCCAAGACACGCTGTAGGGAACAGAACTGTTGGAACATTGCTGTTTCATATTGCCAGTTTCTGCACCGTCTTTTGCACTGTGATAGGTCAGTAATCCTACTTACAAACAGGTTTGAATTAACGGAGGGTTTGTTTCATGTTTCGTACAATCTGTACTTCAAATCCAAGCACTTCAAATATTTGGATGCGGAAGTGGGTGTGATGTGCACGTAGAGACGGCGTTACAATTCCAGCCAGTTTCTGTTTCCTTGTATTTGTCCATATTTGGCTTTCTCTCGCTTGCATTGTAAATGTTTATGCAAAATGCCCGTTAAGTGAAAACAGCTATACATCTCGTAATTAGAAGAGAACGTGGGTTAATTTGGATGTGTATTCCAAGACTTGAGACTGGATACTTGGGCAATACGAAGGTTTGTCCTGTCGTTCTGGCTGCTAGGGATGAGTTGTTATCGGCGAACGTTTTGCCGGTCCGGTTCAATCTGCTGGCATCCGTGTACGTTGCGTTCGAACGGACAATTAAATTTTGCACTTGCATTGTTCAACTGCACTATTGAAAACTATGTGCCTCAGAAGTTGTCGAAGCCGGAAATGTGACGGAATATGCGTTCCCGGTACTTTGCCGCGATTTTCTTTTCTTTAGGATATTGATTTAAATGTTCTGTTTTCAAACACGGCTATGGAGGTGGAATTGTAAACTGGATGAAGTTTTAAAACGCCTTTGTTAAATATCTTGTCCTCGTACCGAAACAGTTAATCAGTCTCCCTTCAGCCGTCCCGTTGTGCTGTACAACAATAAACGAGCAGTCGGCACAAATGTGTGCTTTATTTTTAGTGTTCTCTGTTGCATTTTCCTGCTAAATCACAGCCACCCTGAGGCAGTCCACCGACGTCCATAAAATTTAAGGGTTCATAAATACGTATATTTTAATTAAGTACTGTAAGATGTGTATAGCTTGTGGTCCCACTGTTGCCGCAGGTGGCACTGCATATAACGTGTTGCTGACTTACAATAGAGCACGAACTGCTGAAGGATGCTGCCGCTGAGTCCAGACATACAGCAGAGAACGCCGACAATACAGTATGTACACTCAGTCGAACAAAAATCCATCGGCCTGAAATTTTCCAAGTCCCGAACTAGAAGTCAGGTGACGTACAGTTGCCATCATAATTCGAGTCATTTTACTTTCCCCATGTTTGCGTATTCGTGGCGTTTCTCTGTCTTCCATTCAATACACTCAATCACACCGCGTATATATTAACTGAAGACAACAATACATTTGCTTAATTTGAAATTAAAACATTAAATAAACTTCATTAACTTTCCCAGGCGTGAGGCTAGCTAGCTGTGCTGCTAGGGATGGATGAGTCGACCGGACCTCTCCGTTATTACTGTCAGCAGGCGTAGCCCAGGCAGTTGAACTCGTGCTTGCAGTAGTCTACGGAAACAAACTATGTTGACTGATATACTGTACGTGTGCCGACTGTGCTCTTATTATTGCTGCACACTTATTTATTAGTCGATTTATCTTATTTTCGGTTACTAATTCCGATGTGTGTCAAGCTGTACAGCCACCATTGCCATCCAGGTTCTGTTATTAAGGGCTGCAGTCAAATTATTGTGCTCTTACTTAAGCGCTTTTTAGTCTTAGATTCTTCTCTTCAGAGTGGACTGTTCTGAACACGGCCTTATAAAATCTAGGTCTGCGACCTTTAATTTAGTTGTTGTCTCGATTATGTGACGACGTACAGTGTCAGGATGATGCCATATATTGTGGTTTTGTTGGTACTTTCAACCTTGTGTCACGTTCCTTTCAAGTACAGACAGCTCTGGTCTTGCCAGTGGTTATGGTATTTGGTTACGTAGTTGTCAAACTAGCATATTTTCGCGTGTTCCAGTTTCTGGCATTCTGTCTCTGCCTTTGGGATTTCTTTGCGATGTTCCCCAAGGCAGTGTCTTAGTGTCTGCTGTTTAATATACTTATGGTTGGTGTATGCGGTGTGAGAGAGCACAGTGCGATATATCGTTCAAAATTGTTTATCTATGCTGATCATACAGGGTGAGCCAAAAGTAGGTGTACAGTAATTAACTATATACTGTATACCTACTTTTGGCCCATCCTGTATAATAATTTTTTATATCATTGGGCAATTTGAATAAGTTCTAACAGTAATAATAATAATAACAACAATAACAACTTTAGTTCAGTTCTTACGATCTTGGAGGCCACCGTAGGATTAGCACCGGGTTGTCATGGTGATTGCCCGTCACCATTGATACTTACATTCACACCTGTCTGGTTTTATTAAACGGTTTATACAGGACTTTGTTTAATTATCTGTCTAAATTTCTTATCTGGTCTCTAATAATGCATCTTATTATTTTTCTGTAAGCTATCTCTTTATTCATATTTAGCTGTTTCTCGTTTAAAAATTGCACTGTCCAATTTATAGTTCCCAAGCAGTCTACTAACATACAATTGACGTTCTCTTCACCTAGACGCAAAGGGCATTTTCCATTTTCTGTTTCTTCTTATTCCTTTCAATTGCCACACTCCTGATAGCAGCCACGCAATTCTGCCTCTTTCTTTCCTCGCACACCAGTTTATTTCTCCTAATTGTGTTAATGGTCTTCTCTGTGACAATTTTGCTAAAGTATTTTGTATTTCAATATCACTACATCTACCTTCGACTACATGTTATTACTCTCAAGTTACACTCCTGTTTCTTGATCCGCACAAATGCTAACCCAATATTGCACATTTCTTCTTGCAACTCCACAGCCCCACTTCTCACACTCACGTTACCCTTCTGCCATGCTTAATATTGTCTTGCCGGATTTTCTACATCCAAACACATAATTCTATGGCAGCACTTTACACTTGCCTCTCTTACTCTACCAAGTTCCATCCCAGCAACTTCATTCATTGGCTGCACAATTCGGTATACTCATCATTTCTTGCAGAATCTACTGTGAAACATACATGATTCTTTCCATATTTCAGGAAATCCCCACACCTCCAAGCCATGCACAGACTTTGATTCAAGCAACATTTCGTAAATATTCTGTAAGATGACTACATATATATTGGGGATTACTGATATTCATTTTGTATTCAGTTGCACTGAAGAATTGATTGCTGCTAACTTCGTGACTCAATACTAGTGACACTCAATACTGGTGACAGTACTAATGACACTCCATACTAGTGACCCTCAATACTAGGGACACTCAATACTAGTGAGAGTACTAATGACACTCCATACTAGTGACCCTCAATACTATTGACACTCAGTGCTGCTGACACTGAATACAAATGACACTCAATACTAGTGACACTCAGTACTAGCGACACTCTGTACTAATGACACTCAATACTAGTGACACTCCATACTAGTGACCCTCAATACAAGTGACACTCAGTGCTACTGACACTGAATACAAATGACACTCAACACTAGTGACACTCAAATGCTAATCACACTCAAATGCTAGTGACACTCAATACTAGTGACACTCCATCCTAGTGACAGTACTAGTGACACTCAATACTAGTGTCACTCCTGCCATTACTTTCAGCAGGAAGACAAACGCGCCTTAAGCAAATCCTGGAAACCCCTTCTGCAAAAGCTTAAAGAAAGGACACAGCCGCCTGAAATGCAAAAGTTTGATCTCCACCACCCCTTCGTCAATCCAACACAGCGCCGTTTCTCCCTCACATACTTACTACAGGCCTCCACAAGGGACCGTGGCCCTCCACAGCCTGTTCCTCCACTCGGACACACCTCCTCGCCGTCCATCCTCCTTCCGATTGGCTGAGGCTATTTTTGAGCCGGATCTTTTCTTGTGTAAATATCCCAACAGTCTCATCCTGGATATTCTTCCTGCTTACACCGCCATTAAAGATGGAACAGAGTGTTCCGAAACGTCTGCACATAAAATTCAGACACCGGGGAATGGCCCAAAAGAAGGAATACAATCGCACTTTTTATTTATAAATAAACTATCCGACTTTTATATTATTCGTACTGACTGCTTTGATGAACTTGAATTTGATTCTAAATTATACTTGTTATTGACATGTCAGTTGTATTATTTTACTCTGTCCATTAAGGTTTTGTGTCTCACTTGACCGCAGTGTTAGTTTTCTATTCGTGACTATTGATGGTTTATGCATTCTCTGTTGCTGACTTCAGCCGCAACTCGAGAGAAGCCGAAACCGGACCGATTGCCAATTTTTTCCACCACAACTTCCACTTGGACTACTCCGGGATAAACCCGGGCTTCCGGAGTAAACACCTGACGTAAACCGCCTTAGGTACGATTTGTGTCTGTCCAGTAGCCACACTGGGTACCTGACAAAGGAATTAAATACGGTCAGAAATAGGCGAGGCCGTGGCTCAGGAAGTCGGTCACTGGCTTCTCATCGTAGACCTGGATTCAATTGCAGAGCAGTCTGTGTGGGATTTTTGGTGGATAAAGAGGTGTTGAAACAGCTTAGTGTTTGTCCGAGTGTGTCGTTTACCCCTACCATTTCTCATTGTACCAGTGCTCGACGTTCATGTGGATGGACGGACAGCCGCACCACATTAGTGTCTCACCGTACCTTAGGAACAAATAATAAGAGAGAAGATAAAAATGTCGGGAACTTATAATTTTTAGAACGTAATTGATAGTTATTCTTTTTGTATCCCGATGTAAAGTTCTTAGTGCGTCTGGAAGGTTAGTTCCGTTCAGATGTAGCAGAGATGTACTGCAAACTGTATGCGTTGTCTAGACTGCTACCCATCGCTGCAAATGTGGGGAAAGGTGTGAGACAGTATGACAACGTAACGATAGGTAGATAACCTGCCCAGCCGAGGTTTAAACCAGGTTCGGTTTCATTATGTTACTGCGATTAACAGAAATTATCATACCACTTGGAGTTTCTTCGTTTCTTTTATTTATTTTGATAATTGATAACAGCAAATAAGGACGGTCCCTACGCGGTAGATAATGTGCAAAATTGACAAGTTTCACAAAGTGAGCAGATTATTGACAGTTTGATGGCGGTATCCACTGTTAGTGTTGCCCAGCTTGGCAACCAGCATGGTGGCTACGCAGTTTCGTGTCTTCTATACCCAGGTCAAGGACACCGCACTGCGCACGCGCGCGTTAACCGTCTCACAGAACGGGGTATATCCCCTAACCATGGCAACAGTGACCCTGACTGTAAATTCTGGTGCTTTTCCTGCACAGCTATGTGTTCCTCAGAAAAAGAGCTTCTGTTGGCCAGATTTTTCTTGCGTCCGAAATTACTCTCCGGCTTAGTAACAAATACTGGAATGGTTGAAGAGAGAGAAACCAACAAGATGCAACTAATCTGATGTTTATTATCAAACTTCTTTCTCAACATGTTTCGGGCATCATTATGCCAATCATCCGGAGAACAAGACCGTGTACTACCGCATATGGTGTTCTGCACTGTAACAAGAGGGAAAAACCCGTAAGATATGAGAACCGAAGTTTCTTTGTGTGGAGTAATGAGTTGTAAACATAATCGGGATTTCGTGTGTGTATGTGTATGGAGTGGTGTTTAATTGGTATCTATTTCGTGTGTCTGTCAGATCTGGTGTATTGGGTGTGGGTGTTGTGATGCATAATGATGCCCGAAACATGTTGAGATAGAAGTTTGATAATAAACATCAGGTTAGTTGCATCTTGTTGGTTTCTCTCTCTTCACCCTACGTTCATGATGCACGGTCACAAGAACCTAAAAAAAATTGGAATGGTTAACTCTTATATGGAGTGGGCAGTAAGGAAATTTATTGTTGTAGGTTCTGTGTCCCTTGTCCTGCTACTAATCGGTCAGCTTAGCTGATCAGTAGAGGCATAAACTATTTTCCTGTGCATTACATCGGGAACATTTCATCATAAGGTGTTCGATGTTGATGACGTATGGTGGCAGCTTCATTCGTCGTGCTGATATTTACTTTCAAAGCGTTAGCCTGTCTCGACTTTGAGCTGCCTCACAGGTTCGTCAGCAGTTGGAATCAAAGGATATTTTCGTCTGCTCTTTGTATAGTGTCTTTTGTGTGCATTCCGTGAAGGTACATGAGCGATTACCGCTCTTCACCCATCGACACGCTATAACTCCCAAGGAGACTCGAATCTCTAAAAACAGAGCTACCAGGACCTGAAATCTTGCATTGTTATTTCCGCTGTCTTTTTCAAAACGTTGTGATCGATAGGTCCTCAAATCATACAACAGTGAAAGTGATGGAGGCAGTCACAGACGTTAGCACACATGATGTGAAGTGTTTCCAGTCCCTTTGTTGCCGGACGTACGGACCTGCAAGCCTCGGATCTTATGCCTCTCACAGTATTTGGCTGCACACTGTGTGACCCACGTCACTGGTGTGCACGTGCCTTCGGACAGATTGTCCCACAGCTGCCCGTGTTACCGTATGCAGTGGAGCAGCCAGTTGATTGAACGTCTGACAAAAATATACTCGGATTCTGACAGTATTCCCAGCTTCATTGGTACTCCACATTACCTACTAACATCTGAAAGCAGTGTCCTTTCTGAGAGGCTGATAGTCGCTCAGAGGTTGTACGCGTCTTAGTTTGCATAACATTCAACACTCCGTTGCAATTGTAATGAACACAACCGTGGGATTTCGTTCGCAGCCAGAAAATATAGTTCACGCGCACAGATTCTGTTTTTTTACTCTCCTCACATTAACACCTAGGGTATATCGGTGGTATCGTGTCTTCGGTGTTTCCAACTTCAATTCTGCTTTGGATCGCCAACCATGCTGACTTTATCGCAATGAAATTATGAAGCCCCTTATTATTCAGGTCTGTCCTGCTCTGTGTTGCTTCTGGCCAAACCAGCTGGTTTCCTCTGTCATGTGCTCCTAAACAAGACAATACATTAAGAATACGTCTGGTGTAATGTTACGCGTTTTGATACTCTTTTTCTGCGCCGTTGTGCGTCTGTTTGAAAGTTATGGTTCAGTAACACCTGCAGTAAATGTAAACTCGTCCCTGTGCACGCGGTGAAGGCCTTTCGGAGGTTAAGACTGCTCCACGGCATTGCATGGGCATCAGTGGTCACCCTCATTCACAGGCCCATTTTTCCCCCAGAGAATAAGCTCCCTATGCTGGGTGGGCACTGGAGCCGATCGGACACCTCGAAGAACAGAAGTATGTTTTGTTTCTACCGAGATCGAACCCGATTCCTCCGCCATCCGACCCCTATCCTAAGCATCGTGCCACTACAATATTCCAGTCGCCCTTAAAATTGTTCTGTGTTTAAACGGAGGTACGTGTTCGAATTTCTATACGAAAACGACGGAAATGCGTTTATGAACTTGAAATGTTTACGGTACATTGTAAAAAGGTCGGCTCATTTCACGCGTTGAAAGGCGAGAGCCATCATGATGTAAATGTTGCGTGCGTGTGTGCGTGCGTGCAGTGAATACAAACAAAGTGGGCGACACGCCTGTTGCATGTCAGCAGTGTGCATGTGGGGGGTGAATGGGAGTGGTCTGCTGCACGACCCCTGACTTTGCTGGGAATCGAATACCAGTCCAGTCCACAGTGTTCTCTCTGTACTGTCCGACTTGCTGAACACAAGCCTGAATAATACCAAAGGCAGGACACCTGCTGCATATTCCGATTTCGGGCCCTCTTCTAACGCAGTGAGGTTCATTTGACAAGGTTTAGCGTTTCCCAAACTTCATTTGCTGGGTGACCTTTCGGTGTTTTAAGGGGTTGGAGGGGGGAAGGACAGTGAGGTGGATCGCAGTTGGACTCACTTCGTTAGTTTTAAATTTTACCATGTCATGTTGTATCTGCTTGACCATAATTGCAATATTCCTTGAGGGGTGTCTTTCAACAGTTATTGTACGGGCTGTTTCGCAAATAGAATTCACCACACGCTGTCCCACACACACCGCACAATTGACGCAACTTCATATTTCATTTAAGCACATTCATTTCGTTTCTTCACTAATCGTGCTAAATTAAGCGTCCGGTTCCATAGCTGTGAGTCCCATCCTGGTCACAGTAAAGAAACAATTCTCTGTTGCTGTAGGTCGTCCAATGAAAGCACGTTTTAACTGTACTGTTGCTAGAGAAGTGACCACTTTTGTGAAATTTGCATGGCTGGGAGGAGGATATTAACACGAATTAGGGGCTGATGATGTGGATTGGATTCGTTTTGTTCAAAATTGGACTTGGTGGCGATCCCTTATGACCGCGATACAGAAACTTTGTGTTGTATAAAAGACGAACAATTTCTTGGATCTGCACAGTGGACTTGTGTACGTAGCCGGTATGTGAGTCTTGCTGCGCCAACAAAGTGGAGAACGGACGCCGTCAGCATTGGATTGCGCGAAATAAGCACTTTAATTGTCGTGGGACATCCTGCAGATGTGATCGCTGATGTCGCTGTGTTGCCTGAATAATGCATGAAGACCGTAGAGGTCATCTGAAGTGCTCATGAATAGGGTGACGTTCCCCACCACGTGGAGTCAACACGAGGAGCTGCATTACCGTCTGATATTAAAACCACATGAATGTTGATTCGCTGAACGTACACTTCGCGCCTGTCTCGTTTAGTCCTGATGGAAGAGCGCATGGTTCCCACGGAGTGGGAATCTGTTTGGGCACCAGATCATCGTCTGGACATTGTAGACAAAAGAAAAATTAATCCTTACCGGGACTCGAACCGTGATTCCCCAATAAATTTTGTCAGCAGATACGGGTGTTATATTTGAACCAAATCTTGGAGGTTGCAGCCACATGGCTGCGATAACCGTGGCCCAGAGCTTGGTTTTGTCCGTCCTTAAGACGATATGACCGGTCTTGGCCATCGGCAGCAGATCTCCGCATTGAACTATGTGTTTGCGTAGGCGGAAGGGCTGAGGATAGAGTGCAAGTTGGCGCTGATATGCTGTGTTTATTAGCATTTTTAAATTGTACGCAGCAGCAGGTTCATCGTCTTGTGCACAAACCATTGCCACTTAACGTTAGTACAGTCCATGCGTTCACACGCTGCATTTTTAGGAATGAGATCTTTGCTCTTCTGGGTTGTTACGCAGCACAGATTGGTAGTTAGTTATCGACGCCGCGGGATAACCTATCGAGCCCATATTTAATGGTCAAACAGTGCAAGAAGAATGCCGGGAACACTGGAGTGCGCAGTTATATAGCGAATGGTGCTGGTAACATCTTCCGACCGAGCAGTTCGGGCGTCTAGTCTTACAGGCGCCTTTGCAGCCTCGACCGGACAACGGCAGTGTCTCAGATAGGCCACGACAGCCTTCTGTCACATTTGTACAAGGCATTTTTCGTTTAGGAAGCACCATCCCTTTGTGCTAGTTAATCATTAATACTAAATCGATATTGGGAATTTCTTAATTGTGCCACCATTCGACGCAGGTACTAGGAGCGACGTTATGTAAACCACACGTGAATAATTTAGTTCTTGAGAAGTTAATCGATCATTTCTCAGGCAGTCAAGAAATTCCCAGCATTTTGTTCATTACCTTACTCAATACAGTCCCCTTGTCCCCCTCTTCACCAAGGTCATTCAAGGTCACACTTCGTCATCGTAGGCCCTTAAAGTTCGCTTATTATATTCCCATCTATGTTTCGGCCTCCCGAGAGATCTCTCCTACTCAGGTCCAAATGTCTCTCTCAGTATGTTGTTCTGGAACACGTTCATTCCATATTCTTCCCTTACTGTGAGAGACCAAGTTTTACGCCCTCAAAATACAACAGGCAGAAGGAACCACAGAGACATAACATTATGCTGCCATATGCACCTGCGTTCAGGATGTAATGCCGACCAAAGTTCTGAATGTTTTTTTTTAAATCTCATCTCGTAATTGCGTGCTACATTCCCCAACCTTCCCTTGCTTGTGGAAGAGGCAGTAATATCTCGAAGCAATGCGCAGGGCATAAATTTCTGTCTCAATGCCAGTGAATTCAGATTGTATAAGGCAACAGCCACACACAAAACCGTTGTTGTGCAGGTCGTCCGACTGTACCAGCATCGCAGTAACGGTGTATATTGTTTTGTGACTGGAACTGCTGTTCGAAAGTTGCTTGGATTTTCTGTGGGTTGTTTAACTGCGCTGTGTTTGTTGTTTACTGTTTACGTTTCGTATTTCGAACTGCCTATTTAATGTGTCCTGGAAATTGCTGAGAAGTTATAAAGAATACGAGTAGAGCAACTCGGTAACCCGAGGGCTTGGTTTAAGTAAGCTGAGAAATTTATTCGTCTGGATTGACCCCCAGAACAAAGAACTAGGAGGTAAAAGAGTTTACTTTTTAAAACATGTACGGACAAGGATGAAAATTCCAAATATGCTGCGAAGTCCAGTCAAAGATGTGTCAATATCAATAAAAGAGGAACAAAATCGATTTGCCCGGCAGACAAGGAAGAGCAACACGATGTCTTTAGCTGGTGTATGATTACAGTGCTAATTTAGGTATAGAGTACTGACAGTACTAGATAAGAAAGTAATTTTACAATATAATGCTGTTACACTACCTGCTGTAACGGCCAGAAACCTTCAGTTAGTCCACAAGATGTGTTTATGTATTTCATTGATCCTCAGAATGCCGGTCCCAGTGGCCGCGCGATATAAGGCGTAGGTCTTCAGCCGCTCGCCTGCTGGGATTGTGGGTTCGAATCCCGCCGGGGGAGATGGATGGATGTCTGTCTGTTGTGAGTGTTGTGTGTTGTCAGATAGAGGTCTCTGCGACGAGCTGATCACTCGACCAGAGGAGTCCAACCGACTGTGGTGCGTCGTTGTTTGTGTATGATCTTAACAGCTCAAAAACGGGGCAGCCATGGTCCCCC
>Ga0123352_10012485_pt1 | contig 13428 bp, 10 predicted proteins | sample TergutLab28metaG_FD_89700 | JGI IMG/M metagenome (GOLD analysis project Ga0123352, IMG submission 89700) | Labiotermes labralis P1 segment gut microbial communities from Petit-Saut dam, French Guiana - Lab288 P1 | ecosystem: Host-associated > Arthropoda: Insects > Digestive system > Gut ...
CAATGTTGACCAGTAGTCTGTCAGTTTGTCTCTTACACCATGTCCCATCTGTATTGTCAGTGCCAGAAACACAAACATTTCGGCTTCAGTAACGTCAGGTTCAGGACAGGGTCCATTGTCAAGTCTGTCTATGTAATCTTGGTAGTAGCAGTTAGTCTCCACTACCAACACTGATAATTTCTGCAAAATACAGAAGAAAAACTTTAAGTGGACTGGAGCTGTCATTTATGTGGGATGCTTCATTGTCCTTCTTTCTTCTGGGGCCCCCTTTATATGTGTGTGCTACACTGCTCTGAGGGCAAGAGGGGCGTGTCCATTGTAGGGTCACTGCCTGTTGGGTCTGTTCACCTGGCCCACTCTCAACGGCTTCACCTTCGTCAGAGGCACTGGACGAAATTGAACTGCTGGATTTAGGACTACTGGCTGTTTGGCGGTAAGGTTGAGTATGTGACACCCCTGGCACACCTTCAAGACCTCCCTCAACTGAACTGGCGTCGCTTGATACTGTTGCATCACCACTATCAGTGTCAAGAAAAAGTTCAGCTATTTCTCTGGACTGTATGAATCTTCGCCTTTTCCTTGGCTGGCTTATTTCACAACACACACACACAAGCACGATCTAGTGGTTACTGGTAATGAAAAAATCTCTTTCTTCAACACTGAGTCTGCGACTCAGCCAGAAGTGTGAAAAAAAAATGCATGGGGCCATTCTATATTTCTGTTTATTGTAACCTGTCACCATGTTACTATAACCCAAATGGTGTGTTGTCACATACTCCAGATGATAAAGTAAGTCATTCACTAGCCAAACGATTGGAGCAAAAAGAATAAGCTCTACATGGTCGCCACTACAAACTTACTGCCTGTGTACAAACAGCCTCATATAAAAAATGGATACATGTGGTTTTCTCTCAACTGGTAGATTGGTCAGAGTACGAAGCTGGAAAAACTTCTAGTGTGGTGTTAAGAATGAGTGAAATCTCCCTAAATATACTGAGAGCGAAATATTTAAATGGCTGAGGCTGTGGCTGTCCTAGCGTATGGGACGTTTGAGCCTGAGGGAGCACGGAGATATTTAAATGCCATCCTAAACGGTAGGACTCAAGAGCTGTAAAGGTTAATAAGGGATGGCATCATAATTTAGAAGAAAATATTTGAAAGAAAAGAATGTATGTGTAATTTAATTTACAGCCACTTTGGTGTTGGAAGTGTTTTGAGCTTGTGCATTTCATGAGTCCTTTATGTGCATTTACTCTATAATACTGTGAAGCTATAAGACTGGATACATGATTCATACCAACATCCTTAAACCTGATAATGTGTTTCAAATTGCTGCAGCACTTTGATGCTTAGGACTACACCTCTTACAGATAATCTGTGACTATGGCAAGGTCCCTGCAGACCCAGACTTGTTTCCCTATGTGGAGATATTGCAACTTTATAAAATTCCCAATGGTGCTATACTTTCATTATGGTCTCTGAAACTATGGTAATGTTTTAAGTGCCCATGCTTGATGTTATCATGAATTCCATAGGCAATGTGATTTCTCAGATCAGCTGAAACTATGGGAACTTTCACGTGTACTCTACAATTCTGTGACAGCTGTAAAGGTCACCATATTCATTAAAACTACTCTCAACAATAGCCAAGAGTGTTTGCCAACCAATGGTGCTACAATCACATGGCAGTCATTACTAAGGATATCAGACAGCAACCATGCCAACTTTCTAGGAATGCAACTGGTGATAATACTGACCTTCATGCCACCTTCCACCTCAGTGACCCAGATCTCCTGCTCCTCCCCAACATATGTGATCTCAGGTGTGCGATTGGGTTGTGGGTACAGGCAGGTGGCTTTGTTTACCATGTTACAGTATACCAGAATTGCGTCCCTCACGTCACCTTCATTTGGGTCCACCCAGTAGTCACCAGAGGGCAATTCTGGATGTGCTACGTGCAAGTCACGACATGTCTTGGCAGGGTAGTCCCTTCCTCCATCAGGTCGCCGGAAACGTTCCCACTGACTCTTAAGTGTTTCATAAGTCTTCATGATAAGGGTGCGGCGATCACTATCACTCAGGTCTGGGCCAAACATCCGTGCAGGCTCATCTCCACTCAGTGGGTCAGGGCCCTGTGAACAAAGGTCAGTAGTACTGGAGAAACTGCACCATCCTCCTATATGCCAAGTCCCTGAATCTACTGGTGTCAGTGTTTTATTTGTTCCTATCCTTATCTCTCTTTCTCTCTTTTGATATTATTCCTATCTGAACCTGTCCCAGTCCTGTTGCTGTTATTTATACCTTGCCTGTCCTTTAGTCTATCCATGTACTTGACTCTAACTTATACGTCTCTAGCTTGCCCACCATCTATCCTGACCATGCTGAATTCTTGTCCCTGCATTGGCTAACTCTGTTTCTACCTTAGTCTGTCCTTGTCCCAACAGGGCTGCTAGTGCTGCTGCATCATATCCAAGTTGTTCACCAGGGGGACCTGGTGGTCCAGGAGGTCCAGGATTTCCTGGCTGTCCATGTCGCCCCTCTTCTCCAGATGGCCCCCGTTGTCCTGGGGGTCCAGGCAAACCTGGAGTTCCAGGATTCCCGTCTCGACCAGCCATTCCTGCACATTCCCATTGCAGTGAATCTTACTACAATGTTTTATTTTCATTGGGCTGAATGATTGATTACTGTGCAGAGTCACTGATATAGCAACTGTACCATTTCGTTAAATGTCTGACTTCAAAAGTTTTGTTTAAATCTTTGACCTTATAACCGGTGGGAACATTTATTTGGTTAGAAGGTACAAAATTATTTTCTGAAATGTAGGAATACATATGTTTTCAAATGAGGGTGGTCAGAAGCATCTGGTAAGGGATACAAAAGGTCAGTTGAATAGCAAAGAGAAGGATGGTTACAGGGCAGAGAGTGAGAAAGAGTCATGTGTGAAGTAGGTTTGACAGATAACTGAAGAGACAAGTAGAGGGATAGAAGGTGCAGTAAGCATTTACAAAAGAGAATTCTAGTTGTTACGTATTTGTCAACGTCAAGTTTAATGGAGTTTTGAAGTCTGCTGGGACAGCCAAAATTTGAGGGTTTGACACTTTTTCGAAATGTAAATCACGAGGCAGTGGATACCGTGTTAGTTACGGTAGCCCATTAAAAATGTCCAGTAGAGCATGCTTTTATGGGGGTTACATATGTTAAGTTAAAAGAGATCACGTCAGTCATTAGGAACCAATGGGGGAGGAAGGATACAAAATTTTGAAGTTTTCGGCCTATTACGAGACTGCTAAATTTACAGGGGACCAATCAGACCTGTTAGGTAAATTAGAGTAGGAGTAATTTTGAAACTCAGAATCTAACTTCACATATTGTAGCGGACAAGACAAAGGTTTTCAATTGTCATAGGAGGAGGACATGCGTGTGCATCGCTCCAGATTTAGGATAGATTAACAGACTAAATTAGATAATTAGAAATGTATATGTGTTTCTACGGGGATACAGTTTTAAAACAAATAATATTAAATTGGACATATTCGTTATTACCAAGTTTCGGACAATATAATTTTATTATTCCTTAAAGAATAATATGCAGTGAATACGCTACATGAGAGAGTGATCTGTGCTACGTTTATCATATGCAATAAAAACCTGTACCAAATTAGCACCCAGTGACTGAAAATAAAATCAAAACAGTTTCTCCAGATTATTAGTTCAGCAAAATCGTATTAACAGTTCATCTTCACCAAGCCCATCAAACTCAAACCACGGTAGTCCCTGAAAATTTGGTCTCATGCAAACCAAATGAGATATAAAGGTGAGCCAGATGGTTATAACCTACTTTGCTGGTACTGTTTAGTTGTGTCATTGAAGCTCATATAGAGGCAGTGTAACTAGGGAAGTTTTATACATTATGTACAGAGCAGTTGCAGTTGCTGCACAGTAAGTGACTTACTAAATGTTACTGCAGGAACAAACCTGAAGTAACCATACAAAATGACATAATTATATATTAATTCACCACAGCTTACCCTTGATGCCTGGCTCTCCATCCTTCCCTGATGGTCCAGATAACCCTGTCATTCCCTTCTCTCCAGGGGGACCCTAAAGTGGGAAGCACAGATGAATAACATGCATAATAATTTGAAACACCAACACAGAGCCACCAACAAGAGTAGTTTAGCTTACTTGAGGTCCAGGAAGACCTTGCAAGCCGATGAGTCCACGATGACCCTTGGCACCGCTAGGTCCCTCCTCACCTTTCTCTCCTTTACCACCCTCAGGACCAGGAGCTCCAGGCTTACCTCTTGGTCCCTGTGAAGCAAGGGATGCAGTCCTCAGATTTATAGACTTCATAGCAAATAAATAATATATCAGCACCCACAAGGAAAACCTGGGTAGTACTAGTCACATGAAGAGGTTTGGGTAGTTACCATTTTCCTATCAATGTTGTCAATGATGAGGATAGATGTATACTGTCTTAACACTACTCATGTTCACCATATTCCTCTTATAACACAGTATGAAAGAAGCATGAACGCACATGCAAGAGTTAAGTACTAATAAGAGCTTTTATTAGTACTTACTGCTGTGTGTTCTTTGTTGCTCTTTCACACCACACATTTACACAGTCAGCTATTTTCATTTATTTGTCATTTTACTTATGCTGTTCACATTTTGTGCTTTTAAATAATTCTGAATATTGTCAACCTACTTAGAATTTGGACTACACTGGTACGTAAATGTTACCAACACAACAAAAATAAAAGTATGTGATGTGCCAGACATTCCCGTAATAAGAACCAGCATAATTTCAGCAGAACCTGCTGCCTGAGTATCTACCTGATGATACAGACAGTAGATTCCTACATACATGACTTAAACCAAATTACATGGTGTCACATCCCAGGAGACCATGATCATGATACCACCAGAAGAACCCTAACTCTCACTTCTTTATTCCCTGCCTTGTTTCTTTCTCATCTTCCTTCTCCCCATTTCTCTTCCCTCCCCCTTCTCCTCCTCCTCCTTCTCCTTATGTTTCCTCATTTTCCTGTCTGGTTTCCCATCCAGTTGTTCTTCTCCCTCTTCCCCTTCCTGCTCATTTGCCACTGGTATATCACGTGCCCTCTGCAGGCAGCAGTTAACATGTCAGTCATTCAGATCATGCGTATGTCCAATTCATTCGACGTTCCAAAGCACCAACACCTTCACAAGCCATTAGGTGACATGGACCTTGTAATAAATGATAGAATATTAATGGTTTGAAAACTTCATTGCAGCTTTTCAAATTATGGAAGACACAGTCATCATGTTTACACTGTTACATTGAATCAGTTCCACTGGAAAAGCAACACTGGCACACTGGGCAAGATGGACTATACAGTTTCATGACAAAGATGACTGTAATTCAACAGAGCAACAATGGAAACTTTTCTTGTCAGTCTGGAGTTGGTAACTTGCATAAACAGCAAGAGACTTGACTTCAAATCCCTGCCAAGATGACAAATACTGTTTTGTACCAACCAAAACAAATAGTAGCTAGCAGTAGTTTGATAAAGAGATGGAAGTCCCAATGGTATCACATGTCAAGCCACTCACCAGGGGCCCCTCCACCCCTTGTGGGCCAGTTTCTCCCCTCAATCCCCGCTCTCCTGCTGACCCTGGTGGGCCATTGGGACCTGGAGGACCCTGAAATGGAGATAAGTGGATATTAGGTGAAATAAACACAGAAAGGAAGAAAATTATGAACAACAAAAGAAGAAACAGACTTACAGGCAGTCCTGGTGCTCCAGCTGGTCCTGGTGCACCTGATGGCCCTACTGGTCCCTTATCACCTGGTCTACCAGCGATACCTGAAGGCCCTGCTTTTCCTGGTGCTCCCTCAGGTCCTTGTTCTCCAACTGGTCCATGAGGTCCAGGAGGTCCTGCCACACCAGGAGGTCCTGAAGGGCCCTCACTTCCTGGTTTACCCATTGGCCCAGTCTCACCCTGCAACAAAGTTGTAGCCTGTTTAGAGAAATGCAAGCAAATTTACACATTTCCTGGAAAATACTGGCTGTAGAGAAGGCAGTGGTTGGTGCACTGTTTGAGTTTCTAATACACTTTATTTAACGATAAGCTGCATACCTATTATTTCTTACTTTATGTCTAATATTAATTTCACTTTTGATTTGGTTAGCATCTCAGTGTATTGGATGCAATCTTATAGAGGAAAGAGATATTGAAAACTGGGATTTTTGTAGCTGTGTACAAAGTCACCCATGGAAACTGGTGTGACTGATCAGTTTATTCCTTGAGAGACTGCAAATATTGGGTGGCTGTCTGAGAAGACCCCAGTGTGGCATTCTGTACATTAATATTATCCTAATTCCATGGTAATCTTGCTGGTCTTACAAGTACACATTTGGTTACAAACTGAGTTAATCTTGATAAACTGAATTAAGTGAAATAATTAATTGATTATGATTTTCAATCTCATAAAATCCTTTTATTTCAGTTTTGAAACCTGTAGAAAAAAATCTAATCATATAGATTAGTATTTTCTTGGTAGTCAAATGTCATGATAACTTTGGGCTCAGAATTGACATGTTCATAGGTTGTCAGTATATACAGCAGACTGAAAGTCCTTCAAATATACTGACTTTAACAGAGCAGAACTTCAAAGAATTTTGTGTGCATCATCTCCATTAGTAACCTGAAGTACTCACAGAGGCTCCTCGGAGGCCTCTTGCCCCAGGTGGTCCAGTGGGGCCAGGAAGTCCTGGTAGCCCTCTGTCCCCTGCAGGTCCCTGAGGTCCTGGCTGACCAGAGAGTCCTGGAGGTCCTTCAGATCCTGCATCACCCTGAAAGCAAGAAATGCTGGTCACAATGGGAGCACACATTCTTGTATAATGTGCAGTGTGATGCATTGTATACTCCCTACCTTGGGGCCATCAATGCCTGGTGCCCCTGGCTGACCCTGCGGCCCTGGGTTACCTGGTCTACCTGTATCACCTTGTGAGCCCTTAATTCCAGGCACACCAGGAGTTCCTGGTTGTCCCACTGATCCTGGTTGACCCTGTGAACAAAGGATTGCACTGTCAATAGTTGTCTGGAACAAAGAGTAATCATTTGATGTGGGTGCAGTAACATTCATAAAAATTCACATGTGCAAACCACGTTAAGCAATGATTACATTTAGCATTGGGTAAACAGCAAGCATGTGTTTAGAGGCATCAGTGTTAATTCTTCAGACTGTTAAAAAATGTGTGTTATGTGCAGCGTGGGATGTTTTATGAACACAAGAAAGTACAGGCAGATCTCGTTTCACATGATTTCATTTTGCATGATTTCTCTTTAACAAGACTTTTTTCATTTGCATGATAATGTTCAGTTTAACATGATCTGGCACAGATGATCCGGGTGGCAGTTTTCTTGTGTTGAAGGCTAGCAGAAAGTGATACAACTCTCATGCCATCAGTCACGTGTATGGATTGATTATATTGTTGATATAGTAATGTAGGTGATGTAGTTCCCTGTTCCAACAGCATTGGTTTTTGGTACAAAAATGTATGAGAAACATAAATCTACATCACCTAGTACAATCCAAGTGAAAAATCAGCGAAAGGAAATCAGTATTGATGAGAAATTAGATGTAATAAGCTGCCTTGAAAAAGGTGAATGACTTGTTGACATATGGCATAATGTTAGATTTGCTCATATTAGCATATGTACAATTTATGATAATGCTGGTAGAATTACAGAAAGCACTAAGTCAGGAACTAAAATGTTTGTGTAGCAAGACAACCACGGTCCTATCAGTACAAACTGTACAAAAAACTATGGATGTGAGCCTCTTACACTTTTACTGTATTATGAAAAATTAAATATATTGTATAGAAATGTCAGTATACTATAGAGAAATGTACAGATACCCTATATACAGTAGACATATACTGTACAGGTCTTGTTCTTGCTCTTGCTATGAATTTAACAGTGTTCAGTAGTAATTACTTTGGGAGTGAGTGCCGAGATATATATACTCACTGCTAGTCCTGGTTCCCCTGGTCGTCCTGGTTGTCCCATGAGTCCAACTTCTCCCCGTAATCCTGCCTCTCCTCGGGCTCCTTTTGCGCCTGTTAGCCCCACTAGTCCTGGAGGTCCTGGCTCTCCTGGACTCCCTACATTAACAGCAGTAATTATTATCCCAAGTTCTGCATCATTGCCAAGCCTGGTTTTGTTGATTTACACACAATATTTATTTCTCATAAACTGGTAGGTTTCTGGTCCATCTGCATGCTAAATTCTAAGTGACCAGGTCCAATTTCATAAGTGATTACAGCTGAATGAAAAGCTTAATGTATGTTTCCATGTAGCCTACACTTTGTTATTTTATGTTCAACAGCAAGTTACCAAAATAAAAACTGCATATATTGCAAAGACTTACAGTGTTTTAGTGCCCTAGACATAATAAAGATAATGTGGTTGTCAATCTAACAAATTCACGGATCTGCCATGTTATTAACATTTGTAGTGAGGGGAAGAGTGCAAGGTTCATGTGCCCTGGAATGGCATAACGTTTTTGCCAGAGTAGTATCGTGAAAATAGCAGACTAGTTTGAAATCTGAAATGGCAGACAGAAAGACATGTTTGTGCATCAGCACGTGCGCGCGCGCGCACACACACACACACACACACCCAGCATGGTAATCTCATAAACCCTATGCTTTTTCTTTATCAACAGATAATAAGATTAAAATATTTTGCAAGAAGAGTGAGGTGAAGTCAATGTAATTTTCTGATGCCCTCTTATGACGAAATTAAAAGAAAAATTGTAGTTCCCAAACAAGTGAAGTGTCTGCCAGTTCTCATCGGCACATAAAACCGCCAGTCATGTATATGATTCATAGAACAAATGTCATGTACATTCCTTAACTTATCTTCCTTACCTGCAGAGCCGGGATTTCCTTGCTCACCCTTCATTCCAGGGAATCCTCTCTCCCCCTTCGTGCCAGGTAAGCCTACCAACCCCTGCAACAGAAGTAACGAAGTTAGACCTTTTCATCAGGGATATCACCTACAATTATTTCACTAGAAAACCTGAACTCTTCATATTCTGCATGTCTGGCTATGAACAAGCACAGAAAGCTCCCGTGGGGAAAAGATTTTGAGTCTCATTTTTCATACATTTAGAGACTTGGATTTTTGTAGACTGTCATCATGTATTCCAGTATCATAAAATTTATGGTCAATTTCAAATTTTTCTGATTATTACACATTACAATTAAGATAACCTGGTGTCTGTGTTTAGTCCCTCACCTAGCATTGAAAGAAGTGCATAAAACTGGATCTGTTTCCATCCTCAGGTCATATACTTCCTTGGGCGCAAAGTAAAGAAACAGGTCCAGTTTCTGAAATGTTTGACATGAGTTGGGATGAAACTGTATGAGGACCAAGATTTGTAGTCTTCACCAACTGTTAACACAGTGATCAAATTAAGATGATGAGATGGCAGGATGTGTAATCAGTCCACATGCTTTACTGCACATTATACAGTACAAATATTCCCTCAAGCTGGAAGCGTGCTTTTAATTGTTTGTTTAATCTTATATGCCACTGTGAAGGGAGTGACAGTTTTATATGGTGACTGAAAAAAACTGCTGTTTTCAAGTGACCCACTGGAATTAAACATGGTTTGATTTTCCACAGAACAGTGGTACTGCTTACTTTGACTTTCAGTGATCTGCTATTTTGCATGCAGGACATATCCATGGTTATTGTCTGGTTATCAGAATAAAGAGGGACTGTTTTTCAATAAACATATTTAATTGACTTCTCTGTAATAGACATACAGATTTTCCTTGCATGTAGAAAGCAAACATTTGATGACTTACGGTGATCATCATCCTTTCTTTGTTTCAATAGGTTTTCTGAAATGCCTTCCAGATTGACACACCTAGCACTTTAACGACATTGATTTAACAAACTGGCACCAGCACAGTCATAGGACTGCTTCATTTTTTGTTCCATGTCCTTTTATGTGGTTAATTGGGAAATAATATTCCATTGTACTGACAATGATAAAATTTAAGAAGCAGAGACATGGTGTAAGTGTTACATATTAAAATTTTGGCATACTTGTGAGCCTGGAAATCCTTGCAGTCCTTGAGGTCCAGTGGGACCTCGCTCTCCAGGACTTCCAGGAGCTCCTAGCTCACCAGGTGGTCCAGGTGGTCCTGGATCACCCCGTTCTGCTGGCTCCCCTGGGGGGCCCTGAGCACCAACCTGCCCCTGAGGACCCCTCTCCCCCTGCCGACCTGCAAATAATCAAAAGATATTTCTATTTTAAGAGTTGGTCAGAGAATATGTTTATGATACATTATTTTGTGTTGTTTTAAACTCCAAGTTTAACAGACACAGGCAGTACTACCACATCTACATACCAGCATGGATTTACAAATACTGCATTATATGTTTCAGACTCACAATAAATAAATAAATGAATACACACCCATATGCACATACGAACATATGCACATATATTTGTACTTACATAATTTTAGAACTGTGGACATCTGGGACAATCCAGTAGATAATAATAGTGGAGCATTACTAGTGCAAACAGCAGGAAGATTACTGTAACTGCTTAACAAGAAGTGACATGCTGTGTAACAAGTACACAGACTTCTCTGTATTTTGTGAGCATTTGTGAGGTACATGTATATATGAATACAGACAAGTCTTATCAGGGTTATGGGACAGATGTACCACTGCTGCACATAAAACTGTACAGTGTTACAAACTGAATTACAGTTTTAACATAAAATTTCTTTTCACATATTTATATATATATATATATATTTTAGCATCACGCAAAATTATTAATTTGAATGCACATTAAAAAATAAATTTTGGTTTTAACCTTTCAGTTAATTCTCAGCATGAAGCACATTAGTGCATGGCATTGATGATAATATTCCTGAGGATGACATGATCATGTAAAAATGTGTAGTATATATACTGTATGACTGTAATCTCAATCAACTTATATCTCAGACTGAAACATATTTGTATATTATTGATTGCAACTACAACATGATACAGAAATGTCTAGTTAGGTCCTGTAAATTAAATACATGTGTTTGTTAAAACTGTCCAATACCTTCAAATACCATGTCTTCACATTTTGCTATTTGTCATTCACAAAAATGATATAAATCAAAATTTTCTAACTCATATATATGGCTGATCAATGTGAATATTGTTATAAATGTTTGTGTTACATAAACCATGGACAGTTTCTTGTTCAGCTGAGTGAATATCAATTTACAAAGCGCTCTGCTAACAGTGTGGAAATTAACACCTGCTTGTCCATCTGTTTGAATAACTTAAATGGTTGGGTAAGGGGCAGAATTATGATGAAACTAATGAAGCTTACATTTCAGGGCACCTCACTTGCATGAAACCCTTCCAAGGTCCTGGGAGGGACCCTAATTAAATATTCACTTTTATACTTAATTCCATATTCATAATTTTGTATTCTTTTTCATAAAGAAGGCCCCAAAAACTGCATAAGCTGTATGCCCCAAAAAACCTGTATCTGCCACTGGGTGCAGTTGATGTGTTAGCAAGCCACCTGAATATGTTTACGTATGTCATTTTGCAAATGTGTATTTATAAGTATAAACATCATGCAAGTGTCAGAATTAACAGATAGTGACTATTTTTACTGTCAGACATTTACTGTACGTAAGGCACCTACCTGGAGGCCCCTCAGGTCCAACAGGTCCCAGGGCACCCCTCTCACCCTTCTCTCCAGGCAATCCTGGCAACCCCCTTGTACCAGGCAGACCCTAATGGAAACATGGCATAACAAGTTCAGCACTTACCAGTACCATAATTTACCTTGCATAGTTGGACTACCTTAATTTCATTTTGGAGCAGAACACAGTTATGTCATATAAGCTCATTGCACATGTCTATCATTCTACATAGAAAGAGGATTGCAGGATGTGGGTCTGGATCCATCTGGCTCAGGATAATGACCACTGGAAGACTCTTAGGAACATGATAAGAATTGTTCAGGTGCCGCACACTGCAGAAAATCTTGACTCACTGACTAACTGTTAGCCTCTTGAGGTCTATGCTCCATTAGTTAGTTCACTCATTGTCCTAGGTCATAATACAAAAGCCACAAACTTCTGCAAATGTGTTCTATTGCTATCATCAGATGAATAAGATATTAAGAAATTTATATTCTGCTGAGTTTCTCAGCAGAGCTAATGTGTGGGTCATGGCAGCATGTAACTAGGGGCCCAACAAACTATACATTTCTTCATATGCTTGCCATTTGAAGATGGAAATAGAACCAATTTCTGAAAGGGTGTGGTTCTTGTATCAAGTATTGGACCTGTAAACAAAGTCTAAAAAAATTCTGTAACAACATCAACTTGAAACTCAGTTTAAATGGCCATATTATTTTAGGCAGCTTCATAAAATATGTAACAATGCATGCAATATCTGATTGGTTTTTTGAGCACCTTACAACATCAACAGCTGTGAATTATGTGGTACTTCCATGTACAGCCACAAGGTATGTGTTTGAACAGACACACATCTCTATACTCTCAACACTAGTGACCTCCCATCCAATGAGCACATAATAAACTTGGAGTTCAGTAGCTTTAGGCATTATGTAGAGAAGATTGTCACTATTTGTGCATAAGGAAAAATTACTGCATCATGTATAAAACCTCAGCATTTTTCAATCTTATTGAGCACTTTTCCCATTTTAGTAATATATTTTTTATGTCTGATGAGAAATGAGGCGGCCTTTTTGTTGACAATTTATGATGCTACTGGGAACCAATAAATTGACAGTCTGTATAAGTGAGCTGCTAAACAATTATAGCTGGTGATTAGTCGGAAATTTTCCACTACATGTCCAATTAGAAAATCAGGTATTATATTTCTGTTCTCCACCATTGTCTTCCAGGGTTTGTGCTGGTTTTCAGTGGCATAATACCTTGCAAAGTCAGCTTGGATATTTCTTTTTACCCTTAATTTGACAGAATTAAGTGGATTAAACAAAGATGTTTTGCTGATTCTTGTACCTTTCTTCATGAAGCAATCTGCCATTTTGATAGACGTCATTCTGTTGTGTTTTCAACAATAAGCAAGAAAACTGTCAAATTGCCATCTAATACAACTGTGTATTTGATATCATTATAGGTAAGCTACATATTGATATAATTATAGATAAGCTACATATTGATATAATTATAGATAAGCTACATATTGATATCATTATAGATAAGCTACAGATTCATATCATTATAGATAAGCTACATATTGATATCATTATAGGTAAGCTACATATTGATATCATTATAGATAAGCTACATATTGATATCATTATAGGTAAGCTACATATTGATATCATTATAGATA